>Ga0210039_1004675_pt1 | contig 9840 bp, 8 predicted proteins | sample CryGeyCG2114_250_3_FD_185460 | JGI IMG/M metagenome (GOLD analysis project Ga0210039, IMG submission 185460) | Groundwater microbial communities from aquifer - Crystal Geyser CG17_big_fil_post_rev_8/21/14_2.50 (SPAdes) (version 2) | ecosystem: Environmental > Aquatic > Deep subsurface >... | reverse complement strand
ACACGGTCTTTGACCTGATCTTCCAGCAGTACATCTTGGATGCTGAGGTCGACCTCAGCGGAGACTTCTGGCTCGAAGAAGGGAAATACACCTTCACGGTGGTGGCGAAGGTCGGCAGTCAGGAGCTCAAAGGTTCACAGAAGGCTGGCTGGCCGGCTCTCTCCAAGGACAACTCCTGGCTGATTTGGATGATCGCTGGCATCGCTGGCGGCCTGCTCTTCCTGGTGCTCTTTATCGTCATCATCATCAAGGCCTTGAAGCGCAGAAAGCAAAGAGTGCAAGAAGCGCCGATGATGATGATGTCCGAACAGCCGCAGCAACAGCAGGACTTCAAGTGTGAGACATGTGGGAAAACCATACCAGATAAGCTGTATGGTTTCCGCGGGGAGTTCTGCATGAGTGGCGGTAAGCCAGACTGCCCCTACTACCAGATGCCGGACAATGGCCGACTCACGATCACCCGAGGTCCATTAGCGGACGTTACCTTCTTTATCAAAGAAGAGATGGTGACCATCGGCTCCTTGATCGACAACTCGGTCGCGCTCGTCGACAACTCCGTCTCCAAGAAGCACGCCGCGATCAAGGTCGATGATGCCAATCGTTACGAGATCAGAGACTTTGGCTCGACCAATGGAACCTACGTCAACAACGATCGCGTACAACGGATGTTCCTGAAGGACGGCGACGTCATCAAGTTCGGAAGTGTGGAGATGACGTTCACGCTGAAGTAGCAAAAGAATCGACTTGAACCCCAAATGAAGCAAGAGAGTGTCCGCGAGCACCGCTTCGAGGTTGCTCGAAACCATGATGGCTGGCGCCTAGATCAGTACCTCACCCACAAGCTGGGCCGACTCACTCGATCGCAGGCGCAGCGCATCATCAAGGTTGGGCATGTCGAGACCAGTTCGTCACGACGAATGAAGGTTGGGCTGATCTTGCGGGAAGGCGATACAATCGTCGTTCGACAAACCTATGGGTTCGAGGCGGATTGGGGAGACCAGGTCCGCGTCCTCGAGGTGACGCCGAGTCGCGTCGTGCTCGAGAAGCCAGCTGGCATGTTGGTTCACCCTACGGCCAACGCCTATTTCAATACCCTGACGGATTGGGCTGAGCGAAGTGGGTACGGCAGACTCCATGTAGTGCATCGCCTCGACCGAGAGACCAGCGGTGTCATCGTCTTTGGCCGCGACTCCACGAGCGCTGGCGAGTTGGGGGCTCAATTCAACGGCGGCGCCGTGCACAAGGAGTATTTGGCGCTCGTGGTCGATAAGGGGCGACGTCATGAGGTCGGCGCGGGTGGAGAGAGCTCGGCTCCGCTTGGCTTCGACGAGAGTTCGGTACTGCCCCGGTTGAAGGTCTGGAGTGGTTCTTGGGCGGCTGGGACGCGCTGGCTTTGTATCGGGCGTACAGGCGAGCAAGCCCTACTCAAAGTATGGATTGAGGGGGGACGCCAACATCAAATTCGCGCTCACCTTGCGATGTTCGGGACCCCTATTGCGGGCGATAAACTCTATCTGCATGGGGACGTGTTCTATCGAGATTGGCTCGAAGGAAAGGCGGACACCAAAGTGCTCGAGAGGGAGTTTCACGCTTTGCACTCGTATCGACTCAAGATTCCGTGTCTGGGGATCGACGCGGTGGGGAGCCTACCGCCTTGGTGCGGTGAGGACTTCGGCACAGTCATCCCATAACCCTTCGGGGATGGGGAATCCGACGTCTGCGCGATAGAGGCTTCGCGTGAGCTCTGGGGCGTCGAGAACCACAAGAGCGGCGTGCGGAGGCACCGATGTCTCGCCCTTGCTGGCTAGGAAGGGGGGGAGTCCGGTTTCCGGCCACCACGCCAAGTCGACGGTTCGACGGGTGCCGTGATCCCAGAGCCGATGGGTATGCTCGGTGGCCTGGAAGGTGCGTTGCTGGGTGAGTGCCGTTTGGTGCTCGCGCTGTCGCCTCCGCACGGTCTCAGGAGACTGTTGCTCCTTGGCTTCGTGCAAGAGTTCAGAGTGGCTCATGGAGAGGGCGCGGCGGTGTAGCCAGCGGCGGAGCCAGAGCTCGAGGGCGATGAAGGTTCCTGCCGCGCCCAGGCCTGACAGGATGGAGTTCCTGAGTTGAGAGACGCTCCAGGCGACGTTGTTGGGGTCGCCGATCGCTATGGGGAGTCGCTGGAGGAGGAGCTTCAGGGACCACCAGAGCGCTAAGAGTACGACGCCCGAGGTGAGCAGCTGGGCACTTCTTTCGAGCATCGCTCTGGCGGAGGGGAGCCCTCGAAAGCGGGGATTTGCGAAGGCATCAGCCGAGAGGTTGAGGCGAGTCTGAACTACGGCGAGGGCGATGAACATGGCGACGAGAACGATGAGGAGCGGCAGCAGCAGACTCAGGACATCCTCGAGCAGAGGCTGGACGTGGCTCACATCAGGTTCGCCGAGGTGTTGGAGCAAGCGGATGGTGTCTGCTGACCATCGTGAGACAAGGTGTTGGCCCCAAGCTGGCAGCACAAGGACGCAGAGGCCCATGACGCCGGCAGCGGCGAGGTTCAGGCTGACGGGGAGATGGCCGCGTCGGCGCGCCTCCGAGAGCCTCTTTGGTGTTGGTTCATGTTGCCCTGGCATCGAGCCAATCTCCGATGATGGGCCAGACCTGTCTCGGCGCGTATTGGCCCAGAATCAGGTCGAGGTGTCCGAAAGGGGCGTGGCCAAAGGAAGGACCGAGCACGACGAACTGCTTGTCCTTGCTGTTCGAGCGATCGAACGCAGCACGGGCGTCGATGGGCGGGAGCAGGGTGTCTCTTTCGGCGGCGACGACGAGGAGAGGGAGGTCGACATCGGGCATTTCGTCGAGGTAGCGGCGTCCCGAGCGCGAGACCAGCTCGGCATGACGCCCGACCCGAAGCAACGCCGCCAAGATGCCGAGGCTCGAGACGTCCCAGCCAATCCGAATTTGCTGAAGCAGCAGGTCCCTCTCAATGCCTCTGGGGTACCAGGCCTGGAAGGGGAGCAACGCCAAGGACGCCCTGGAGTCCGCGAACTTCACGTAATCACTTAGGAGTTGGCCAATCTTCCGTACTGTGAAGGGGGTGAGGGCGAGCTTCTGGGGGATGTGGAGTTGCTTCGCCACGCCGGAGAGGAGTCTGAGCGCAGCAGAGCCACCTGAGAAAGTGAAGATGGCGGACAAGGTGCTGACGCCGCAGAGGCGCGGGGCCAAATCCGGCATTGCGCAGTAGGTGACAAGTCCTCCCATGCTGTGTCCGATGACAAACGTCTTGGCTTGGCCAGAGCGCTCGAGTGTAGCGTCCACCAGCTTCGGGAGGTCGATCTCGATGTATTCGTCCAGATGCTGCGCGAGCTTCGTGCCCAGTTGCCGCGAGCGGCCTACCCCCCGCAGCTCTCCGATGAACACGTCGTAGCCGAGGTGTGCGAGGTATCCGGCGAACGACCTTTTGTTCAGGTGCCAGGTGTACCGGTTCATTCCGAAGCCGTGCACCAAGAGGACAGGGGCTTTGAGCGGGCTCGGCTTCTGATTGCATTGCTGGCCTGAGGTGGCGCCCCGTCGTGTCGCTGTGTTCGCGCGCGCGTGGAGACGCACCAAAGCCAGCTCACCTCCTGATGGAATGGGGACAGCAAGCAGCTCTCTCCTAAACGTCCCCCAAAGTGCGCCATCGATGGCGAATTGCACTTTTTGCGATTCCAGGAGTCGGTACATGACTCACTTTCTTTTGATCTTGAATGGATATGAAGCTTCGACGACGCGACCTTCAGGGGGAGCCGGGAAGATGATCGTCGCAAGCTCAAGGAGGAAGCAGTCCTCGGCGCCTTTGAATTGCTGGGTCGCCTCGAGGATCTTTGCGCCGGAGACGTGTCCATCGGCTTCGATAGTGAAGGCTGCTTTGACCAGGAAGCCATCGGCTGGGAGTGTCAGGCCCTCGAGGTCCTTGTCGTAGCAGGTGGTGAGGGCCTCGCGCCGGGACTTGATCACGGCGTTGATGTCGAGTTTGCCAGCGTCATCGAGTTTGCTCTCGGCCGGAGTATCCCCGGTTAGCGTTGCTGCTCCTCCCATGGGTTTAGGGACTGTCGCGGGAGCGAGCTCATTAGTGGGCGTTTTTTGGTCGGCCTCCACCTTCTGGTTTGGAGTCTCGACGGGAGTTTCGTTGGGAGTGGAAGCGCATGCGACGAAGAGGGCCAAGGAAAGGGGAAAGATGAACTTGAGTGCAGACATCAGAGACCTCGATGGTGTCAGTATTGCGAATGAACTGTTGAGCGCGATGCTCGTGCAATGAATGCACAAAAGCCCCAAGAGCGCCAGAGCCGGTTTGACTTGGCTATCGGCGCTCATATATTCACAGATTCGCTGCGGAGCACCAAAAATGCGCCGGAGCATCTTGCTCAAGACTCGGTGCCGTTGCGGCGAGAGCATCGCGGACCTACTGGCCCGCCGTGTTTCTTTCTTGCTCGTGTCGCGCTAGACAGCCCACGAAGTTCGGTTGTGTAGAAGTTGCTGACCGCGGTGCAAACAATCGAATGCCGTGCACAACCTAGTGAACGGCGCTCGAAGCACTGTCGAGAACTCGACAGTAAAGAGGCCTCCCCAGAATGTTTGGTTCACTGATCAAGAAGATATTCGGCTCGAGTCACACGCGAGCGATGAAGAGAATGCGTCCACTCGTAGAGCAAGTGAACTCCTATGAGGACGCCTTCTCGAAGTTGAGCGATGACGAACTTGCGGCGAAGACCGTCGAGTTCAAAGGGAGGCTCGAACAAGGCTCTTCGCTGGATCTCCTTCTGCCGGAAGCGTTTGCGGCGGTTCGGGAGGCCAGCAAGCGCGTGCTGGGGATGCGCCACTACGATGTACAGATGTTGGGCGGAATTACGCTGCACCAAGGCAAAATTGCGGAGATGAAGACAGGGGAAGGGAAGACGCTGGTTGCCACGGCGCCACTGTACCTCAACGCGTTGGAGGGGAAGGGGTCTCATCTCGTCACCGTGAACGACTACCTGGCCTCCCGCGACGCCGACTGGATGGGGAAGATCTACAACTTCCTGGGGATGGAAGTCGGCAAGATTCTATCCGACATGTCGAATACGGAGCGCCGCCATTCCTATGCCTGCGACATCACCTACGGCACGAACAATGAGTTCGGCTTCGATTATCTGCGCGATAACATGAAGTTCCGGCTCGCGGACTATGTTCAGCGGAAACACCAATACGCCATCGTCGACGAGGTCGACTCGATCTTGGTTGACGAAGCGCGGACCCCACTGATCATTTCGGGCCAGATCGAACAGGACCTGGAGCTCTACTACACGATCAACAAGCTGATTCCGTTCTTGAAGAAGGACGAGGACTACATTGTCGACGAGAAGCACCACTCGGTGACGCTGACCGACGATGGCGTGGAGAAGATCGAGAAGCATGTAGGCGTCGGCAATATTTATGACCCACGACACATCGAGTACCTCCACCATGTGAACAAGGCCCTGCAGGCTCACACGCTCTATAAGCTCGATCAGAACTACCTGATCGTGGACAACAAAGTGGTCATCGTCGACGAGTTCACCGGACGTCTGATGTCAGGACGTCGGTGGTCTGATGGGCTTCATCAAGCCGTCGAGGCGAAAGAGGGCGTACCGATCCAAAATGAGAGCCAGACGCTGGCGACCATCACGTTCCAGAACTACTTCCGAATGTACACGAAGCTGGCTGGCATGACGGGTACAGCGGACACCGAGGCCGAAGAATTCAAGAAGACGTATGGTCTAGACACGCTCGTGGTGCCGACGAACATGCCTCTGATTCGACTCGATCAGCCAGATGTCATCTACCGCTCAGAGCGCGAGAAGATCGCCGCGATCATCGACCAGATCATCGAATGCAACACGAAGGGGCAGCCCATTCTGGTGGGGACGGTGAGCGTCGAGAAGAGCGAGGTCATCTCCAAGGTCTTGAAGCGAAAGAAGATCAGCCACTCGGTGCTCAACGCGAAGAACCACAGCAAGGAAGCGGAGATCGTTGCACAGGCTGGGCGCAAGGGGTCTGTGACCATCGCCACGAATATGGCCGGCCGAGGAACGGACATCGTGCTTGGAGGAAATCCGGAGTTTCTGGCTCGCAAAGCCTCCTCCGAGGAGGAAGGCGGGGACTACGAGAAGTGGTTCGCGCACTTCAAGCAGGTCTGTGAGAAAGAGCGTCAAGAAGTGCTCGAGTCGGGCGGTTTCTACATCTTGGGAACGGAGCGCCACGAGTCTCGTCGTATCGACAACCAGCTGCGAGGCCGTGCGGGTCGTCAGGGTGACCCTGGTGAGAGCCGCTTCTACCTCTCGTTGGAAGACGATCTGATGCGCATTTTTGGTGCGGAGCGGATCGGTGGGTTGATGGACCGGTTGGGGATGGAGCCTGGAGTCCCCATCGAACACAACCTGGTGTCGAAGGCGATCGAGAATGCTCAGATGCGGGTCGAGGGGCGAAACTTCGACATTCGCAAGCAGCTTCTCGAGTACGACGACGTGATGAACCAACAGCGAAAGGCGGTTTACGACTTACGTCACAGTGTCGTGGAGGGCACGAACATTCGCGAGCTGGTGTTCGACATGCTCGAGGCCGTGTTGGTGGCCGTTGCGGAGAATCACGTTGCCGAAGGTGTGATGCACGAAGATTGGGATATTCAGGGCCTTCTCGAGGCGATGAGGCAGATCTGCCAGATCGAGTTCGATATACCTGACCATATTCGCAACTTCCGCGACAAAATTCTGGAGCATCTCTGGTCTCAAATGGAGGCTGCCTACCGACAGAAAGAGCAGGAGTTCCAGTATCTGGCAGATCGATACAACGAGCGTTATTCGTCGGAAGAGGAGGGCTTCCAGCCCAAGACCGGCGGTGACATCTTTGGCGAGATCGAGCAACGGTTCTACCTCAAAGAGATTGATCAGCAATGGCGTGAGCACCTCAATGAGATGAGCGCGCTGCGGGATGCCATCGGCCTACGAGGCTATGCGCAGAAGGACCCGAAGCAGGAGTACAAGCGCGAGGGTTACGACATCTTCGTCGAGATGCTCAACCGAACGAAATCCAATGTCGCTTCGCAGATCTTCCGAGTGAAGGTTCAGCGGGAGGAGGATGTTGGGATTCAACCGGTGCTTCAAGCTCCAAAGAAGGTCCAAGAGATTGCTCCCGCCGAGACGGCGCAACAGGTCGCCACGGAGTCTGCGGACACGCCGGCAGAGGCGTTGCCCACCAAGGTCACCACCGTCGTCAGGGAAGAGCCGAAGCTGCGCAGAAACGATCCTTGCTGGTGTGGGTCCGGCAAGAAGTACAAGCAATGCCATTGGCGAAAGGACACTCAAGGCCAAGCCAACCCATAACAGGTCGAAGCCAGAGATGTGCACGCGCCATGGTAGGTAAGGAGAGCTGAGTTGAACTACAGGCTAATCCTGCTGCGCCATGGTGATGCTGCAACTGACAACGCGACTGATCACGACCGTTCGTTGACAAAGTGGGGGATGGTCCAGGCTCAGACAGTATCGGCGGACATTCTCGGTGGTGGGTGGTTGCCAGAGCACTGCCTGTCGAGCACCGCAAGGCGGGCGGAGCAGACCGCAGAGTGGCTATCGGACACGCTGCCGTCGATGACCAGAGTGACAAAGGGAGCGCTCTACCTCGCTTCGTTCAATAAGGTCATCTCGGTCATCTCGGGCTCGAACCCCACGGCGGCCACGTTGGCGGTCGTGGGGCACAACCCAGGGCTCAGCGACTTGGTCTTTAAGCTCTCCGGCGTCTGGGTCGTTTTGGGAACTGCCAATGCTGCCTTGCTCCAGCAGTCGGTCTTTGCATGGAGCGACCTAGATGCGAGCCAGGGGTCTTGGGAGTTGGTCCAGGTGCTCCGCCCTGATTAAGGGGCCTTGAGGTGGCTCTTCAGGAGCGCCGCCATGGTGGCCACTCTCTTCACGTCGACTGGAGCGGAGAGTATGCCACCGTGCTTCAGCCAACTTCCGACGATGGCGCCATTGACCAGAGGAGCGAGTCGTTCAACGTTTTCGGGTGTCAGTCCTGAGCCGATGAAGAGAGGAACGCCGCTCGAGGAGCTCTGCGCTGCGCGCAGGGTGTTCGCATCGACCTCTGCGCCGGTTGCCTGACCTGTAACGATGATTCCGTCGGCGTGCCCCCGTCCAAACGCTTCTTTGATGGCCGAGGCCATTGAAAGAGGTGCCAACGGCGAGGCATGCTTCACGAGCACGTCGGCGAGAATCCGAATGTTCGTTCCCCCAAGCAGTTGCCGGTATCTCAGGGTGTGCTGGGCTTCACCTTCGATGATTCCTTGGTCTGTGACATAGGCACCGGTGTGGATATTGATCCGAATGAAGTCCAGTTCGGCAGCAGCGGCGATCCCAAGGGCCGAGTACGCGTCGTTTCGGAGGCAGTTGACCCCCACTGGGAGGGAGAAGCGGCGTTTGGTCTCGTGGGCGATCAAGGTCAGCGCAGCGACCTGATGAGGAGGGACCCGATCGCCGTGAGTGCCTTTGTGGAATGGGCTGGACCCGAAGTTCTCGACGATGATCCCGTCGGCGCCACCCTGAGCGAGGGCGTCTGCATCGATGAAGGCCCGTCGTAGGACCTCGGAGAACCCTCCGACCTGGTGTCCAGGGTCCCCTGGCATGGCTGGCACATGTACGACCCCGATGAATCCACGCAGCATCGTTTCCTCCAGGTGATCGAGGCGCTCAGCTCAACGCCAGAGTGTCGAGCGGAACGGCTTGGGCGCTGCGAACGAGGTACTCGAAGATCTCGAGGTCGTCCTCTCTCGCAAGTTAATTTCGTTGAGATCTTGCAGCGTCAGGAGCGCTCGGCAGGCGGTTTCTTGTGCACTCTCGACCTTGCCTGTGAAGACGAGAGCGATGGAGTCGTCGGAGCGTTCGACTCGAAGGAGACCTTCGAGTTGGACCCCCATTCGAAGTGCAGCCTCAAGAAGGATGCCCCTTGGGCGATCCGTCCAGCGGCAGAGCCCAAGGGCGTTCTTCGCTCCGGTTGGTCAGCAAGAACTGCTCGCCCAAGCAAGCGACGAGCTTGAAAGTTCAGTCTGGTTGATGGGGCTGCATGAAGTCTCCGCTGGGGCTGGGTCGAATGGGATGCGGACGCGAGCGCACGGTTGGCAACCACAGCCAGCTCGTTTGCACGGATGCACGCCCGCAAACAGCGCTCTCGAAGAGACATTGCGCTCCACCATTCCCGCCATTTCCAGCGTTTGTTCAGGTAGACAGTCGAATGTGGTCCTTGACCAATTGATCGACGATGGAGGGGTCAGCGAGGGTCGAAACATCCCCGAGGTCGGAGTAATCGCCTGCCGCAATCTGTCTCAATATTCGCCGCATAATCTTCCCCGAACGGGTCTTAGGAAGCCCAGGGACGAGCTGGATATGGTCAGGGGTGGCGAACGGTCCAATCACCATCCGCACCTGCTGTTTGAGTGCCCCAATGAGCTCTTCTGGGTGGTCTTCTGCGAGGAAGTCGGCGCGCACGTACACGAAAGCGTAGATTCCGGTTCCCTTGATGTCGTCGGGGAACCCGACCACCGCTGCTTCGGCGACGTCCTCGTGTTGGATGAGAGCGCTCTCGAGTTCAGCGGTACCCAGTCGGTGTCCTGAGACGTTGAGCACATCATCGACACGCCCAGTGATCCAATAGTAGCCGTCTTCGTCGCGCTTGCAGCCATCGCCGGTGAAGTATCGGCCAGGGAACTTCTCGAAGTAGGTGCTGATGAACCTGGAGTGATCGCCGTAGATGGTCCGGGCTTGCCCTGGCCACATCTGCTCGAGACAGAGGTTTCCTTGCACGTCATAGCCGAAGACGGCTACTATT
>Ga0210039_1004672_pt1 | contig 9846 bp, 8 predicted proteins | sample CryGeyCG2114_250_3_FD_185460 | JGI IMG/M metagenome (GOLD analysis project Ga0210039, IMG submission 185460) | Groundwater microbial communities from aquifer - Crystal Geyser CG17_big_fil_post_rev_8/21/14_2.50 (SPAdes) (version 2) | ecosystem: Environmental > Aquatic > Deep subsurface >... | reverse complement strand
GTTTCACTTTACTTGTTCAGTCAAGTAAAATGGGCGCTGTCCCTATTTTGCTCCTTATCATTACGTTAAAGCATTTCCTGCAACCGCTTTGAAATATACTCAGCTTCTTCATCAGAAAGCCCATAGCAACGGAACAAGATCCTATCAATGGTATTCTGTATCGGCTGGCTTTCAGGTGCGAGTCGGGAGCGCTCGGATCTATTTTTAAGAACACGAGCGGCTTCGATCTTCTGGATTTGTCGGCTCATTTCAGTAAGGGCGTCTTGCACCGGCTTGTGCATAACGCCGGGCTCGACGCAAACCGAACACAGCATATTTCCAACATCTGCCCACTTCCCGGATTTTACCAACGATCGCCAATCAACACTCGGGCCTTCATCACTGAATGTCGGCGCTGGCAAGGAGTTAAACTGATATTCATTTATCATCGCGTTCGTGCTAATGAGTCTGAAATACCAATCCAGAATTATTGAGTTTAAAACGGCGATCAGCAAATCGAGGTCGATTTTACTTGCTGCAGGAGGAATGTACTTAAGCTTATCGAAGCAAAATACCCCTTCAGGCAACATTGCAGCTATGATTCTTCTGAAATTGTTTTGGGGAGCACTCCGCTGAATACCTATTCGTTTATGGAGATGTGCAAAGGCTCTGCTATTTTCTGATTTATCCTTCAGATATGCTCTCACATCCAATCTTAATTCCTCGCCTTGAGAGGCTTCTCGTAAGGCATATAAGGTAACATTTGAACCACGGATAATAACCGGCCCCTTGTTGTTGGCGTTTATGAACTCTCGATGCGTCAGAGCATGTAATTCTCCCTCAAATAACTTTGCAACATTACCCATGGGTTGTATAGCGCCCTGTCGTATCAACCCAATCAAATCCCAGTCATGTTGCGTACAAGAAGGTATTGTTGCATTTTCCTTATCAAACGTCAGAATATCTGCCGGTGCAACTGCTAACATTGAAGCACTATCTTCAAACAGCTTCCCTGAATGAGTCCGTATTGTGAACTTTTTACCCGTAGGTACGGAACGTATAACAAAAATGACCGTTGACAGCTTGGCTTCTGCAAAAACCCTATTTTGAGGATCATCTTTTTGCGGGAAAGCCTCAATTAACATTACCCCGGTCTTCTCCAACATCATTTTGCGTATGCCGGTTGCCTGCTCATCACCAAGAAGCGACATCGGAACAATAAAAGAGAATGTCCCATTCTCTTTTGTTATGCTGAGTCCACGACAAATGAAAAGCTTATTGAGATTACGGGCACCGCGAACTGCCGGTTTATACAGATCAGATGCTAAGAAGTATTCAACATCTCTTGATATCTCATAACCCAGCTCCTCACTCGCAAGCACATCATAGGGCGGATTGCCGATTACCGCATCGAAGCCTGCCCCTTTGATTCGTTCAATTACCTGTGTAGTTCCCGGACGCGGGCCATAGAAAACTTCGGGAAACTCCAGCTCCCAGTGAAAGAAATGTTTCTCTTCCTCGGCAGCAAATGCAGCGGCGGCGATTCCCTTCCATTCTGCGGGGAGCTTGGCCTTGTGCGGCGCCTTTGCCCATTCCTCGGATTCTTTGGATCGGAGAAATTCCAGGGCAGGGTTGTATTCAGTCTTTTTCTTGCCTTTACCCACAGTCCTCGGTTCATTTCCGAACCACTGGCTCGTGTAGACGTCCATGTAACGCTTGAACGGCGCAAGAGCATCTACGGCCTTTTTATACTCTGACCGGGAATTTCTGACCTGCTCTGCGGTCACGTCCGAAAGCTCACCGATATGGCGCATGAGGTCGGTGGCGAGCATCAGCCCCTGGAAGTGGGTGCCACCCAGAAGGCTCAACTGGCCGGTTTCAACTTTTCCCCGCACTTCTTCGACCTTTGCTCCTATCAGTGAGTTTCCGCATTTGAGGTGATGGTCCAGGAACGAGAGCGGTGCGCCGAGGGTGAAGCAGTCGAGCCAGAGGGAGACCTTGGCCAGTTCCACGGCCATGGGGTTCAGGTCCACGCCGTAGATGCAGCGTTTGAGGATGTGGCGCTTGAGAAGGTTCACGTCCGTAAGCCGGTTTCTGTCTATGCTCACACCCTGCTTTTCCATTTCGCTCAGAATGGTCTGGCGGGTCTTTTCCATTTCCGCGGTGATGGGGTTCCAGGGAAAGGCGCGGAGGAAGCCTTCCCTATCGCCGAGAATCTTGTCGGAGATGAAGTCCACGGCTTCGACCAGAAAATGCCCGCTGCCCATGGCGGGATCGAGCACCTTGATGTCGAAGAGCTCATCCACGAGATGGCGGTGCCTGAGATAAGTCTGGTTCTCGGGTGAGTCGCCGGCGCCTCCGAGGGCCTTGTATTTATCCCGTTCTTTCTTGAGGGTCTGCTGTGCCTCGCGGAGCTTGGGACGCAAAGCATCGAGCTTTTCAGCCAGAACCGGACCGACGGTGTTCTCAACGATGTATTTGACGATGTAGTCCGGTGTGTAGTAAGAGCCGGTGGCCTTGCGCTCGCGCTTGTCGTTTTCGAGATAAACAGTCCCTTTCTTGAGAACCCGCTCCTCCGCGTTCTTGCCGCGTCCGATGGTGAGAATACGCAGTTTGTCCTTTTTCGCCTCGGCATAGGAAACGATCTCCTCGGTCTTCTTGCCCTTGACCACGGCCATCTTTTCTTCGGCTATACGGAGCTTGAATTCAAGAAGTCCTTCATAGATGGAGCCCAGGTGCCGAACGCCGAGGGACTTGTAATCTATGAAGACGAGGGCCTGAGTCTTGTCATCAATGTCCCGTGCCATCATGTCCAGGCCAAGGGCAAGATAGCGATCGGGTATCTTGTGATTGCGGAGAAAGCGAGAGTTCTTGACTTCCGGGGAGTCGTCGTCCTTCGGAGGGTTGGTGATGAACAGGCCGCCGTTGTAAAGCGGGACGTTCACATCTGAATCACCATTGTCGATAACGCTGAACAACTTGAACAGCCGGTCGTAGAGTTCCGTACTGCTGCCGTGATAGGCTTTCTTTATCTTTTCCGGCGCTTCATCCAGGATAGTGCCGGCGTGCTTCGCCACCTCTGCCTTGAGACGAGTAAGGCTCATCTCCCAGTACCCTCTCACCTCGGTGACGGGCAGGAGGTTCCGGGATTCGGAGTAGAGCAGGAACAGAAGACGGTATAGGAAAGTAAGCGTTCCATGGTAGCAGTCTTGCAGCTTCTCCTCCCGTTCTTTTTCGGGCAGGGACAAGACGTATTCAGCGCCTCCCATATTCTCGATGAAGCCTTCGGAAAAGTGCGGAAATATTTTATCGAATACTCGTGCCTTTAATTTTTCGCCGAGTTCTTTGGCATAGGTCTCGCTCTCTTCGATGAGCTTATCGACAAATGCAACGGTCCGTTTCTCACCTTTGTAAAGTTCCTCTTTCGGAATAAAAGCCGGGGCGCGGAAGAAAAGATAGAAATACTGGAAGGCTTCTTTCGGGTCTGCCATCGCAAGGACTTCTTCAAGGTCTATCTCGTAGTAGTTCGTTGCCCGCGAATGGGCCTTCGCCGAGTAGAGACGCCATATCTTTCCGTTCGTGACGATGGCCCACGACGCCTCGCCTGCTTCAAGGAGCGTCACCACGTGGGCGCCTGGGTTTTCATCAGAGGTTTCGGTGTCTCTGGTTTCATCCTTGCCGTCGAGATACCGGTTCCAGGTGTAGGCAAGACAGACCGCAAGTGGATTACCCGTAGCAGAATCTTTTGGGTAAAGACGGTAGTCCGGTTTTGCAGCAGGGTCTCCGCCGGACTTACCTTCAATGGGTTTAAAGCCTAACAGGTCAAAGGCGGGTTCGAGAAGCTGTGATCTCACGACCCCTTCCTTCTGCCCGATGAACCGTTCCCGGACGTTTGTATAAAGCTCTCTGAATTTAAGCAGGAGCGGTTTGATCGGCTCACTCCATTCCGGAGACTGGGTCAGGCGTTCCTGAAGGTAATAGTCCGAGAAAAGGGCGCGGTTGTTGAATAGCCGTTCAGACCATTCTGCAATACCGAAAGCCGAGAGGAGCTTGTCTGCCTGGGCGTCGGCATCGGATTCGGTATAGGTGAAGCGCCTCAATACCCGTAGAGCAATGATGTCGGGGTTCCTGCGATTGACGGTCAGAGGATGGGGCCGGATGCCGACGGTCTTAATTGTGATACCCGCTCCTTTGGTTGGAGGAAGGATGCGTTCGAGGAAGACGAAATCGATAGTTTCGTAGTCACTCGTGAGGACAAGAAGATATTTCCCGGCCCGGTCTCTGAAGGTGCGAGATAAGGCCCTGACGGCGGCGACCGTGACCGAGGTGAGTTCAAAGAGGTAAACCTGGAGACCGCCGTTTTCCTGGTCCGCAAGGCGTTCGACGTGTTTGATGGTCCGTGCGATTGACTCAGGTGTGATGCCGAGCGCAGAGGCGCTCTGCTTGATACGGGCACCGGCCTTCTCGTCCGTGTTCCAGCCGAGGGAGGCGAAAAAGGCGGCAATGTCATCAGGGGTGGAGAGAAGCTGAATATCGGCAGGTCTTAAATCCAGGTCTTCAGTGGTCATTTTCCACTCTCTGTAAATAAATCTCAATTATAGAAAAATCTTGAAAACCTGGAAGATTATAAACAGTTTAGGCAAAGAAATTCAAGGGGGATTTTTCTCATGATCGAGTCGGTGATCATCTGCACGGCCTATGTCTATCTGATCCCGTACCACGGATTCCTCCGACGCAAGCGCTTCTTTCCAGCCCATCCCCTCTGCCGATTCCATTAGTGCAGCGAGCTGCTTCGCCTTTTGCTCGAAAGGAGTTGTGCGCAGTTCTCTCTTCTCCGCGAGATTCACGGAAGTCCAGCGCGCCTTAAAAGCGCGGGCTTCCGATTTCGTGATATGGTCTTTCATGGCTCCGCTATCCTTTCTTATCAAAAGTTACGATAGCATAAAAAGCCTTTATAATCCAGCTGCAATGTTATTTTCCATGAATCAAACATCACTTGAACCTGTCGATCAGTTTGTGCGTTCCGACGAAATAGAGGCGGTACACGTTCCCCTCCTGCTGGAATACGCACCGGTAAAAATCGTCTACATAGAACTCCCAAAAGTCCGACCCTTCCAGTTTGTGAATTTTGAGGGATTGACGGCGGGGGTTTTCCTTGAGGAAGGCAATCTGCTTTACTTTTTTGTCAAGGCCAATTTCGCATACTGTGGAAGGAAAGTAAGAAATTTTGGTCGTGGGTATGGCAGAGAAGATAACGGGGATAGAGAGCTTTGTTCTCCAACGGAGCTTACCAGCTTTTGGTCTTTAATATTTCCTTAATTTTTTCCTCATGTTCTTTTTCAACGATGAGGATCTTTTTGTGTTTGGCTTCTTCGATCTTCAAGAGGAGCTTGTTGAGATCCACAGGTTTCTCTAAAAGATCTGCGGCCCCTTCCTTGATGGCGGCGACGCCCTTCTCCACCGTGGCATGTCCTGTGAGCATGATGATTTGAAGATCCGGATTCATCTTCCTCATGCGCCGGATGGTCTCAATGCCGTCGAGTCCCGGCATGGCCAGATCCAGAACAATCGCGTCAAAGTCTTTATCTTTCACCCGCTTCAGGGCATTTTCACCGCTGGTCGAGATATCCACTTTCAGTCCCCGTCCCTCAAGTCTTTGAGAAAGGACCTCTATAAACTTCTCTTCATCGTCCACTAATAGAACATTGGCTTTTATTTCCTCGGACATCCCCATTTCCTCCTGTGCAGTTTAATCGTTTTCCTCTTCATTCATGATTTCCCGTGCTGTGTCAAACTCACCGCTTTCGGCAAAAGCAACGGCGGTCATGGCCCTTTCCAGTTTTTCCTTATAGGCCACCCTGATTTTACTGACCAGGGTCTCAATGTCCGCCGGTTTCTTGAGAAAGTCGAAACCGCCGAGTCTTTTGGCCTCGATCTCATCTTTTTCCGTACCATGGCCGGTCAAGACAATCACCTGGATGTTTGGATAGGCCTTTCTGATCTTCCGCAGAACATCCATGCCATGTAGGCCCGGCATTTTCAGGTCTAATACCATGACATCCGGTTCCTTTTCCTTGACATAAGAAAGGGCCTCTTCGCCGTTATACACGGTTTCCACTTTCAGATCCCGCATCTTTAACCGCTGAGCCAGTGTGTTGACGAAGGCCTCTTCGTCGTCCACCAGCAATACCTTAATATCTTTCATAAGGTGACTCCTTATTATTCTGATGGTTATAAAATAAATATAATAACACTATCTTGTCAAGCAAATACTGATTTCCAAGGGGTAAAAACAAGTGATTTTCCACCCGGCAAGCGGGTGTAGAATCACTCTTGGGACAAAGGGAGTTTTATGGTTATCGCTTCATTCTCCTCATGAGCAAGTTCTCCATGCAAATCCCGTATGATCTCCTGCAGAACTTCATGAGATGGCAGGCCATTTTCGTTTTCCTTGTTCAGGGTATTCCCCTTTGGAACCAGCCGGATCAGTATATTGTCCTTTGAGGAGGATGTTTGAAGGGTAATTTTGCTGTTGGCATCGAGCCTGTTTAGCTTCTCTTCAATCAGGCAGTAGATCAGGCATTGAAGTCTTGCCGGATCAGAGATGATCGCGGGGATGTTTTTTTGAAAATCTTTCTCAAGGATGATTTTTTTCTGGTTTGCAAACCGGCTCATGAGGACCATAAGTTCCTCCAGGATATCATGAACAAGAAAACTGGAAGAAGGTCTGTCCATCCGGTGTGCAAAGCGGTTCAGGTGATTCAGTATATGGATGCTTCTGTCAACCTGCTCATCAATTAATTGAAGAGACGGTACCAAAGGGTGAGCATCCTTTTTCGATGAAGATTTTCCCATAGAGATCAGGTCCTGCATCAGGCCGGAGGATTCCTTGATAATTGCAAGATAGTTCTTCATCTCATGAGTAAAACCGGCAAGAATTTTTCCCATGAAGAGGCGTTGCAGGTTTCTTAACGCCTGTTCGGTCTCATTGTGCATAGATTATTCCTTATCCTTTTTTTTCTTGGCCTGGTCGATTTTTACGGTGAGGTCGTCAATATCCACCGGCTTCACCACATAATCAAAAGCACCTCTCCTGATCCCTTCGTTGCCGCTCTGTTCCGCTCCGAGACCGGTCAGGATAATCACCTCCACGGAAGGGTCATACAGTTTAAGGGTCTTCAGCACTTCCGTGCCGTCCATTCCTGGCATTTTCAGGTCCAGCAATACCACATCCGGAGGGTTTTTGAGAAAAGCCGAGAAGGCATCATCGGCGCAGAATACCGCGGTCGCATCGTAATTGCGTAACTGCAGCCGTTCTGCAAGCGCTGTTACAAATTCCGCTTCATCATCAATTAGAAGCACTTTGGTGCGCGGCATCGGTGAATCTCCACTTAACCTGCGGCAGATATCAGAGGGAGTTCAATGGTAAAGACGGTCCCCTTCTTGACTTCGCTTTCAACAAGGATATTCCCTCCTAATTGTTTAATAATCCCGTATGATATGAAAAGGCCGAGCCCGGTCCCCTTCTCTTTTTCTTTTGTGGTAAAGAAGGGCTCAAAGATATGCTTGAGCGCCGCTTTGGGTATTCCCTTGCCGTTGTCTTTGACGACCACATAAATTGTATTCTCGTCTTTGACCTTTGAGGCTATATCAATGCAGCCGCCGGTATTCACCGCATCAATGGCATTATTGATAATGTTCAGGAATACCTGCTGCAGCCGCCCCCTGTTGCTCTGAATGATCGGGAGACCTTCTTTGAGATCCTGTATCAGACGGATGTCTCTGAACAGGATCTCTTTTTCGAGGAAACCGAGAACCTCTTTGATCACGTCATTGACATCAAAAAGCTCCGGGGTCACGTCCATACGGCGGGAGAATCCCAGGAGACGGTGGGTAATGGCGCTGGAGCGGTTCACGCTGTCGAGTATGCCCTTGACGGAGTTCAGGATCTTTTCCCTGTGTGCAGAGACGTCCCCGCTCATGGCAAGAATATCTTTTATCAAGCCGGCCTTTTCGTTGATGATCGCCAGCGGGTTGTTTATTTCGTGAGCGACGCCGGCGGCAAGGCGGCCCACGGATGCCAGTTTACTGGCATGTTCCGCTTCGGAAAGCGCGGCTTCTCTTTTCTGATCGCAGTCTTTGATCCAGTTGACCATGATCTGGGCCATGCGCATGGCCATCAGGATGACAAATAATAAGCTCCCTATCAGGATCGCAAAGAATTCTCCCTGGAACAACCTTGCTATTTTTGTATCCGGTCTTGATTTGATGACTGTGCATAAGATCCAGGGTGAGTCCTTGATATAGGCATATCCGAACATGGCAGGTTTCCCATTCGCCTGCTTTGTATTCAACACCGAGACGCCCCGTTGATTGAGTGTGTTCCGTAACGGGTACTGTTCCAGAACATTTCCATAGAAGCGGGAAGGGGTCTGCAGGATGCCGCTCTCATTGATGATAAAGGCGTCATCCTCACTGTTGAGATTGATGGAGGATACAAAACTGTTGAGGGTTTCCATATTAATGGTCGCACGGATAATCCAGAAGCTTCCTTCTTCAGGAACTTCTTTCTTTACAGCGATCGCAAAATGAGGGACTTTTCGATAACCCATAAAGACGTCGCTGACGTAGATCCCACGGGCAACCGCTTGATGGAACCATTCCTGATTGGAATAGTCCTTGCCTTTCAGATGATAAGGGCCGGCATAGGATTGCTGGATACCTTCTGCGTCAATCAGGCCAAGGTCAACCACCTGACCGAATTCCTGTTTGAAGGCGGTAAAGACGTCGGCCAGTATCTTCTGATTCGATAGTTGTTCGTACCGATGGCCGGAGGCAAGAAACCTGAGAGCCGAGAGCTTCACGTTTACGAAAAACTCAATCGAGTTCTTCGTGTTCTCAAGATCCCATCTCAACTGGTTCTGGAAATCTTCTTTCAGGAGGTTTTGCAGCCAGAAGTAGCTTACGGTCATCACGATGAAGAGCGGGAACAGAGAAAGGGGCGCAATCATTAATATCAGTCTGATTCTTAAACGCCTGTCCCGGATTTTGCCTGAGTAGCTCAGGGTATCACAGGGCCGGAAAAAAAGAAGGTCTTTTAGATAATGAATGATCTTTTGCACGGGTTCTTTCCATGCCCCTTTCCCGGAATATCCGAATCAAACCGGGCTATAATAGGTTGAAGGGAATATGTCCTTTCCGGTCATTGAAGCGTTGAATGAATATATATCAGATGATGGGGGAGTATAATAAAAAAAAGGCATGAATTCAAGCATTAATGAAACAGATTAAAGTTTATTGACAATAAAAATAAAACATATTAATATATGCCGATTTTTGATTTGTAACATCCCTGTTGCAATGTACAACAAGAAAGCATCTGAATAAGGAGGCCATTGAAATGGGTGGTTGGAGACGGGGTTCTTTATGGTTTGCCATAGCCGCAGTGATCGGGTTGAGCCTGTCGGGGATCGCCTTTGGCGGGGAACATGCGATGGAGGCCGTAACGCAGCAATCAAGGCTCCCCTGGTGGGCATGGCCGTTGATCCTCTTTGTCGTCACATTCGTCCTCGGGATCCTGGCCGTTCTCGGCGGGGTTGGAGGGGGCGTGCTCTTTGTGCCGATTATCGGAGGCTTCTTCCCGTTTCACCTTGATTTTGTCAGAGGGGCCGGACTCCTGGTCGCCCTGGCAGGCGCCCTTGCCGCGGGTCCCGGGCTTCTGAAAAAAGGGCTTGCGGATCTGAGACTGGTCATCCCCGTGGCGGTGATTGCCTCGGCCTGTGCCATTGTGGGCGCGATGATCGGTCTTGCGCTGCCCACGAACGTCGTTCAAACCGCTCTGGGCGCCACCATTCTCGGGATCGTGGT
>Ga0210039_1004655_pt1 | contig 9872 bp, 7 predicted proteins | sample CryGeyCG2114_250_3_FD_185460 | JGI IMG/M metagenome (GOLD analysis project Ga0210039, IMG submission 185460) | Groundwater microbial communities from aquifer - Crystal Geyser CG17_big_fil_post_rev_8/21/14_2.50 (SPAdes) (version 2) | ecosystem: Environmental > Aquatic > Deep subsurface >... | reverse complement strand
TGTCGGCGTTTTTCGCTATTATTCAATCACCAAAAAGTTATTTACCGGATACAAAGTGAAATATTTTGCCGACGCGCCGATTGCGGAAGCCGGCAAAAGCAAGGCCCTGTTTGATTATCTTTATCTGCGGTTTTTAAAAAATGAGCCGGTTCGCATGGAATCCATCAAGGATTTGCGGCTGAACTGGGAAAATATCAGCCGGCAAGAATTTTTAAAAGCTTATGAATATTTAAAATTGATTAGAAGCAGAAAAGTCGGGGAAGTTTTTGATTTAATTAAAAATAAATATTATTCTTAAAGAGATTTTAAATAAATTAGTAAAAGAAAAAAGGCGTGAGGGCGCGCCTGATTTTGTAATTAAAAATTTTTTAAAAGAATATTTGCAGTACCCTGTTTTGGATTTTATTTACAATAATCCCGGCTACAAAAATTTTATTTTTACCGGCGGATCATGCCTGCGAGTTTGCTTCGGCGCGCCCCGGCTTTCCGAGGATTTGGATTTTGACCTAAAGCAGGGGGATTATAAAAAGTTTAAAATCAGCCGATTAGAAAAAGATTTAAAGGGATATTTTCAAGAAAAGTTTTTAATAAACATTGAAACAAGAATACAGGGGAATGTAAGAATATATCTTAAATTTCCGGTTTTAAAAGAATTGGGCCTAGCCGATAAGAACGAGAGCGACTTACTTTATGTTAAAGTTGAGCCGAACCGAAGCGTTTTTACAAGACCGAAAACAGAACTTCAGCCTATTTCCGGCTTCGGCTTTAATTTTATTGTCCAAAGGTATGACCCGGTATTTCTTATGACAGGCAAGTTAAATGCTATTTTGACGAGACAGTGGTTTAAGGGCGGTGAAAATGAAATCAATATTAAAGGCAGGGATTTTTATGATTTATATTGGTATTTAGAAAACAAGATAAAGCCTGATTATAAGAATCTTAAAAAATTGGTCAATTTAGTGGACGAAATTCAGCTTAAGAAAAAATTAAAAGAAAAAATCGTCAAGAATATTACGGCGCGGAAATTATCATACGATTTGAAAAATTTTTTTCCTAACCAGAATTTCATCAATGATTTTTGTAAAAATTATAAAAAGATTATGGAGAAATTTTTAAAGTAAAGCCTTGCCTCATCGGCACCCGTGTCGCCACCAAAGTTTTGCATGACGGCGATTTAGTGGAAGTTGACGCAGGTAAGGGGGTGGTAAAGATTCTCAAGGCTAAAGCCAAACAAAGGTTCAAACCCAATAATGTGTCCGGCATAACATTAACTTGACTGATTTTAAATAGTTTGGTAAATTGACAATATGACCAAATTAGTCAATCAAACAATTTTTGCTGCTAAAATTAAAGAAAAAAAACTTTATATATTCAGCGCAAATAATATTCGTTCGCTTTTTGGTGTGTCTGTTGTTGCCGCATCCGCTCTGCTCCATAGATATAAAAAACAAGGGTTTATTTTACAACTTAAACGGGGATTATATGTCTTGCCAGATGTTTTGCCGCCAGATGTTTATATCGCCAACAGGCTTTACTGTCCGTCTTATATTTCTCTTGAATTTGCCTTGTCTTATCATGGCGTAATCCCCGAAACGGTTTATGAAATTACTTCGGTCACCACTAAGTCAACCAGCCGTTTTGAAACATTGGGGAAAGTTTTTTCTTACCGTAAAATAAAAAAAGCCGCTTATACCGGTTATGAAATTCAAAAACAGCAAGGGTTAAGTTTTAATATCGCTAATGCCGAGAAAGCTTTCGTGGATACAAATTATTTACGATTAATGAATAGACAAAAACCGATCTCTCGTTTTAATAAAGAAAAAATTGATTCAAAAAAAGCCATAAAATATGCTTTATTATTCGGTAAGAAAAAACTTACCAGCGTAATAAAGACCACCTTGCGATGATTTCAATAGAAACATTAGAAAAATTAAGTAAACAATATCAAATGGGAATATTTCCTAATATCATTAGGGAATATTTTCAGCATGTTTTTTTATCGGAATTATATAAATCGCCCGGCGCCGAAAAATTACTTTTTAAGGGCGGAACCGCGCTGCGCGTTATTTATAACAGTCCGCGTTTTTCCGAAGATTTGGACTTTTCTCTTTTTGCCGTTGCTCAAAACAAGATTAAATCTTTTATTGAAGAGCTTTTTATGCATGTTCTATCGGAAATGGCCAGTGCTGATATAAAAGTTGAAATTGGAGATAAGATTGGCGTTACCAGCGGCGGATATTTTGCCGTTGCTACCTTTCGCTTGTTTGAATACCCGCCAGTTAGTGTGGCAATAAATGTATCATCCCGTAACAGCAAGCATATTGCCGGCGAAGTAGACAATGTGACGAACGATTTTGCGCCGACCTACACAATTATTCATCTGCCCCAAAATGATTTGGTGGAAGAAAAGATTTTTGGGGCATTGCTTGAACGCAAAAAACCGCGAGATTTTTATGATCTTTATTTTATGATGCGCAAAGGTATGATTTCCAATGAACAAAAAAAGAGACTAGCCGGAGCCAAGGACGGCATACTGGCAGACGCAAAAAAAATTAATTTTAGGCGCGAGCTCGGAATTTTTTTACCCATGGATCAGCATCAAATTATAAAAGACTTTTCAGCCATACTTGAAAGAGAACTTAACCGCCAGCTAAGTGGAGTATAGAAAAAGCTATAAGACCTCTTGCAAAATAACATTTCGGCTAATTTTTCCAAATTTCGGCTGCAAAATTTAAAAAGCTCCTCCGCTTATAATTGGCAGCGAGAGACAAAAAGAAAAGCCGGCTTTTCTTTTTGGAACGAGCGAACCGATTATACAAAGTATTTTACATATAAACATCGTCGCTTTTTAAATTTTTTACTTACGAAATTTGAAAAAACTATCTCAAAAGCTTATTTTGCAAAAGGTCTTAAGAATAATCCACCTGGCCCTTTGCCTCGGCAAACTTTCGGCAAGACGGGCCTTTATCATTTAACTTAATAATAAACCTAATTTATGTTTAATCGGACAAACAAAATAAAGGTAACTGTTGATAAAAGCCATCTTTTTACTTTGGGTGAAAGAATGTACCGTGAAAGTATTGAATTTGTGCGTGAATTGGTAAATAACGCTTATGATGCGGATGCCAGCGAGGTTTTTGTTTTAATTAATGAGGAAAAAATTATAGTTGAGGACAACGGCGCCGGCATGAATGTTAAGGGATTGGAACAGTTTTTTACTATTGGCTCGGAAGAAAAAAGAACGCACGGCGTTTCCCCGAAATTCGGCCGTAAGCGTATCGGTCAGTTCGGTATTGGCAAATTTTCCGCTTTGGCCTTGGCTGATGAATTTATGGTGGAGTCAGTCAGAGGAAAATACAAATACATCGTGGTTTTCAGCCGCGATTTATGGAAAAGCGATCAAAGCTGGGATCTGCCCATTAAAAAAGAAGAAGCAACAGTCCTGGATAAAGAAGGCACCAGAATTATTTTAAACAAATTATTTAAAAAAGTAAGCCTGAATGAGGCGGAAAAATATTTAAGAGAGTCGGTGCCGCTCCGCGCCAAAAAATTCAAGGTTTATTTAAACAACAAAAAAGTAAGCACCAAAACCGTGGCCGGCCGGATTATTCCCTTAGACATCAAAACCATGTATGGCCCGCTGGTAGGCGAAATCATCGTGGCTCTGGATTCGCGCGATGTTGACGAGCCCGGCGTTGAATGCCGCGTCAAACAAGTGCTGATTAGGCGGGATTTATTCGGCGCTGAACGCAAATATCATTACGGCCTTAATAGAATTAGCGGCAGTGTTAATGCGGATTTTTTGCCTCTGATTTCCGCGCGCACGGATTTTGTCAGAGACAGCCCGGAGTATAAATTATTTTATCAGTTGATGCAAAAACAGCTAGAGCAGGTGTTAGTTGACTTAAAAAAACAAAGCGATACCAAGAATTTAAAAAAAGTAAATCAGGAGCTTGCTGAAGTAATGAAGCAGATTAAAGACGCGTTAATATTACATCCTGATTTCGTGCCGCAAGGCAGAGCTGTTGCTCGCTTGAAGCGGGGCGGCCGCTCTGGTCAGGCGCTGGCCGCGGCGATTTTAGAAAAAGAAAAAGCAAAAATAGAGTATGAAGGGGAAGTGGAAATAAAAAAAGAAAAGACAGAAAAGCAGGAAACTAAACCCGAGCCGAAAATTGAGGTCAAGCCGTTGCTGGTCAAAAGGATAAAATTAAAAAAATTAGGCATTTCCTGTGGTATCGTGAGTTTGGGCAAAAACGGGCCAGAGGTTATAAGCCAGGGCAATTTGATTTACATCAATCAGGACCACCCGCTTTATCAAAAATTTTATAAAAAACGGGATCAGTTTGTTATGAATTTAACGCGCTTAATAACACAAGAAATCGTTTTAATGAAAAAATCGCGCATTACCGCCGCTGAAGCGTTTAGCTGGCAGAGCAAACTTTTGCAGGATGCTTTGAGTAAATAAGATTTTTAGACCAATATAAAGAAGAAAAATGACGAACTTTATTCTTATTTCTAAAGACCCATAACTGGGGTCGCATTCTGCAAGCTAAAATATAGATGAAACCGTTTCGTCTCTGCAAATTAAAATATAGCTGAAATGAGGATATAGGATATAGTTGAAGTAACCATTACAACTAATAAGGTAATGTTAACTTCCAACTATATGATGTCTATGTCAACCAGAAATCAGTACCTGCACGTTCTCATAACTAAGAGCGGTGGGTACCACTTAAAAAGCAAAAAACACAAATCGCTCATTTTAGACGAATACTGCCGCACCACCGGCCAAAACCGCCAAGCAGTCAGCGCTAAAATTCGCTCCGGCCAATATGTAAAATCTATGAGAAAGGAAAACGGGCAAGAGCGCCAGCGGCGCTCTTCCCCCTACACCAATGAGGTAACCGCCTATCTGGTGAAGCTCTGGAATATATTTGATCGCCCCTGCGGCCAGCGTTTAAAGCCAATGATAAAAACCGAACTGCCTCGTTTAGTGAAGTTTGGGGAGTTCACCATCTCCGGTGAAATGATGGAAAAGTTAAGTCGCGTCTCGGCGCGCACGATTGACGCTAAACTAAAAACGCACAAAGAACAAGAACGGATTAAAAGAAAATACACCCATCTCCAGCACCCTCTGCTCTATGAGAAAATTCCGGTTAAATTAGCCTCGGATCAGGGACGCGGCATCGGCGACAGTATTCAAGTTGATTTAGTGGAACACTGCGGCCAGACCGCCGAAAATCCCTTTATTTGCACGGTCAGCGTCACCGATATCGGCTCGGGCTGGTGGGAAGGAGAGCCGATTATGAATAGAAGTGGCTATGCGGTACAGCAGGCCTTGGGACGCATTCAATATCGCTTTCCATTTCCCTGGCGGGAGATCCACACCGACAACGGCGGCGAGTTCATCAATCAAATTGTCTGGAATTATACCCAACGCCACCGCATTGATTTTTCCCGCTCCCGTCCCTATATGAAAAACGACAACTGCTTCGTGGAACAGAAAAACAACACGCACGTGCGCCGCATCGTCGGCTACCGCCGCTATCAGAGTAAAGCTGAATGTGAGATACTGAAAACTTTGTACCGCGACAACCTGCGGCTTTACAAAAACTTCTTTCAGCCCATCATTCCCCTAATTGCCAAAGAGAGAATTGGTGGGCGCATCAAACGCATCTACGGGAAACCAAAAACCCCTTATCAGAGAATTATGGACGACCCAGCCATGGACGCGTCAGTCAAGCAACAGCTAACAGAAATTTACCAAAAATTAAATCCGGCCGAGCTGAAGCGCAATCTGAAACGGGCGCAGAATCTGCTTTATGAAGCCTATTGTAAAAAACAGAAACCGGCGGCTACGCCGCTGAAAAAGGTCGAAAACTTTAAAAAACTAACTCCTCGTTCAGCGACATTTTTAATTGCAGAACCGATGGCGGTTCAGCGATAATTCTTAATTGCTTGACACGGCGCTCAATGCATTTTAATTAAGCTATCTATCCAAAATTAATTTTTTATGCTATAATAATTCTTTATGAAATTCAAATTAGTTGCCAATTTTCGCCCTACCGGCGACCAGCCCGAGGCCATTGCCAAGCTGGCGGACGGGATAAAAAAAGGCTATCGCGACCAGACGCTTTTGGGCGTAACCGGCTCGGGCAAAACTTTTACCATGGCCGCGGTCATAGCCAAAATCCAAAAACCGACTTTGGTGATTTCCCATAACAAAACTTTGGCCGCCCAGCTTTACGGCGAATTTAAACAATTCTTTCCGGAAAACGCGGTGCATTATTTCGTTTCCTATTACGATTACTACCAGCCCGAAGCCTATCTTCCGCAAACCGATACTTACATAGAAAAAGAAGCTACCATCAACGAGGAAATTGACCGCCTGCGCCATGCCGCCACCCAATCCTTGCTTAACCGCGACGACGTTTTAATCGTGGCCAGCGTTTCCTGCATTTACGGCTTGGGCGAGCGCGCCGATTACCAGGCCATGGGCCAGCATTTCGAGGTCGGCCAGACCATTAAACGCAACCAGTTGTTGCGCCAGCTGGTTAGCATCCAATATGTACGCGACGATGCCGAATTTAAGCGCGGGAGTTTCCGCGTTAGAGGCGAAAACATTAATATCCATCTGGCCACGGGCGAAGCCGTGGCGCAAATTATTATGTCTGGCGACGTTATAGATAAGATTGCCCTTGGGCCAGCCCCCCTTGTAAAGGGGGGTGAGGGGGGTTTTATTCCTGCCAACCAGCTTTCTCAAATCTCCATCCTGCCGGCCAAGCATTTCATCACTCCGGAAGAAAAAATGCAACGCGCCCTAAAAGCCATCCGCCAGGAATTAAAATCAAGGCTTAAAGAATTAAAAAAACAAAATAAAGAGGTTGAGGCCTACCGCTTAGAGAAAAAAACCAATTACGACCTGGAAATGATGGCCGAGGCGGGCTATTGCAATGGCATCGAAAATTACTCGCGGCACTTAACCGGCCGCGCCCCGGGCCAGCCGCCGGAAACGCTGATTGATTTTTTCCCAAAAAATTTTTTAATGTTTATTGACGAATCCCATGTCAGCCTGCCGCAAATCCGCGGCATGCACGCCGGCGACCAATCGCGCAAACAGACGCTAATTGATTTTGGTTTCAGATTGCCCAGCGCCCGCGACAACCGGCCGCTTAATTTTGAAGAATTTAATGAAAAATTTAAACAAGCCGTTTACGTAAGCGCCACGCCGTCGGACTACGAAATTAAAAACTCGGCGCAAGTGGCGGAACAACTAATCAGGCCGACCGGCCTCTTAGACCCGGAAGTAGAAGTCAGGCCCAGCGTTGGGCAAATTCAGGACTTAATCAAAGAAGTTGCCGCGCGCGTAGCTAAAAGCCAGCGCGTTTTAGTCACGACCTTGACCAAGCGCATGGCCGAAGAACTGGCCGCTTACTTAGCTGAACAAAAAATCAAAGTGCAGTATCTTCATAGCGATGTGGAAACCCTGGAGCGGGTGGATATTTTACGCGATTTGCGTTTGGGTAAATATGATGTTTTAGTGGGCATTAATTTACTGCGCGAAGGCCTGGATTTGCCCGAAGTCTCCTTGGTCGCCATTTTAGACGCGGACATGTCCGGCTTTCTGCGTAATGAAACTTCTTTAATCCAGACCATGGGCCGGGCGGCACGCCACCTGGAAGGCAAAGTCATTATGTACGGCGATAAAATCACGCCAGCCATGCGCTACGCCATTAACGAAACCAACCGCCGCCGCCATACCCAGGAACTCTACAATAAAAAGCACGGCATCACGCCGCGCCCGATTGAAGCCAAAATGCACGAAAGTATTTTATAGTTCCCTCTCCTTGCCAAGGAGAGGGTTGGGGTGAGGTTTGTCATTCCCGCCCGCTTCGCCATAGCTCCAGCGAGGCGAGCGAAAGCGGGAATCCAGCATTATTGAGATTACACTCCCAGCCCCGCCTGCTTCCCAGCTTTTTCGGTTTCAATTGATTTGGCTTCTTTATAATAATTTTTTACCATGGCCTGCGGCAATTTAGGAATCACGCCTCTTAACAACTCTTCAACCGTTAAAATCTGAATTTTAGGAAATTCAAATTTATTGGTTAGCGGCGTGGTAAATATCCCCGCGTCAATCGCTTCGCCTATCATCGGCTTGGTCGGTTTTTCTAAAGTTACAAAAATTCCCGCGTCCGCCTTTTCTCGTTCTACGTCGCTTTTTAAAGTGGCGATTTGGTTTCTTTGCACGCCGCCGCCCTTTACTTGGACTATCACCTTGCCATATTCCCATTTGTCGTTGCCATTTTTGCTGGCGCCATTTCCGTTGCCGTTAATGATATTTTTATGAAAAGTGATTACGCCGTCTATGCCCTTATCTGCTCCTCGCATATTCTCTTTTGTTTTGCTCTGCGCCGGCATGGCGTTAATTAAATCCAGTGCCCAATATTCAAACTCAAACGGATCTTTTTTAAATAATTCTTTAGCGCCCCTCAAGTCCGCCGGTGAGCCGTCAACATAGATCTCTTTAGAACCTAAACCGAAACTATGATGCAATCTATGCTTTATTAAATTTACAGCTAACATAGTTATGTCAATTCCTACCCAATTTCTTTTTAATTTTTCCGCTACTGCCACGGTTGTGCCGCAACCGCAAAAAGGATCTAAAATCCAGCCCCCTTCCTTTGAGCTAACTTGAATAATTCTTTCTAACAGCTCTTCTGGTTTTTGAGTCGGATAACCCAATCGTTCTTTTGCATTACCCGCAATCGCTGGTATATACCAATAGTCGGGTATGGGCGTGCCGATAGATTTTTCCTCTTGATCCCTAGACAATCTTTTACCATCAATAAAGGTTGCCTGCTGTTTTTTCCCTTTATGTATCTTTAAAGTTATATCAGCTAATGGTTGGTATATGGTATTAAAAACATAACCTTTATTAGCATCCTTCACATAAAAAAAGATCGTATCGTGCATTGTCTGAAATAATTTTGATTTGGACGGCCAACGCCTATATGTCCAAATTATTTCATTTCTAAAATTTTGTTTTCCAAAAATCACATCCAAAACAATTTTTAAATAATGGCTGGCGGTTGGGTCGCAATGCAGATACAAACTGCCGGTCTTTTTTAAAACCCGATGCAATTCAATCAAGCGCACGGTCATCATTGTCAAATAGGCCAGCATATCATTATGGCCGATCATTTTTTCCAAAGCCAGCGTTAGATTGGAAATATTCTCGTTAGTCTTAGTCACCAAATAATCAAAAGTGTGTTTTGATTCGTTGGTCCAATGCCAGGAGTCTTCAAAGGCGTGCACCTGCGCCGGACTGTCCTGCAAGCCCTCTTTAAACAGCACGTTGTAATTGCGGTTGGAATTGAACGGCGGGTCAAGATATATTAAATCAAAAAAATCGCTGGCAATCTTTTTTCTTAAAATTTCCAGGTTATCGCCGAAAAATAATGTCCGATTTTGCATAAAATTACCCTTAAATTAGCTATCTTCATTATATCAGACTCCTTGACAAAATAAAAATTATATGAAATACTCAAAGGTTTTAAAGGAGAAAAAATAACGGAAAAAATAAGGAGGAAGCCATGAAAACAGAAAATAATGGTAGTAGGGAGATTCCGTACCTTTCAGTTCTAAATGAGAAGATGGGCGCCTACTTGGGTTGGTTTTACGCCTATACATTTGCGGTGTGGGCGCTGATGGTGGCGCAGTTCCTGACCAACGGCGAAGTAGTCTTGCATGCGGGAATGATCGGGGTTTACATCACCTTTCTTACTGCCTATACCGGGCAGAAAGAGTTAACTCGCTGGTCGCTCGATAAAAACTACCGCCGGATTTGGGGGGAACTCTGGGTTTATATCTGG
>Ga0210039_1004649_pt1 | contig 9886 bp, 10 predicted proteins | sample CryGeyCG2114_250_3_FD_185460 | JGI IMG/M metagenome (GOLD analysis project Ga0210039, IMG submission 185460) | Groundwater microbial communities from aquifer - Crystal Geyser CG17_big_fil_post_rev_8/21/14_2.50 (SPAdes) (version 2) | ecosystem: Environmental > Aquatic > Deep subsurface >... | reverse complement strand
GCACTGGGCCTCGGATTATTTCGATGCGCTGTACGATTTCGCGGTCGAACTCATCAACAAGGGGCTGGCCTATGTGGACGACCTGACGCCGGAGCAGATGCGCGAATATCGCGGCTCGCTGACCCAGCCCGGCAAGAACAGTCCCAACCGCGACCGCCCGGTGGCGGAGAACCTCGATCTTTTCACGCGCATGAAAAACGGCGAATGCGCCGACGGCGCGATGGTGCTGCGCGCCAAGATCGACATGGCCTCGCCCAACATCAACCTGCGCGACCCGGTGATCTACCGCATCAAACGCGCGCACCACCTCCGCACCGGCGACACGTGGTGCATCTACCCGATGTACGACTACACCCACTGCATCTCCGACGCGCTGGAAGGCATCACGCACTCCATCTGCACCCTGGAATTCGAGGATCACCGCCCGCTGTACGACTGGGTGCTGGACAACGTGAGCGTGCCCTGCCACCCGCGCCAATACGAATTTTCACGCCTGGAACTGCACTACACCATCACCAGCAAGCGCAAGCTGCTGCAACTGGTCAACGAAAAGAAAGTGAGTGGTTGGGACGACCCGCGCATGCCCACGATTCAAGGCATGCGCCGCCGGGGCTACACCCCCGAAGGCATCCGCGAATTTGCCAAACGCATCGGCGTGTCCAAGAGCGAGAACAGCGTGGACATGGCGATCATGGAAGGCGCAATCCGTGAAGACCTCGAACTGCGCGCGCCGCGCGTGATGGCCGTTATTAACCCGCTCAAGGTCACGATCACCAATGCCGACGGCGCGCAGACACGCGAAGCGGATTTCCATCCCAACGTGCCGGAACTGGGCAAGCGCATCGTGCCCTTCAGCAAAGAGTTGCTCATCGAAGCCGATGACTTTGCCGAAGTGCCGCCCAAAGGCTGGAAGCGCCTCACCCTCGGCGGCGAGATCCGCCTGCGCCACAGCTATGTAATGCGCTGCGACGAAGCGGTGAAGGATGCGTCCGGCAGGGTGATCGAACTCAAATGCAGCATCGACCACGACACGCTGGGCAAGAACCCGGAAGGGCGCAAGGTCAAAGGCGTGATCCACTTTCTGTCGCGCGAACACGCGCTGCCCGCCGAGATCCGTCTTTACGACCGCCTGTTCAGCGTGCCGGAACCGGATGGCGACCGCGAGGTGAATTTCCTGACGCATCTCAATCCGCACTCTCTGGAAGTGGTGCAGGGCTGGGTCGAGGCCTGCGTGAAGGACGCCCCGCCCGAAACGCATTACCAGTTCGAACGCCTCGGCTATTTCGTCACCGACCGCCGCGACCATCAGCCCGGCGGCAAGCCGGTATTCAACCGCACGGTGACATTGCGCGACTCATGGAACAAGGAGGGCAAATGAGCGAAGTCATCGTGGAATTGGATGAAGAAAAAAACCGTTCGCTGAAGAACCTGGCCCAGATCGTTTATATCCTGTACGCCCTGTCCTACTTCGCCGGCCTGACGGCCATCGTCGGCATCATCATCAACTATGTAAAACTGGAAGACGTCTCGGGCACCTGGCTGGAAAGCCATTTTCGCTGGCAGATCCGCACCTTCTGGTTCGGGCTGTTGTGGGCCGTGATCGGGATAGCGACCCTCTTCATTTTGATCGGAATGGCGATTTTATTCGCCAATTTCTGCTGGATCATTTATCGCATCGTCAAGGGCTGGCTCAACCTCAACGACAACAAACCGATGCAGATTTGACTGTCATTCCCGCGCAGGCGGGAATCCAGTGAATAGAACAATGCTCCGTGACTCGGAGGCCAAAAAAGAACCGCATATTTGAACGGACAACCGGATTCCCGCCTGCGCGGGAATGACGGCATGGATAGAAATACAATGCTAAAAATCTACAACACCCTCGCCCGCGACAAGCAGGAATTCAAACCGATTGAACCCGGCAAAGTCCGAATGTATGTGTGCGGCATGACGGTGTACGACTATTGCCATATCGGCCATGCACGGGTGCTGGTCGTGTTCGACATGGTGCAGCGCTGGCTCAAGGCTTCCGCTTACGCCGTGACCTACGTGCGCAATATCACCGACATCGACGACAAGATCATCAAGCGCGCGGCCGAGAACAAGGAATCCATCCATGCGTTGACACAGCGCTTCATCGACGCGATGCACGAAGATGCCGATGCACTCGGCGTGCAGCGCCCCGACTTTGAGCCGCGCGCCACGCAATATATTCCGCAGATGCTGGCGATGATCGCGCAGCTCGAACAAAACGGCCTCGCCTATCAGGCAGCGGATGGCGACGTGAACTACGCGGTGCGCAAGTTCAAAGGCTACGGCAAGCTCTCCGGCAAATCGCTGGAAGACCTGCGTGCCGGCGAGCGCGTGGATGTCGCAACCGACAAGAACGACCCGCTCGACTTCGTGCTGTGGAAGCATGCCAAAGAGAATGAAGCGGACGAAGTGAAATGGGATTCGAAATGGGGCAAGGGCCGCCCCGGCTGGCACCTCGAATGTTCGGCGATGGGTTCCGAATTGCTGGGCAACCATTTCGACATCCACGGCGGCGGCGCCGATTTGCAGTTCCCGCATCACGAGAACGAAATCGCGCAGAGCGAAGGCGCACACCGGTGCCAGTACGTGAACTACTGGATGCACAACGGCTTCGTGCGCGTGGATAACGAGAAGATGTCGAAGAGTCTGGGCAACTTCTTCACCATCCGCGAAGTGCTGAAAAAATACGATGCCGAAGTGGTGCGCTTTTTCATCCTGCGCGCGCATTACCGCAGCCCGCTGAACTATTCCGACCAGCATCTGGACGACGCCAAGGGCGCGCTGACGCGGCTCTATACGGCGCTGCGGAGCGTTCCCTCACCCTCAGTCCCTCTCCCGGAGGGAGAGGGAAGTCAACTCCCTTCTCCCTCCGGGAGAAGGGCCGGGGATGAGGGAAACCTTGACTGGAACTCTCCCCACACTGCCCGCTTCAAAGCCGCGATGGACGACGACTTCAACACCCCCGAGGCCGTCGCCGTGTTGTTCGATCTCGCCAACGAAGTGAACCGCGCCCAATCGCCGGAAGCCGCCGCGCAACTCAAGGCGCTGGGTGGTGTGCTCGGTTTTCTGCAACGGGAAGCGCAGGAATTTCTGCATGGCAGTGCAAGCGCAAACGGGCTGGATGATGCCGCGATCAACGCACAGATCGAAGCACGCATCGCCGCCAAGAAAGCGAAGAACTTTGCCGAGGCGGACCGTATCCGCAATTCACTGTTGGCAGCGGGAATCGCTCTGGAAGACACGGCGCAGGGAACTGCCTGGCGCAGGGTTTAAACAACCATCCCATGCCGCGCCGGCGTCAAGAGGGAATCGCGTTCAGTTGCCGGCGCTCCGCATAACTTCAGCAACTGCGTCCACGGTGTGCCGCATCTGTTTCGCCCCCAGCGCCGGATGCACCAGAAACATCAAGCTGGTGTCGCCCAGTTCTCCGGCCACCGGCAGTCTCCCCGCAGGGCGCGATGCAACGCCATCAAAAGCCTTCTCCAGATAAATCTCGCTACAGGAACCGCTGAAACACGGCACGCCCGCATCGTTGATAGCCTGCATGATGCGATCCCGGCCCCATTCCCTGCGCAATCTCTCGGGCCGCACAAATACATAATATTTATAGTAGGCGTGGCCGATTTCTGCCGCCGGCAGCGTGACGCGCAACGCCGGCATCGCGGAGAAACCGGCGTTCAGGATTGCCGCATTTTCCCGGCGCTGCGCCACCCATGCAGCCAGTTTTCCCAGCTGGATACGGCCGATCGCCGCCTGCATCTCGGTGAGGCGCCAATTGGTGCCGAACGAATCATGCAACCAGCGAAATCCGGCGGGATGCTTGCGCCTGTAGACCGCATCGAAACTCTTGCCGTGGTCTTTGAAAGCCCACGCCTTTTCCCAGGCGGTTTCATCGTTCAACATCAGCATGCCGCCTTCGCCGCCGGTGGTGATGATCTTGTCCTGGCAAAAAGAGAATGCCGCGGCATGACCGAACGAGCCGACCGGACGACCGCGATGAGTCGCACCATGCGCCTGCGCGCAATCTTCGATCACCTTGATGCCGTGCGCATTGGCAAATTCCACGATGCTGTCCATGTCACACGGCCAACCCGCCAGGTGTACCGGGATGATGGCCTTGGTGCGCGGAGTCACAACGCGCCGGATGGACTCCAGCGTGATGTTTTGGCTAACCGGATCGACATCGGCGATAACGGGGGTGGCACCGCGCATTATTGCGGCGCTGGCAGACGCGATAAACGTCCGGCTACTGGTGATCACCTCGTCGCCCTGTCCGATGCCAAATGCATACAACGCCAATTCAAGCGCGACCGTGCCATTGGCTAACGCAATCGCATGGCTCGTACCGGTATATGCGGCGTATTCACGCTCGAACCGGCGCGCTTCATCACCGGTCCAGTAATTCACTTTGCCCGAACGCAACACGGCGGTCACCGCCGCGATTTCATCTTCATCGTAATGCGGCCAGGTCGGGAAGGAGGTCATACCTGTCATAAATTTTTATCTGGCCGGCTTGGCCGGCGAACCCGCAACGGTCTTCCCTTCGCCAATATCATCCAGCACAACGACGCCCGCGCCGACCGTTACATTCTTGCCGATATGCAGATTGGGGAGGACTACCGCGCCGGCGCCGATCAAAGTGTTGTTGCCGACCACTATCCCGCCGCACAGTGTAACTCCGGGAGCGATATGCACCGCATCGCCGATCGTGCAATCGTGATCGATGTGCGCGCCGGTGTTCACGATTGCGTTGCGGCCGATCCGGCTGTCCGAATTGATCACAGCTCCGGCCATGACGACCGAGCCAGCTCCCGCCCTGGCACCCCGCGCCACCTGCGCGGACGGATGAACCAGCGCCTCGCTCAATGTCCCGCCATTGGCAACCAGCCATTCCGCGACTTGGGCGCGGATGGCGTTGTTCCCTATCGCCACCACGATGCGGTGCGCCCGCAACAAACTCAACGGCGCCAAAAGCGCTTCTTTCCCCCCCGCCACCTTATAGCCATAGACCATCTTCCCATGCAGCGCAGCATTGTCATCAAACAGCGCCCGCACAAGCACGCCTGATTTTTCGGCAATATCGATGACGACTTTGGCGTGTCCGCTCGCGCCGAATAGCACAATACCCTCACCCGCCATCGCTGTTTGCTTTACCTTCATTGCCGATCTTTCGGAGTAAGGGCTTCCCCTTGAAATTTCCCCATCGTCGCATTCGAGGCATGGTTGATGCCTTCCGAACGCGCGACCTTTTTCAGGGTCAGCCACAATATTTTCATATCCAGCCAAAAAGACTGATGGTCAACATACCAAACGTCATACCTGAACTTTTCTTCCCAACTAATCGCATTGCGGCCATTAACTTGCGCCCAGCCGGTAATGCCCGGCTTGACCAAGTGCCGCCTTGCCTGCCCGGCATTATATAGGGGCAGATATTCCATCAGCAGCGGTCTTGGGCCAACCAGACTCAACTCGCCCTTCAGCACATTGAACAATTGCGGCAGTTCATCCAGGCTGAATTTGCGCAAGAAACTGCCGCAGCGCGTCATGCGTTTCTCATCCGGCAACAGCCGGCCGTGAGCGTCGCATGCCGGCAACATGGTGCGAAATTTGCAGATGCGGAAAGGCTTTGCATGCAACCCGGGTCGCTGCTGCCAAAACAGGACGGGCGCTCCCAGTCTGAACCTCACCAGCAATGCTACCGCCGCGATCACCGGCCACAGCATCAGGATCGCTAGCGAGGCGGCAATTAAATCGAATATGCGTTTCATAATCTTGCCTGATAAAACGCCAGCCAAGCTGCCGCCAATATCTCGCCGGAAAATACACGCATCGCGCGTTCCCTGGCTTGCCCTCCCAATCGCAGGCGCAGCGCCTTGTCATTGTCCAGTCGTGTCATGGCGGCCCGCAGACCGGCCGTATCGCCCGCCGCGAACAGCAGCCCGCTGTAATTTTCCAGAATGGCATCCGTCACGCCATAGATACGCGATCCGATTGCCGGGATTCCCGCCGCCGCGGCTTCAATCACGACGTTGCCGAAACCCTCGCGATAACTGGGCAGACAAAGCACATCCGCGGCCGCCATATACTCCTCCGGTTGCGCCGCAAGGCTGGCAAAATGCACCCGCTCGCCGCACTTGTCCGCCAGCCTGGCGAGCTGTGGCAGGATATTTTCTTCATCCGGGCCCACGACCAGCAAATGCGCGGTCGTTTCCCGCATCCCGGCAAAAGCGGCGGCCAGATCCAGCACACCCTTGTCGCGATTCAACCGCCCCAGAAAAAGAAATACGGTTTCCTCTTCCGCGATCTTCAATTCGCCGCGTATCCGCTCTCTGGCTTGCGCGTTCGGGCAAAACCGCTTTGTATCCACGCCGGCGAGGGAGCCCGGCCCCAATACGCCAGACCGGCCATCTGCGAGCACCCCTTCATCCAGCAGAAATTGCCGTTGCGAGGCGCTATCCGCCAGGGCATAAGTGCCGAACCGGGCAATCAGTTTATCCATGCCTTTCAGGAACTGCCTGGCCAAACCGCGGCGCGTCACCCATACCTGTCCGGTAAAGGTATGGATGCGGACATCAACGCCCGCCAGAAATGCCGCCAGCATCGCCAGCAGCCCGGCCTTTGGAGTGATCGAATGCACCAGTCCGAAGCGGTGGCGGCGAAACAGGCGAACCAGCTGTCCCAGCGCTTTCAGGTCGCGCCATGGCGCGACCTTTCTGGCAATGGCGACCGGCAATACGGTGGCCCAATCTTCGAGGCCGCGCAAAGACTCGCCGGTTTGCAGATTCAGCGCCACATACACATCGTAGCGCTCGCACAGCCGCCTGACCGGTTGCTGCAGAAACGCATTTACCGTCATGGCTCCGGGAACGACCAGGCAGATTTTCTGTTTCAACTGTTCAACCCTGCATTTTCGCCAAAAGCAGGCGTTTCAGAAATTTGATGGCCGAAAGAAATGCCGCGGCCGCATACCGAAAATATCCGATATACCCCGCACGATACAAAAGCGTGAAATTGCCCAGCTCGCCTTTCTCCATTTCCCACAATCTGGAGCTTAATCCGCCCGCGCCATAAATTGGCTTGTGCACATAAGCCAACGGTGACTCCAATCGCATTACCTGCAGTCCGGCAAAGGCTATCTCCTGCCATAACAACAAATCCTCCGCATAGCGCCTGCCCTCCTTGAAACGGAATGGGATATCGCGTTGCAACAAGACGGTCGGGGTGGAAAATGCATTTTTGCAAAGCAGGCTGCCCGCGCGGATTGCAGTCGCGCGCGGCTCCTTCGCCGGCACGGGCAAACGATCGCCGTCGCGCAACCAAATACATTGATGCCCGCATAAAACAACCTCCGAATGTTTTTGCATATACTCAAACTGTATGCACAATTTATCCGGATGCCAGGAATCATCCGCATCAAGAAAAGCAATGTAGGGCTGCATCGCCATGCTCCATCCCGCGTTGCGCGCGCTTGCCGCGCCCAGATTTTTCTCCAGCGACAACACTTTTATCCAGCCCCCGTGTTGCCGAGCCAGTTCCTGTAAAACCGCCAGAGTGCCATCCCCGCTTGCGTCATCCACCAGAATGACTTCAGCCGGCCTGACTGCCTGTTGCGCGACTGAGGCGACAGCCCGGCCTATGGTTGCGGCGCAGCAAAAACAGGGAATCACCACGCTCACGGGAGCGGCATGAATTTTCTTCATCGTTTTGTCCGGAACCGCAGCAATTCCTTCAGGTGTCGTCCCGGGTCGAGGGTTTTTTGCGCCCTTCGCCCGCCCAGCGCGCGCCACAGTAGCAAGCGCAGATGCACCCTCGCCATTGCCATCAACCAGATCCAACCAGGAAAATATTGGCCATGCATCCGTTGCGCGCGCCTGGCCTCGCGCAATGACATCAGAAAATTTGAGGGAATACTGCTGATGCCGCCTTGACGCACGGCGACACTGGTAATGCCCGGAATAAAAATCGCATCGGCCATTTTCAGTTCGCGCAGCAGCAATTCGTAGTCACCGGCAATATGGAACGATTCGTTGAATACACCATGCCGCTCAAACATGCTGCGTCGGTGCATCGCGCCGGGATGGGGAAGACACATCACCTGCCTGAAGCGCCCCCGTATCTTTTCCCATGGTTCACCCGCCGGATAAAGGCTGGCGCCATCGGGACTAACCAGCATGATCCGCCCGTAGGCCACCCGAATGTCTGGCGGAAGTTTTTCCAGCTCCTGCGCCATGCGTTCCAGTACCCGCTCATCCCAAAAATAGTCGTCCGCCCCAAGAAAGCAAATCCACTCGCCCTTCGCTTGCGCCAGCCCTTTGTTCCAGGCGTGATAAATGCCGCTATCAGGCGCGGAAATCCAGTAATTGATGTGCTCCTGACTGGCCGCCAGCAAATCGACCGAACCATCCGTGGAACCGCCATCAATAATGATCAGATCCTTGTTCGGGTAAGTTTGCCGCGCCACGCTGTCGATGCATTGCTGCAACGTTGCCGCGCCGTTGAAAACAGCAACGATCACCGTCAAGCAAGGCAGCGGCCCCTTCATCGCGCGGTTTCCGTTCGCGCCCTTGCCCGGATACGGGGGCAAAGGATGCCTGGAACAAGCCTGATCACGGCATTCTGCCGCTTGTATTTGCATTCCGGCAACATGTTCTGTTGGCAATCAGTCCGCGCATTTCGAGTTCCGCCAAAACCTTTCGCGCACAGGCTTCCACTGTCTCGACCCCGGCATGCACCACCAGTTCGGCATCCGCCGGGATCTCATAGGGCGAGGAGATGCCGGTGAATTGGGCGATCTGCCCCGCTCTGGCCTTCTTGTACATACCCTTCACATCGCGCGCCTCACACACTTCCAGCGGGCTGTCGCAATAGATTTCGATAAAATCGCCGTGCCCGACCATGCCGCGCGCCTTTTCGCGGGCGGCACGAAAGGGGGAAATCAGCGCCACCAGCACGATCACCCCTGCCTCCATGAACAGTTTGGCCATCTCGCCGACGCGGCGAATGTTCTCGATGCGATCCGGCGCCGAGAAACCGAGATCGCCGCACAAGCCGTGGCGCACGTTGTCGCCGTCCAGCACAAAAGTGCGGCAGCCCATGCGGTGCAATTCCTCCTCGACCGCATGCGCGAGGGTGGATTTGCCCGCGCCGGAGAGTCCGGTGAACCAAAGGATTCCACCGCGATGACCGTTTTGTGCCTCGCGGCTGGCACGGGTGACGCTGGCGCAGTGCCGCACGACGTTGCCGGAAACGGGGGGCATGCGATCACTCATAATGAAATCCGATGCGCTCATCTTGCATCAAAAGCGTGAAGCGGCGCGCGCACACTGTCACGCCTCGTCCAAAAGTTTGCCGCCGATCGCCCAGTTCTCATCCGGCAATTCGTCAAAGGCAATATACGTGTATGACGCGGGCTTGTGCGCAACGCGCTCCAACGTGTCGGTGATCTCTGCGGCGATCTGCGCTTTCTGTTCGCGGCTCAACTCGCCCGCGATGCGGATGTTGACGTAAGGCATCTGTACTCCTTTGTTTTCAGTTGAAATCGCCCCACAGGGTCTGTATCGCTGCCACCCCGGCGAGGGCGGCGGTCTCGGTGCGCAGCACGCGCGGCCCGAGCAAAATGGGCACGAAGCCGGATTGCTGCGCGAGATTCGCTTCGTCCGCCGTGAAACCGCCTTCCGCGCCGATCAGCAGGGTGACGCTGCCCGGCGGGCGGGGTTGCGCCTGCAAGCCGCCCGCGCCGCCCGGCAACAGAATGAATTTGCCGCCGCCGTTGCCGCGTGATTCCTGCAACCATTCCCCTATCTCCTGCGGCGCATGCAACTGCGGCAGATCGTTGCGCCCGCACTGTTCGCAC
>Ga0210039_1004646_pt1 | contig 9890 bp, 1 predicted proteins | sample CryGeyCG2114_250_3_FD_185460 | JGI IMG/M metagenome (GOLD analysis project Ga0210039, IMG submission 185460) | Groundwater microbial communities from aquifer - Crystal Geyser CG17_big_fil_post_rev_8/21/14_2.50 (SPAdes) (version 2) | ecosystem: Environmental > Aquatic > Deep subsurface >... | reverse complement strand
TGCGCAACGGCATCGGCATCGATGCCGATGGCAATGCCAATCCGCTCATCAGCAACAGTCAGTTCTCGCAGAACAGTGGTTATGCGATCCAGAACCGAACACCCGCAACCATCATTCAGGCACAAGGCAGCTGGTGGGGGGATAGCTCGGGCCCTCTGGATATGATCGGCAATGCCCTCGGCCTGGGAGATAGCGTTTCGGCAGGCGTCAATTACGGCAGTTACCTTGCCCAAATTCCGCTTATCAATCCCACGCTGCGCATCACCGGCAACCCGACTTTTTCCGATGTGCAAAACATCACACTGGAATTGAATTGCACGAATGCCGTGGAATATCGCGTTGCCGAGAATGATGCCTTCACGGGCGTAGCATTCCAGCCCATGGCCTCGACGGTACCGTTCACCTTATCGGCCGGAGAAGGCCTCAAAAAGCTTTCAGTCCAATATCGGTCCAGCGCCGGCAATATCGTCACGGCGGCCTTGCCCCAGGATTTGCTGTACGACACACAAGGCCCCGCACTCAACCTGACCAACCCGACAGACGGTAGTTATATCCTGAACCCCATCACGCTTTCAGCCACGGCCAGTGACACGGGCGGCGTGAGCAAAGTCGAGTTCTTCCTGAACGATCAACTAGTCGCGACCGATAGCAGTGCTCCCTATAGCTATTACTGGGACACCAAACAATCGCCGGATGGTAACTATGCGATCAAAGTGGTTGCAACGGACTCGGTTGGCCATACCAGCACAACGACCAACAATATTACAAAGGCAGCACCGCCGCCGGATGTGCTCGGCCCGACACTGAGCAGCCTGTCCTTGTCCGGTTCTGCTGTCATCGCGGGTAGCACCCTGACCAATTCAGGTTCGTTGATTGCAGTCGTCAATGATCCAAGCGGTGTCAGCCGCGTTGAATTTCTGATTGACGGTGTCGTGATCGGTTCTGATACCAATGGCACAGATGGCTATTCAACCTTCATTGATATCCTTAATGTCGCAGACGGAAGCCACACCCTGACAGTAAGAGCAAGCGACTCGATTGGCAACGCAGCAGAGAGCAGCATGGCTATCACGGTGGCGATGGCGGCACCGGCGACTCCGACGATTACGGCACCGGCAAATAACACACTCACAGCAAACAGTGCAGTCACCGTAAGCGGTACTGCCTCACCCAATGTTCAGGTTATTGCCTATCTCAATGCTGTAGCAAGCGGCACTCCCGTTGCAGTTGATGCCACAGGTAAGTATTCAATATCCGTATCCCTGAGTGCAGGCGTCAATCTGATCCAAGTTGCGGCCAGCAACCGTGGCGGTGTCAGCCAACTCAGTCCATCCCGCCAAGTGACGCTGGATGACAGTATCCCTTCTGCACCGATTGGCCTGACTGCGTCAGCGCAAGTGGCCGGCAAGATCAAGTTGGCCTGGAATCGCGTATTGGATGCCAATGTCGCAGGCTACAACCTGTACCGCACAACCGTCGCATTCAATGCCGCGGCGGAAGCGGTCAAGATCAACACAGCACTCATCCCCGTGACAACCACGGCCTACAACGATCTGCCCTCAGTGGATGGCGCCTATTTCTACCGCATCGTCGCGGTGAACAATCTTGGCACCGCCAGTATTCCCTCCAACATCATCAGCGCGGTGTCGGATAACACCATGCCGAGGGCGACCGAGATCGTATACGCCCCAACGGGTAAAACAGATCCAGCGACAGGACGCATTGCGGCAGGACGCGTGGACGTCACCGTGAATCTTTCGGAAGCGCTTTCGGCACTGCCATTCCTGAGCATCGCTCCACAAGGCGGCACGCCTATCCCGGTTGATCTGGTCAAGCAAAGCGAAACTGTTTACACAGGATTTTTCAACATCGCACCGGGCACACCAAGTGGAGTGGCCTATGCAGTGTTCTCGGCGCGCGATGCAGTGGGCAACCGGGGAACAGATGTATTGGCAGGACAATCAATCGAGATCGATGCACAAGGACCTTTCCTTAATGCGATTGCCTTGAATCCAACTGCCCCGATCATGAACGACGCAGCCGCACCTGTGACGATTGCAGCTACGTTCACACTCAGTGAAGCAACCAAGGCAGGTGTGCCACCGCAAATCAGTTACGCCGTGTCGGGCACGCCGACGAGTTCACTGCCAGTGACAGGTCTGACTCAAATCGACTCACTGATCTGGTCGGCCAACATCACATTGCCCGCCACGGCAGGGCTCAACGCACTTGAACGGCTATCGTTTACTTATAGCGGCAGCGACGATCTGGACAACGTCTCCACAACGGTGATGGCCGACAACAGCTTCCAGATATATCAAGGTGCGCTGCCATCACTGGCTGCACCGCAGAATGTCGTCGCCGTTGCCAAAGCCGCTGGGAATGTATTGCTAAGCTGGAGTCCGGTGAATCTATCGATTGGCTATCAGATATATCGGCAGGCCCCCGGAGACGCTGCATTAACGCCATACCAACGGCTGAATGCGGTCGATCTGGTTAACGCAGAGTTTGCAGATAGCACAAGTGTAGATGGTGTTTATCGCTACAGCATTGCCAGCATCCGCAGTGCCAACGGACAGGAATCCTTAAGTAGCCAGAGCACGATGGTTGAGGTCAATGCGGACTCCGTACCGCCCAGTGCCCCGCAGAATATGGCATTGATGATGGTGGGTTCGGGTATCCAGGCTACATGGCTCGCCTCAACGGGCGGGGCAGTCAGTTACAAACTTTACCGTTCCAGTGCCGCCAGTATCACCAGCACGACTGGCTTGTCCCCGATCATTACAGGCATCAAGCAGTTGGGTGCAGTAGATACCCATCCGTCCTTGGCCGAACATGCTTACGCCGCAACCGCAGTGGATGCCGCAGGCAATGAATCAGCGCTCTCCAATTCGGGATATTTGAATTTTGCGCTACTGCCAGTGTCCGGCATCACCGTCGTCCAAACAGATACCGGTCTACCGCAGGTTTCATGGACACATCCCAAACCGACAGCGATCTCCGGTTACGACTTGTATCTGGGTTCGGAAGCGAGCGGCACCAAGCTGAACCTCACGCCGCTGGTCGTCAACAATTACATCGATACGGGCTATGCAGGCGACGAGCGACTCTATACGGTTGTCGCATTCGATGCGAATGGCGTGAAAGTCACCCGTTCGCTGACCTTGCCAAAAGTCAGCATGGAACTGGTCGGAGGAACGCCCATCCTGCGCAATGTAATGAACCGGCTGCAATACCGAGTCAGCAACCTGGGCAATCAGACCCTCAGCAACGCGCACGTCAAAGTAAAGATAGGCGCGCGAGAAGTCAGCTCCGAAGCATTCAGCTTGGCGGCAGGGGCGACCCAGACCATACCAGTGGTCGTGGGTGGGTATGCAGATATTCCAAATCCGGCGCAAATCACAAGCACTGTAGAAACCACCCCCAACCCGGGCGAGCACGCCGCCCTCGTGCGAACCGGCAGCGTGTCCGTGCAGGACGGCTCGCTCGTTCTTACCGTGTTGCCGGAAAGCCTGACGCGAGGTTCTGCCGGGAAAGTGCGATTCACATTGGAAAACACCAGTGATGTAGAGATCGAACTGATCACTGCGTCCAATAGCGGAACAGCGGCCTCATCAGACATCCGGATCAAGCTGCTGGATAAAGATGGCAACGTTCTCGCCGCGCAACCGTTCAAGCAATCGCTGGGTAACGTCGTCACCATATCAACCGGACAGACCGTTGCAAGAATCCCCGCTCGTGCAAGCTTTACTTCGGAATTCATGAACATGTCTGTTCCGTCTGCTGCGCCGGATCTTGTTACGGTGCAACTGGAGATCGATAACATCAGGTATCGCCTGGGGACATCGGAGGCAGTCAGCGTTCCCGGCTTGTCCAATCGACAGCAGATTTCCCTGATCGAAACGGCCTACTTTGCAGAAGTCGCCAATATCGCACCGGCGAGTTCTTTCGGAGAGCAGGATATCGTCATCACCGGACGGGCAATCGACCGCGCAACCCAACAACCCTTGTCCAATGTCGCGCTCAAATTATTCTTGAACGTCAGCGGGTTCGAGCGCCGCTTCGACGTGTTTTCCGACATGGCCGGAAATTTCACATTCAGTTTCAAACCGACAGCAAACGAAGGCGGCGTATATAAAGTATCAGTCGTCCATCCGGATATCGTCGAACGTCCCGCACATGGTCAGTTCGTCATTAACAGTCTGGTCGTCAGCCCGACCCTCTATAAATTAAGCAACCTGCGCAATTATCCCTACACATTCAAGCTGCGCACGAAAGCAGGGCCTGGAACGATCGCAAACAATGTAAGGGTAGTATATGAGGCAGCCAGCCAGCCGAGCGGAGCTTTGCCAGCAGGCATCACACTGACTACCGGCGCACCGATCGCTCTAGGTTCATCTCAGTCTGGTGATATCGCAGTGACGATAACGGGCGACAACAGTGCACCGACGAGTGGCAACCTCTTCCTCAAAGTCATGGCGGACGAGAAGGGTGCGCAGCCCATTGCCACTGTCCAGGTCAGTTACGTGTTTACAGACGGCAAACCCTCAGTCTTCCCAAGCCCGAGTTTTGTTGAAACAGGGGTAGCACAAGGTGAAAACGCCCTCGAACAAGTGACACTTGAAAATCGGGGCTTCGCAGAAGCACAAGGTATCACTGCCACCCTGATCAATCAGGATGGCACACCGGCACCTTCATGGATATACCTCGCTGCGGGCAACAACATCGGCAACCTTGTTGTCGGTGAAAAACGCGCTATCGATATTGCCATGACACCACCGGCGACCTTGGCAGACGGCATTTACACATTCAAATTGCGCATTGCTTCCGCCAATGCAACAGGAGGTGATGTCCCTATCTACGTTTCATTGACTCAAGCAGGTATCGGCAATGTCTTGTTCAAGGCATCAGACATATACACCGGCACACTGAACGCAAGTGGTCAACGCATTGCAGGCATGGCCGGTGCGCGCATCACGCTACAGAACGAAACAGTCGTCACAGTCACCAGCACACTCACGACTGACAGTTTGGGCGAAGCCTACTTCACCGACCTGCCAAGCGGCCGATATAAATTCCGCGCAACTGCGGCGAATCACCAGGAAATCATCGGTCGCTTGACCGTGAAACCCGGCATTACCGCTTCGCAAGACATATTCATGGACTACAACTTGGTCACTGTCGAATGGACGGTGACACCCGTCACAATCAATGACTCATACACCATTACCCCACTGGTGACCTTTGTGGCGAATGTACCTGCCCCCGTGGTGCTGCTGGAACCGATGAGTGTCAGTCTCCCCGCCATGAAAGCAGGCGACGTATTCCTCGGTGAGTTTACGTTGACCAACTACGGTTTGGTACGAGCGGATAACGTGGTGTTCACGCCACCTGCAGCGGATGCCAATTTCCGCTACGAATTCATGGCAACCATTCCAACCACGCTGGAAGCCAAGCAGCGCGTCACCATCCCTTACCGTGTGGTGAGTCTGGTGTCGCTTGACCAGCCTGCAGCAACCGCTACAGGCGGCGGATGCTACAACTACACAAAAAACGTTAAAACAAACTGGCATTACGTCTGTGCAAACGGGCAGGAAAGCACCAGCTCTACGCAGTCTACCTTCTACTCCATTTCAAATAGCACCTGCTCGACACCTTCTGCGCCTAGCCTGAGTGGGGGCGGTGGTGCAGCCGGTGGTGGTGTCGGAGGAGGAGGCGGTGGTGGATTTACAGGTGGCGGCTCAGCGCCGCAATCCATGCCGGGGGCAGTTTGCGTACCGCCACCGTGTACAGGTTGTGGCAATGGAGGCGGTGGCGGTGGAGGTGGCGGTGGAGGTGGCGGTGGAGGTGGAGGTGGAGGTGGAGGTGGAGGTGGAGGTGGAGGTGGAGGTGGAGGTGGAGGTGGAGGTGGAGGTGGCGGAGCAGGTGGTGGCGGAGCAGGTGGTGGCGGAGCAGATGGAGCAGGCTGGTAGCAGCGAATTGACGGTATCAACGAGCAAAGTACCTTATTGGTTATAGAGAAGATCAGGGAAATCAGTGAAAGAAAAGATATGCAATTAGAGCGACAACAACAATACGGAAATCATGACAGCATTAGCGATGCCGGAGGATGCAAAGCCTGGCGATTGCTGAGTGCTATCACCGCGTTATTGTTGGCGTTCCTGTTTGCTGGTACAGCCAGTGGCATTTGGAGCCTTTCACGAATCCCGCAAAAGTGAAGATCGTCGATGAGCCGTCCTGCCGCGGGTTGGACACGAATGAAACAAATTTGGAAAGATTGCATGTCAGCAGATCAAAAGAAGTCTGTCGTTGAAGTAGCAGAGCAGGGGGCAACGCCCAAACGCAAAGCCTATGGATACAGCGTTGGAGTGATTGTTCTCCATGCTTTGCTACTTCTGGTTACATTAAGTGGCCAAGCCCAAGCCGCCCTCCCTGCGAACCAGGCGATCTTCCAATCCGAGCAAACGGACCTGGTGTTGAAGGTCAAGAATGGCGAGATCGTCATTCGTCACGGGTATTTTGAAGGGGCTTGGTATCCCAATCTCAACTGGGTACCGATCAGCGTCACCTACGACAACTTCGACAACAGTCTCAAGAGCGTTCGTCGCAGCCATACCGACTATGACCGAGTCGCAGCCGGCGTATTTCAGGACCAATACAACAACATCATTCGTCAAACAGCGGACGGATACCGCTGGAATGACCCGCGCGGTAACTGGATCGAATACAACATAGCGGGCGAAGTTGTCCGCTACGGCAATCGCAATGGGGTGACAGCCAGTTTCCAATACAGCGGCAGCGCCGTGCTGGATAACAACGGCACCCCGCTCAGTGCCGGACGGCTCACTGGCGTACTGGATGCCGTTGGCAATCAGGCCATCTGGTTCGACTACACCGGCAACGACATCACCCGGGTGCGTGATCGCGCCAACCGCAGCGTCCTTTATCCCCGTGATGCCGATCACCAGCTCAGCGGCTACACCGACGCACAAGGCAACACCTGGAAATACAGCATCGCCGTCGAACAAAGAAGCGTCACCTATAAAGACCCGGATGGCAACACCAAGACCTACATCACCACCTACATCCGTTATCTCCAGACAGATCCAGAAGGGCGCACCACCACACGCCTGCTCAACAACAACGGCACCCCTGTCAGCATCACCCGCCCCGACGGCACAAGCAGCAGCATCAGCCTCGACTTCGACAAAGCCAAAGAAACCTTCTACGAACGGCGCACCGAGACGAGCGGTAAAGTCATCGAGACTTGGTACGGCCTCAAACAAGACCGTGGCCGGGGCGAATTCCAGCGCCAGGACATCAACGGAGTCACCGTTGCCAAACAGAGTCTGGACACCGCCACGCGCACCACCACCTACACCGACGCCCGCGGTCTGAACACCGCCGTCACACGCGACCAATGGGACAACATCACCAAAACCGTCTACCCGGACGGCAGCAGCACCAGCAGCCAATACGAACCCGGCTACAGCAACCTCACCCAGTACACCGACGAAAACGGCCACATCACCCAGCACAGCTACGACACTAAAGGCAACCTGCTCAAAACCATCGAAGCGGTCGGCACCCCCGAACAACGCACCACCGAATACAGCTACGACGCTGACGGCCAGCGCATCAGCATGACCCGCAAAGGCGACGCCAACACAGCGGATGCCATCACCCAATACACCTGGGACAACTACGGCAACCTCCTCACCATCACTGACCCCGCAGGCGGCATCACCCAATACACCCACGACGCACTGGGCAACGCCCTCACCAAGACCGACCCCAACGGCCAAGTCTGGAAACGCAGCTACGACAACCGAGGCAACCTGCTCAGCGTCACCGACCCGCTGAACCGCACCACCCGCATCGCCTACGACAAAGCCGGACTCCCCATCAGCCTCACCGACGCCGCCGGCAACACCAGCACCCTCGGCTACGACGCCGCAGGCCGCCTGCTCAGCATCACCGACCCTTATGGTGCCAACACCCGCTACAGCTACGACAAAGCGGGCAACCCCATCACCCTGACCGACGCCGCCAACCACAGCCAGACCCAGGCATACGACCTCAACGACCGTCTCACCCAACAAACCGACGGCAACGGCAACGTCACCCAATTCCAGTACGGCGACCAAGCATCCGGCCTGAACGGCCTGCTGACCCGCATCATCTACCCGACCTTAAGTCAGGACCTGCAATACGACCAACGCAACCGCATCACCCAAAGCAGCGACACCGCCGCCGGCAACGCACTGGCATTGGACAGTGCCGCCACGCAGACTACCCGTATCCAATACGACTGGGCAGGGCGACTCACCCAAGCCACCGACCCGGCTGGCCGCGCAAACGGCACCAGCTACAACGCCCACGGCGAAATCACTAAAACCACCGACCCCGCAGGCCACAGCACACGCTACGGCTACGACGCGCGCGGCAACCTCACCAGCGTCACCGACGCCAACGGCAACACCCACCGTTTCGCCTACGACAAACTCGACCGCATGGTCCAAGAGACCCGCCCGCTCGGGCAGCGCATCGACTATGCCTACGACGCAGTCGGCAACCTCACCCAAGTCACCGACGCATTAGGCCAGATCAAAAAATACACCTACGACGCCGCCCATCGCCGCCTCAAAGAAGAGCACTACGCCGCAGGCACCACCCCCGTCAAAACCATTACCTACACCTACAACACCCTGGACCGCTTAACCGGCTACAGCAGTTCGACAAGCGCACCACAGGCTGGCAGCACCACCGCCGTCTACACCTACGACACCAAACAACTGCGCCAGATTGGAGAAAGCCTCAACTACGGCCCCTTCACCCTAGCCAGCAGCACCGCCTACAACGCCCTCGGCCAGAAGAGCAGCCAAACCTACCCCGATGGCGCGACCTACACCTACAGCTTTGATACCAACAACCAACTCTCCACGGTCGACCTGCCCACCGGCTACGGCAGCATCACCCTTAACAGCTACCTGTGGACCGTGCCCAGCCAGATCACCCTGCCCGGCGGCACGGTACGCAACCTGCGCTACGACGGCCTGCTGCGCCTCAAAGAACTCGCCGTCAAAGACCCCGGCCAAAGCCAGGTGATGAGCTACCAGTACGGCTACGACCTCACCGGCAACATCGTAAGCCGTGCCACCGAGCAGGGCACCACCAACTACAACTACGACACCCTCGATCACCTCACCGGCGCGACCCACACCAACAGCACCCAAACAAACGAGACCTACACCTACGACCCACTGGCCAACCGAGTGACCGGCAGCAACGCGAATGCCCAAGGCACCAGCCACAGCTACAACGCCAACAACCAACTCACCCAAGCCGGCAGCATCAGCTACACCTACGACGAAAACGGCAACACCCTCAGCCAGACCGACACCAACAACCCGGCCAACACAAGAAGCTACGTGTACGACACCGACAACCGCCTCACCGAAGTGCACGACGCCAGTAACGCCATCATCGCCACCTATCGTTACGACCCCTTCGGACGCCGCATCAGCAAGACCCTGCACACCGGCAGCACCAGCCGCAGCAGCTACTACTTCTACAGCGCAGAAGGCCTGATCGCCGAAGCCGATGCCAACGGCCAGCTCACGCAAAGCTACGGCTATGCCCCCGGCTCAACCTTCACCACCAATCCCCTGTGGATGAAAGTACCGGCGAGCGGCACACAGACGGCGGCGACTTATTACACCTATCAGAATGATCATCTGGGGACGCCGATGAAGTTGTTGAACCAGAGTGGCATCACCGTTTGGAGTGCGACTTATGACGCGTTCGGGAGGGCGACGGTTGACCCGGCATCAACCATCACCAGCAACTTGAGGTTGCCGGGGCAGTATGAGGATGAAGAGACGGGGATG
>Ga0210039_1004644_pt1 | contig 9895 bp, 4 predicted proteins | sample CryGeyCG2114_250_3_FD_185460 | JGI IMG/M metagenome (GOLD analysis project Ga0210039, IMG submission 185460) | Groundwater microbial communities from aquifer - Crystal Geyser CG17_big_fil_post_rev_8/21/14_2.50 (SPAdes) (version 2) | ecosystem: Environmental > Aquatic > Deep subsurface >... | reverse complement strand
GCGAGCCCAACGTGACCGTCTTCAGCTCGAGACCGGCGCGAAACTCTGGGTTCTGCCCCTGAGGCCCTCGCGCCCCCCCCCTAACCAAGGGCATGGATGAGATCATTCTGGCCGCATATCGGCCCTCGATACGATCCTTCTGGCGCATTATCGCAGCCCCCACCCAAATCGCATGATCCGCGTTGACACCCCCAAGGTGCATGCTAGTTATCGCGACCCGGCCGTAGCGGCTTCGGCTGAAACGCCCCCGGGAGCTTGAAAAAAGAACTTGACCGTCCAGCCGCAAGCGTTACATTGCGCAGCCCTTCGAGACCTCCTCAGAATTGAGAAGGCGCCGACGCGGAGCAGCTGAACGGTACCCCCACCGCCTCTCGAGGCTCGCCAGAACGACTGGCTGCCAAAAAAGGCAAGGCCAAAAAAGGCAAGGCCAAAAAAGGCAAGGCCAAAAAAGGCAAGGGGGTGTGAAGAAAGCCTTGACGCCGACTTCACCACGGACTACGGTCCCGATCCCTTCGCTCCCAACCGGACGAAGGGAACCGCTCGGGTCCTTGAAAACTGAATCGGAACCCACTAATAGATGCACGGGTCCCATACGTTCTTCGCAAGAATAACGGTGGGTACCGTATCCAAATAGTAGAGCAGAATGCTCGAGCCATCTGTTGAAGGACCTCCCGGGGCTAAAAATCCGAGGGGAAGCGCAGCAGAACGGCAAGGGATGCTCACCAGTTTTAACTGGAGAGTTTGATCCTGGCTCAGAGCGAACGTTAGCGGCGGGCTTAACACATGCAAGTCGAACGAGAAAGGGACTTCGGTCCTGAGTAAAGTGGCGCACGGGTGAGTAACACGTAGGCAATCTACCCTTTGGCGGGGGACAACCTCCTGAAAAGGAGGCTAATACCGCATAAGACCACAGTGACCTCGGTCGCAGTGGTGAAAGGTGGCCTCTCCTTGGAAGCTACCACCGAAGGATGAACCTGCGTCCCATCAGCTAGTTGGTGAGGTAATAGCTCACCAAGGCTAAGACGGGTAGCTGGTCTGAGAGGATGATCAGCCACACTGGCACTGGAACACGGGCCAGACTCCCACGGGAGGCAGCAGTGAGGAATATTGGGCAATGGGCGCAAGCCTGACCCAGCCACGCCGCGTGAGTGATGAAGGCCTTCGGGTTGTAAAGCTCTGTGGGGAGGGACGAAAACGCTCCATTCGAATAGGGTGGAGTCTTGACGGTACCTCCTTAGCAAGCACCGGCTAACTCTGTGCCAGCAGCCGCGGTAAGACAGAGGGTGCAAACGTTGCTCGGAATTACTGGGCGTAAAGCGCGTGTAGGCGGACTCGCAAGTCGATTGTGAAAGCCCTGGGCTCAACCCAGGAACTGCATTCGAAACTTCGAGTCTTGAGTGGTGGAGAGGGAAGCGGAATTCCCGGTGTAGAGGTGAAATTCGTAGATATCGGGAGGAACACCAGCGGCGAAGGCGGCTTCCTGGACACCAACTGACGCTGAGACGCGAAAGCGTGGGGAGCAAACAGGATTAGATACCCTGGTAGTCCACGCCGTAAACGATGAGTGCTAGGTGCTGCGGGTATTGACCCCTGCAGTGCCGAAGTTAACGCATTAAGCACTCCGCCTGGGGAGTACGGCCGCAAGGCTAAAACTCAAAGGAATTGACGGGGGCCCGCACAAGCGGTGGAGCATGTGGTTTAATTCGACGCAACGCGCAGAACCTTACCCGGGCTAGAAAAACAAGGAATCCCGCAGAAACGTGGGAGTGCTCGCAAGAGAACCTTGGTCCAGGTGCTGCATGGCTGTCGTCAGCTCGTGTCGTGAGATGTTGGGTTAAGTCCCGCAACGAGCGCAACCCCTATCCTTAGTTACCATCAGTTCGGCTGGGGACTCTAAGGAGACTGCCGGCGTCAAGCCGGAGGAAGGTGGGGATGACGTCAAGTCCTCATGGCCCTTATGTCCGGGGCTACACACGTGCTACAATGGTCGGTACAGAGCGCAGCGAACCCGCGAGGGAGAGCCAATCGCAAAAAGCCGGCCTCAGTACGGATTGCAGTCTGCAACTCGACTGCATGAAGGCGGAATCGCTAGTAATCGTTGATCAGCAGGCAACGGTGAATACGTTCCCGGGCCTTGTACACACCGCCCGTCACACCATGGGAGTCGAGTGCTCCAGAAGTGGCCATGCTAACCCGCAAGGGAGGCAAGCCCCCAAGGAGTGCTTGGTAACTGGGGTGAAGTCGTAACAAGGTAGCCGTAGGGGAACCTGCGGCTGGATCACCTCCTTTCTAAGGAGCGTCCTCTCCATTTCGATGGAGGGAGCTCGGTCAAACTCGTGTCATCTGGGTTCCGGTTCGGTTTTCAGGGCTCCGGGCCCTCGAGGTGTCCTAGGCAACTTGGACATCACGAGGTCGTCTCCTCGAGAATTGTTCCTTGAAACATGCGGAGCATCCGTCCCCTCGAGAGGGGCACTAGCTCAGGTGGTTAGAGCGCACCCCTGATAAGGGTGAGGTCGCTAGTTCGAGTCTAGCGTGCCCCACTGTCTGAAAGGCCAAGAGCCCGACGGCAGTCATCAACCAACATGGGTTCCGACCTCGGACGTCAGCGAGTAGAATCGCTGACCCTCCAAGCAGGGGCTGTAGCTCAGTTGGGAGAGCACCGGCTTTGCAAGCCGGGGGTCACCGGTTCGAGACCGGTCAGCTCCACTTCTTCTCGTCAATTCCGTCGTGTTCATCAGCATTCGTTGGTGGATGAGACCGAGATGACGAGCGTGGCCAAGGCCACCTCCGCATCATTGAAATTTTAATACGAAGCGACAAATACCTTTATAGCTGCAGAGGTCAGAGGTTCAATTCTTGAATCGAACCCTGATCTCAAATCAATCGAAACGTGCCTTAGGGATACGGTCAAGCTATGAAGGGTGCGTGGTGAATGCCTAGGCGTCGAGAGGCGATGAAGGACGTGGACAGCTGCGAAAAGCTTCGGGGAGCCGCTAACTGGCTTAGATCCGAAGATATCCGAATCGGGCAACCGACTGGGGTCATGCCCAGTGACCTGGAGCTGAATACATAGGCACCAGGTGGCCAACCCGGGGAACTGAAACATCTAAGTACCCGGAGGAAAGGACATCAATTGAGACTCTCTTAGTAGCGGCGAGCGAACGGAGAACAGCCTAAACCATTCCAGTGTAAGCTTAGGGGCGTTGCTGGAGTGGAGTTGTGGGATCATTCAGGAGAAGCCCTATATTCTCCATAGAGTTACAAAATCGAATGTTAGTCGAACGGTCTGGAAAGGCCGGCCATAGAAGGTGACAGCCCTGTATGCAAAAACATTCGATCTCTAGAGTGACACCCGAGTACCGCAGGGCACGTGGAACCCGGTGGGAATCTGGGAGGACCATCTTCCAAGGCTAAGTACTACTCGACGACCGATAGTGAACGAGTACCGTGAGGGAAAGGTGAAAAGAACCCCGGTTAGGGGAGTGAAATAGAACCTGAAACCGCGCATCTACAAGCAGTTGAAGCACTATGCCCTTCGGGGAATGTGCGACAGCGTACCTTTTGCATCATGGGCCTGCGAGTTACGGTGTGTCGCAAGGTTAAGCCGTTAGGTGGAGCCGTAGGGAAACCAAGTTCGAATAGAGCGTTGAGTGGCACGCCGTAGACCCGAAACCGAGCGATCTATCCATGGGCAGGTTGAAGCGCGGGTAAAACCGCGTGGAGGACCGAACCCACTGAAGTTGAAAATTCAGGGGATGACCTGTGGATCGGAGTGAAAGGCTAATCAAGCTCGGAGATAGCTGGTTCTCCGCGAAATATATTGAGGTATAGCCTCGGATGAATTGCACCGGAGGTAGAGCACTGAATGGGCTAGGGGTCCTACCAGATTACCAAACCCAATCAAACTCCGAATGCCGGTGACAAATATCCGGGAGTCAGGCTGCGGGTGATAAGGTCCGTAGCCAAGAGGGAAAGAGCCCAGATCCACAGCTAAGGTCCCAAAATCCAGACTAAGTGTGAAAGGATGTGGGAGCGCTCAGACAGCCAGGAGGTTGGCTTAGAAGCAGCCACCCTTTAAAGAAAGCGTAATAGCTCACTGGTCGAGCGAGCCTGCGCCGAAAATGTAACGGGGCTAAAGTCTGGTACCGAAGCTTGGGGTTCTACATTAGTAGAGCGGTAGCGGAGCATTCTCAGGCAGATACAAGGTGTACCGTAAGGAGCACTGCCGGGCCTGAGAAGAGCTTATGCAGGCATGAGTAGCGATAAACAGGATGAGAAATCCTGTCGCCGTAAGCCCAAGGTTTCCTGGGGAAGGATAATCCTCCCATGGGTTAGTCGGAACCTAAGCCAAGCCCGAAAGGGGTAGGCGATGGCAAGCAGGTTAATATTCCTGCACCACTGAGGAATACGTTGAACCGAGCAGGGACGGAGAAGGGTAAGCCGAGCTGGTGATTTGGTAGTGCCAGTTCAAGCGTGTAGGAGGACCCCGTAGGACCCAATAGGGACAAACGCGGGGTCACTACTCCGAGACGTGATGAGGCGGAGCTTCGGCTCCGGAACTCGGTTATCCAATGCTTCCGAGAAAAGCTGCGCGGGGAGTATCTTTGGTGTCCGTACCGCAAACCGACTCAGGTGGGCGGGGTGAATATCCCAAGGCGCGTGGGAGAACATTGGCTAAGGAATTCGGCAAAATTGCACCGTAACTTCGGGAGAAGGTGTGCCCCCACGTATGTGAGAGGACTTCGCGTCCTCGAGCAGAAGGGGGTTGCAGAGAAATGAGGGTTGCGACTGTTTACTAAAAACACAGGACTCTGCGAAATCGTAAGATGACGTATAGGGTCTGACGCCTGCCCGGTGCTGGAAGGTTAAGGGGAGTTGTCAGCTCGCAAGAGCGAAGCAGCGAACCGAAGCCCCAGTAAACGGCGGCCGTAACTATAACGGTCCTAAGGTAGCGAAATTCCTTGTCGGGTAAGTTCCGACCTGCACGAATGGCGTAACGACATCCCTACTGTCTCGGCCAGTGACCCAGCGAAATTGTATTGGGGGTGAAGATACCCTCTACCCGCGGCAAGACGGAAAGACCCCGTGAACCTTCACTGCAACTTGGCAGTGAAGTTCGGGACAGTCTGCGTAGGATAGGTGGGAGGCTGTGAAGCCGGGATTCTGGTCTCGGTGGAGTCGTCCTTGAAATACCACCCTGGCTGTTCTGAGCTTCTAACCTAGGCCCGTTATCCGGGTCGGGGACACTGTCTGGTGGGCAGTTTGACTGGGGCGGTCGCCTCCTAAAAAGTAACGGAGGCGCGCGAAGGTTCCCTCAGGCTGATTGGAAACCAGCCGTAGAGTGCAAAGGCATAAGGGAGCTTGACTGTGAGACCGACAGGTCGAGCAGGTGCGAAAGCAGGTCTTAGTGATCCGGTGGCTCTGAATGGAAGGGTCATCGCTCAACGGATAAAAGGTACTCCGGGGATAACAGGCTGATCGCGCCTGAGAGTTCATATCGGCGGCGCGGTTTGGCACCTCGATGTCGGCTCATCGCATCCTGGGGCTGGAGCAGGTCCCAAGGGTTTGGCTGTTCGCCAATTAAAGCGGTACGCGAGCTGGGTTTAGAACGTCGTGAGACAGTTCGGTCCCTATCTGCCGTGGGCGCAGGATACTTGAGAGGATCTAACCATAGTACGAGAGGACCTGGTTGGACGTACCTCTAGTGTTCCGGTTGTCTCGCCAGAGGCATAGCCGGGTAGCTATGTACGGAACGGATAACCGCTGAAAGCATCTAAGCGGGAAGCCGGCCTCAAGATGAGGTATCCCGGACCATTAGGTCCCTAAAGGCCCCTTGAAGACTACAAGGTAATAGGCCGGATGTGGAAGCGTGGCAACACGCGGAGCTGACCGGTACTAATAGGCCGTGAGGCTTGACCTATTTCTAAGGTGCGGTTCGAAATGGTTTGAGGTCAGGGTTGGACGCAAGAATGGGTAGTTTGAGTACCGCGTCTGACCTGAACAAATGCAGACGCCGAGCGCGAGTCGCTCGAGCAAATAAAGACGTCGCTTCGTAAATTTCTCCGGTGGCTATATCGGAGGGGCCATACCCGATCCCATCCCGAACTCGGAAGTCAAGCCCTCCAGAGCCGATGGTACTGCAGGGGCAGCCCTGTGGGAGAGTAGGACGCCGCCGGGTCTATGAAACCCCGCTTCGGAAACGAAGCGGGGTTTCGCTTTTAACCCGCGCTGTGTTCAACCAAGTCACGCCCTGTTCGATCTGTGGCAGGGTCTTCGAGACGTGTGACCCAGGACTGGGTCAGCCATGCGGGCGTCAGGGGTTCGCGGTGTGGTGCGCGGGGGCTTCATGTCGGGACATGCTCGCCTTCCCGGTCGAAGCCTGATCGTCATTGTTGCCGATGGGTCGCCGATCGACGTCCTCGTGGACTTCTGGTCAGGGCGTCACCTGCATCCGGAGTCGCCGGTGTGGGCGTCGAGGCAACCGCGCACCCCGGCCCTCATGCAGCCGAGACTCGAGCTGCGAGCTGCGGACCCCGCGAGGGTCCCCACGCGTCATCGGTCGGATGGATCCGCGATGCACCTGGGCTTCCTGGCGGCGAGCGCTCGATTCTGACGGCCGGGGTGGTCATACTGCGGCGTGGCGCATTCCCCCAGTATGCCGGCCGAGACAGGCGGCGTCCGAGTTCGGGCCCTCGGGCGAGGGCGCCGTGAGGCACTGGTCGATCTCCGCTCGAGCGAAGTCGGCGCTGTGCCCCGCGTGGCGCGGTGTTCGGTCGCGGTGAGGGCTGGACGGCCGCGAGCTCCGCGCCTTGGTGACGGGTGTCGATGAGTCGGCGCCGTGCGCTGTGGATCTTCGGGGTAGTCGTCGTCTTGTTGGGCGTAGGGGCGATAGCCCTACGTCCGTGGTTGAAGACGCGCGTCGAAGACGAGTTGAGTCGACGACTCGGATTGCCCTGCCGCGTTGCGTCGGTTCGTCTGGGCTTCTCCCGTGTCGTGGTCGATGGGATCTCCTTCGGTGGCGTCGAGCAGGGCCTCCACGGTGAGGTTGGCAGCGTGGTCTTGACGCCGGGACCCCTCTCCTTGGCCTTTGGTGGCGGGCGCGCGATCACGAGTGCGCACGTGACCGACGCCGCGTTGGATGCCGAGCTGGACTCCAGCCCATTCCGAACCTGGTTCGAGCGCATTCGCGCGCGCCGGCGGCATCGCTCGGAGTCCGCCGCGGCGGCTCACGGGCGGCCAGCGATCCGAGTCACGGGAGCACGTGTGGCGCTCCGGGATCAGGGTGGCGCTCTGGCGCAGCTTCAGATCGCCGACGCCATGCTAGAGAGCGACGGGGCGTTGATGCTCACCGGGTCGCTCGGGGTAGGGGAGTCCAGCGCCGGCGAGCTGAGCCTCGATCAGGTCTCCGTGCATGCCACGCTCGGTCGGGGCGCGGACGGCGCACGGATCGACGTAGGTACGGGCTATGTGGTCGCGCCCCCGGCGGACGACAGCGCCGTGGGTGCGCGCACGCTGGAACGCTGCCTGGCCATCGCGCGCGCCTTGGCGGTGTCCGCGCAACCCGCGACCGATGTTCCCCCGGTTCAGGACGCGGGAACTCCCGGTACGGTGCACGCGGCCGAGGCTGCCCAGCATGACGCACCCGCGCCGCCTGAAGCGGCCGTCGGTGCGTCGGAGGCTGGCGAGCCGGCGCCCTTTGGCGCCCTCAGCCGCGCCTGGTCCACGTTGGCTCGAGCCCGAACTCTGCTGACCGGTGCGCAGATAAGCCTCGATCGCTTCGAGCTGCGCGTGCACAAGGCAGGCGCAGATCGCGTCGTGGTTCGTGAACTCTCCGCGCGCTTTGGCTTCACCGCGGCGGGTCTGCGGCTGGATGGTCGCGGGGTGGCGGACACGGGCGGTCGACTGAGCTGGGATCTTCGCCTCGACCCGCTCCAGGCTCGCGGAGAAGGTAGCGTCGCCGCGAGCGAACTCCCCTTGGATCTGCTGGCGCCCATCCTGCCTTCGATTCCCCTGACCCACGCGGAGCGGGGACGGCTCTCGCTCAACCTCGAGCTCCGCTCGATCGCGGAGGAAGTGGCCATCGAAGGCGAGCTGAACGTGCTCAACGCCGAGTTGACGTCCCCGAAGGTGGCGGCGCATCCCGTCGGGGGTCTCGCCCTGGCCGCCTCGGGCCGTGCGCAATGGAATCCCGCGGCGCATCGGCTGACGCTCGATGAGGTCCGGCTCACCGAGGGCCAGGCCTCGGTGACGCTGACGGGTTCTCTGGAGGCGACGCCGGATCACTACGCCGCCACCCTGCGTGGCACGCTGCCACCGACAGCCTGCGCCGACGCGCTCGGTGCCATCCCACGCGATCTGCTCGACGACGTGGCGGATTTCTCCCTCGACGGTCGCATCGCGGCCCGGGTCGATCTGCGGCTCGACTCCCGCGATCTCGAGCATACGGAGCTGGGGGTCCAGGTGGCCGATGGCTGTCGCTTCGTCTCGGTACCCGCGATCGCCGATCTGCGCCGCGTCGCCGGTCCCTTCGTGCACACCGTCGTGGAGCCGGACGGAAGCGTATTCGAGATGACGACGGGCCCTGGCACGCCAGCCTGGACGCCCATCGGTTCCATCAGCCCCTTCTTGGTCCACGCGATCGTGTCCCACGAGGACGCGGCCTTCTTCCGCCACGCCGGCTTCGCACCCTGGGCCATCCGCGATGCGTTGGTCCGAGATCTCCGCGCGGGCCGCTTCTTGGTGGGGGCGAGCACCATCAGCATGCAATTGGCGAAGAATCTCTTCCTGCGGCGCGAGAAGACCCTCGCGCGAAAGGCTCAAGAGGTCATCCTCACGTGGTGGCTCGAGGCCGCACGCACGAAGCAGGAGATCCTCGAACTCTATCTCAACCTGATCGAATACGGCCCCAGCATCTATGGGATCCGCGCCGCCGCGAATCACTACTTCGGCGGCGAGCCCGCCGAGCTGAGCGCCGCCGAGGCGGCCTTCCTGGCGACGAGCTTGCCCGACCCGAAGCGGTTCCACGCCATGTACGTGTCTGGCGAGCTCACCCACTCCACGGCGGCCCGCATGCGCCACCTGCTCGAGCACATGGCGGAGCGGGGGCGCATCGACGAGCTGGCGCTGGCCGATGGACTGGCCGAGATCGACGATTTTCACTTCGCCCAGCCCGGCGTGACTCTGGGGCATCGCGCGAGCGGTGGCGCCGCGGCCCTGGGCTGGTCGACCGATGGTGACGAGACGACCGACACGGAGGCGGGTGCGGACGAGGCCGACTATCCGGAGGACGGGGACGCGGATGACGGTTCTGTGCCGTGACCCGCTGGCGCACGTCTAGCAACCGAGTGGGCGGCGGATCAGGGCCGATGCTTCAGTAGGCTTGGTTCCGCCAACGACCGCGCGAGTGTGCGGCGGACGACCAAGGCAGCGGCGCATGCAGGCGGCGACTGGGCAGCGACACCTTGAAGTGTACGGCTCGGCAGCCTACCGTCCCCGTTGATTGAGGCCATGTCTCCCGCGCCTCTCCCGAGGACGGGGGCGGCCGGGACCACGCGCTGGAGGATTCATGCCGAGACGTAAGCAATTCGCTCCTTTGATGGCTGCCGCATGGCTGCTCGCGAGCCTCGTCCCCGCCGGCGCGCTCGCCCAGAGGCGCGGTATCCCCATCAACATCGAGTCCACGCCCGCAGGCGCGCAGGTCTTCGTCGACTCGGCCCAGCAGCCCACCATCGGGACCACACCCATGCGCAACGTGCGTGTGGAGCGTGGCCATCACACGCTGATCTTCCGCCTCGCGAACCACGAAGAGGGTCACCTCGAGGTCGATGTGCGCCGTCGCCGCGAGACCTTCCGCGTCGTGCTCAACGCGCTCAGCACCATCCAGGTCAGCGCGACC
>Ga0210039_1004642_pt1 | contig 9897 bp, 12 predicted proteins | sample CryGeyCG2114_250_3_FD_185460 | JGI IMG/M metagenome (GOLD analysis project Ga0210039, IMG submission 185460) | Groundwater microbial communities from aquifer - Crystal Geyser CG17_big_fil_post_rev_8/21/14_2.50 (SPAdes) (version 2) | ecosystem: Environmental > Aquatic > Deep subsurface >... | reverse complement strand
CGCACAGACCAGGGCGGGTTGAACCAAGGGCTTTGAAGCGAAGACCGAAGCCGTTCCAATTGCTCACGGAACCGCGCCAAATATTGCGTGCGCGGCTTACGGCACAACGACAGCTGCATATTGCAGCATGCTTAAGTTAGTGACATTGGATTCGTCACCCTATGAATCCTTATATGGAACTCACTTGGCCTCACGGACTCGGGCTGCTTGAAACCCGGCCAAGGCGACATTCAAGCCCTCCAACGCCAATAGCTTGATTTGCCCTGCATCTGGGATGCAGTCTGAGCCGCATCCACATCGCGTATCTCGTAGTGCACACCCATGAATCCATATGCAAAAGGATTCATAGGTGCGCATCGCATTTCCCCAGCTCTGCCCGGAGCAGAGTTTCGGCATTGGAGAGAGGGCTTTAACTGTTCCCGCGCCGCTGTCTGAAAAATCCAAGAATGGCGACATCCATACCTGACAGAAAATTGAAATGCGTCCTGACAAGACGCATTTCAAATGTTTGCGCGCCATCGCATCCTTACACTACCCCTTGCATATTTTCAGACTTGTGGAGAATGGATAGATGACGATGATCACGCTCGAAGACTGGGCACAACAGACTTATGGACACAACGCACCTCACCGCAACACGCTGCGCCGCTGGGCAAGGGAAGCCCACATCTATCCACCACCGGAAGAACATGGTCGCCAATATTTCGTGCGTGAAAATGCGCGCTATGTCGCCTACGGCGCCATCGCTAGTGAGGCTGATCTTGTCAGCGGCACATCCCTGCTATCGCGCATCGAACAGGCGCGCACATTCGGCAACCGCTGACCTGCGTTGCCGTTACAGGTTGAGACATCATGGGCAGACGGCGTAACGCACCCCGGAGCGGCTGGCCTGCCAATCTCTATGAGCGGGCGGGCTACTTCTCATGGAGGAATCCTGCGGACGGGCGGGAATACGGCCTAGGTCGGGATCGACATGCCGCTTTCGCGCAGGCGGTCGAGGCCAATCTGCACATTGCCCAGTTGTCCTGCAAAACACGCCTTGTTGATCGCCTGACTGGCGCAAGAGAACGAACCCTCGATGCCTGGATGACCCGTTATGCTGAGCTTCTGGAACAGCGCGCGCTGGCAGATGCCACCCGCAGATCATACAAATCGCTGGACAAGATCATCCGCGAAAAAATGCCGCTGGAAAAATCGCTGTCGGCCATCACTACCTTGGATTGTGTCACCGCAATTCAGGCCATCACCGGCGAGGGCAAGGCCAGGACGGCGCAAGCGGTGCGGTCACACTTGAAGGATATTTTCCGCGAGGCCATCGCCTCCGGCTGGCTGGAACGCAACCCCGTGGAAGTCACCCGCGCCGTCGAGGTCAAGGTCAAACGGGCGCGGCTGGATTTCGATACGTTCATGGCAGTGTACGACCAGACCAAACTCGACTGGCTGAGAAACGCGATGGCGCTGGCCATCGTGTCGAGCCAGCGCCGGGAGGACATCGTCGGAGCGCGGCTGGCTGATGTGTGGCCAATTGATGATGGCAGCGACATGGGCTGGTGGATAGACCAGGGAAAAACCGGCAACCGCCTGATCCTGCCGCTATCGCTGCGGCTTGACCGTTTCGGCATGAGCCTCGGCGATGTGGTGCGCCAGTGCCGCGCAAGCGGCGTGCTATCGCGTCACCTGATCCATCAGACACGCCCGCGCGGCAACAGTCCGGTCGGCTCGCCGATCCACATTGACCGGGTGTCGAAGGCCTTCTCCGATGCCGTGGAAAATATCGGCAGGAACTGGGGCGACAAAAATCCGCCGACCTTCCACGAAATCCGCAGCCTGTCAGAGCGGCTCTACGCCGAGCAGGGCAACATCAACACGCAGGATCTGCTGGGCCACAAAGACCCGAGGACAACCCAGACCTACCATGACAGTCGAGGGGATTGGGTCAGGGTAAAGGTTGGTTGATTCTCGGCATATTGACCGGATTTTGGAGAGTTTTCGGAAGCATCAGAAAAATGCTTTTCAACTCCAGCGCTTGTGTTCAGCGGGTTTGTTGCCCATGCAAACGAACAGGACACGATATTTTTTCATGGGGTTGCAAAGGATCGGGCTTGTAAACAGTGCGTATTTTAATGCACTTCCGGTGTCGCACCACTCCTGCCGGCTTGAATCTCTTCGGGTTCAATTCGCCACCGCAGGTGGTGTAGTGTAAGCATTTGGATGCTGTGTGGACTAATGCTTGCATCCGCCATTTTGGCCATGCCAACTTTTTCAGGAGCACCACCATGAACCTCAATCAAATTGCCAAAACCCTGCTTTCTTCCGGTGCGCTGGCTGCCGCCATGAGCGGCGCTGCCATGGCTGCCCCCTGTGGTGCGGCCAACCCGTGTGCGGCACGCTCAAAAATGCAGGCATCGGAGAATCCCTGTGCCGGAAAGAATCCGTGCGCGGGCAAGCATCCGTGCAAGGCGAAAAAGCAGCACGCAATGAATCCGTGCGCGGCAAAAAATCCCTGCGCGGCGAAGAACCCGTGTGCCGCCCGGAACCCCTGTGCAGCGAAAACCCCCTGCGGTGCCAAAAATCCATGCGCCGGTAAAAAATGGTAAGTCAGCCAACAGGCACGACCGGCTCTGCAACGGAGCCGGTATCTGATCTTGCGCGGCTACCACTGGCGCAGTTGCACGCCATGCAGCAAGCCGGGCTGGAGATTTTGCAGTGTTACCACGTCCTGCAAAAGGCCGGATTGAACCTGGTGGGTGAAGTGTTGCGCGACGCGCTGAACCGGGGTGAGACGTTTTACGAATTCAATCACTACCCCGATGACGATGTGTATGACCGCGAAACCCATGCGCAGTATTACTACCATGCGCATCGCGGCGAAATCGGCGAGCACGGTCACTTCCACACTTTTTTACGTCCCAAGGGTATGCCTGACGGGGTCGCTCCAATCGATTACCCCGCCACCGACCCGTGGCCGCGTGGCGATGAAGCGCTGTCGCATCTGGTCGCCATCGCGATGGATAGCTACGGCTACCCGACCGGTCTGTTCACCACCAACCGTTGGGTCACCGCCGAAGCGTGGTATCCCGCCACGGAGGTAATGCAGATGCTGGATCGCTTCGTCATCGACCACGCGTTCCCTTCATGGCCGCTGAACCGCTGGATCAGCGCCATGTTCGTGCTGTTCCGCCCGCATATCGAGCTGTTGCTGCAGCGGCGGGACGAAATCGTGTGGGCCTGGGCCGAGGCGCATCCGGGCGAAGATGTGTTTGAAGACCGCGCGCTGGACATCACCAGCCAGATGCCGATTTCGGTGGAGGAAATGCGGGCGCAGGTCGAACGTGCCCTTGCTGAAAAAAACTGAACAATGCTACGGCTTGACCGTCGCATCCGCCAATCCCGCCAGTGCCTTTTGCAGATTGGCGACGACCGGACAGGAGTCCGCCGCATGGCGTTGTGCCAGATACGCCGGATCGTTGTAGCCCAGCCACACCTTGCCGGAAGCATCTTCCCATACCAGCATCTTCAGCGGCAGGTCGATGCCCGCAGTCTGGGCGCATTGCATCAAGGGCGTGCCGCCCTGCGGGTTACCGAAGATCAGCAACGCGGTCGGGCGCAGTGTTTGCCCGATCCCGGCCGCGCCCGCCGCATGATCGATGCGCGCAAACACGGTGAGACCGCGCTGCTTAACCAGGGATTCGAGCCTGTCCAGGGTCGCTGCTGCGCTCAACGGACTCTTCAGCGCGACCAACCCATCCGCTGCGGATGCCAGGGATGAGGCAATCAGCAGCAGTGCGCCCGGCAAAAATGAAAAAGGTTTCATGCGGTTCTCCCATGAAAATTTCATAACCAGTAATTCCCCTGCCACGCACCGCGCACGAAATCGAGGGCGACCCGCTTCGGCGCAATCTGTTTCGCGTGGGCTGTGTCGAGTTCGATCTCCGGCTGCCGGCCCAAGCGGTCGGCGACTTCGAACGAGCAGGCGGTGGAAGTGACGGGTCGAAAGAAAACTGCCAGTTTGTCGTTCACTGCAACCGTCTCGCGCTCTGGCGCGGTTTCGTGGAAGTGGACGAATTTTTTCACCAGGCAGGAGAAATACAACTCCAGCTCGACCACCAGCGGCTGGGTGCGTTGCGCCAGTTCGCGCGCGGCGGCCCGGCTCCACTCGATCGATACGGAACGGCCATTGATCCGGACGGTTTGGTTCAGCGCGGTATTCATCGTGTCACCTTATAACAGGTGTGGCGCGAGGTCTGCCACCATCGCCCCGATCAGGTCCGGGTCGCTGTCCGGTGCCAGCACGCCGGCATCGCCCATCTGTCCGGTCATATCCAGGCGCAAACCGTCGCCAGATTTATTCAGGCGCGATTCGCCGCCGCAGGCGCGGCAATAGATGTGATCGCCTTCATGCTGCGCGCGGCGGATGGCCACCGGCGCGCTGCATGACGGACAGGGCAACAGCGGCATGCCTTCCTCACTGTGGCCGACGATATGGGTGATCTCCGCCGTCGGGTCGAGTGCCAGAAAATGTTTGCCCAGCGACGCATCGAACTGCTTGCCGAGTTCACTGCGGATGATGGCGAGCGCCTTTTCCATCGGCATCCCCTTGCGGTAGGCGCGCGTGCTGGTCATCGCATCGAAGGCATCGGCGATGCCGACAATGCGCGCGACTTCGGGTATGACCGTGCCGGCAAGTCCGTGCGGGTAACCCAGACCGTCCGGACGCTCGTGATGGCCGACCACGGCATCCAGCGCGAGGCGGGCAAGCGGATGATTGGCCAGCAAACGTCCGCCAACAGCGGGATGGGTTTTCATGACGCCATATTCCGCGTCAGTAAGTTTGTCGGGCTTGTTGAGGATGGCATCGGGCACGCCGATCTTGCCAAGGTCGTGCAGGAATCCGCCAACCTCGCACAGGGCGATGTCGCGCTGCGCCAGCCCGGCCTGCTGCGCGATCAGTTTGGAGAATTGCGACACGCGCCACAGATGACCGCCGGTGTAGGGATCGCGTGCCTCGACGATCATCGACAGGCCCAGCAAGGTATTCAACAACGATTCTTTTTCAGCCATCGAAATCTCCTGTTTTATACCGGGCGATGTGCGCTGAAGCGCAAGCCGGTGGTGCGTAGTTTAGTCGCGTCGCACCGCGGGTTCTTACAAAATGAATCGGCGCTGTAAGGATTGTCCCTGCGCTGCCGACGAAGCGCCATCACCCAAACAGTGATGCCCGGCACCCAGCCATCCATTCAAAGGAGACCACCATGAAACACAACAAACTCGTCAGTGCATTGATCACCTCCGGCGTCATCTCGCTTTCCCTCGGCGGCATGGCGATCGCTGCGCCCTGTCGCGCCAATCCGTGTGCGCCGCGCAGTGCGCGCATGAACCCCTGTGCCGCGAAAAATCCGTGTGCGGCAAAGAACCCGTGCGCTGCAAAAATGAACCCGTGTGGCGCCAACCCCTGTGCCGCCGCGATGGTCAAGATGAATATGACGGGGGTGATGCGCCCGAAAAACTACAAACCCTACCGGGGCAATAACGCCGAACTGGTGCGTTATGGCAAAAAACTGTTCAGCGACACCCGCTTGAGCAGCAACGGCATGTCGTGCCAAACCTGCCATGCCGACAATGGCGCGTTCCAGGCCACGTTTGAGCAACCCTACCCGCATTATGTGGCGATGACGGATGACCGCGCCGGCGTCAAAGCCGTGCACCTGGATGAAATGGTGCAGTTCTGCATGGTTGTGCCGATGGCGTCGAAAACTTTGCCGTGGCAGAGCAAGAAACTGGCGGCACTGACCGCTTACAGTGCCTCACTGCAAAAAGGCTTCAAAGCGGGCAATCCCTGTGCTGCCGCCAATCCGTGCGCGGCGAAGAACCCTTGCGGCGCCAGAATGAATCCTTGTGCGACAAAAAATCCCTGCGGCGCAAAAAATCCTTGCGCGGCGAAGCACTAGGCTCGTCCTTTGAACAGGCAGGCGACCTTCCTCATCCGAAGGCAAGGAACAAGGCCGCCATGCCGATCAGCACATCGCCTGCCGTGCAGTGCACCACGGCATAAGCGATGTGCGCCGGACGCGGATCCGCCCACAGTGTATAGAGCGGCAACTGCACGACCTCCCACGCCAGACTACAAATCGCAAGGCGCGGCAGATAGCGGGGATGAACGACCACGTCTCAGGGTGGGCATACCAGTTCATGATTTTTTATTATCCCCGGGGAAATTGCGCCGGTTGATGGCGTAATCCCTGACCTCGCCCTTGAAAGGCAACAGCAGCATGCCGGGCAGACGCGCCACCTCGCGCGGGTCGCGATGGTCGCGGATACCGATGGTCATGCCAAGATGGCCGGCGCGCGGCTGTTCACGGTAAGTGCCGAACAGCCGGTCCCACCACGGCAGGTTGAAGCCGAAGTTGGAGTTGGCCTCGTCGTCTTCGATGGAATGATGCACCCGATGCATGTCCGGGGTGACCACGAACCAGCGCAACACCCGATCCAGCGCGGATGGCAGGCGGATATTGCCGTGGTTGAACATGGCGGTGGCATTGAGCAGCACCTCGAAGATCACCACCGCCACCACCGGCGGGCCGAGCACGGCAATGGTGGCGAACTTGATCAGCATGGACAGGACGATCTCGATGGGGTGGAAGCGCGCCCCGGTGGTCACGTCGTAGTCGGGGTCGGCATGATGCACCCGATGCAGCCGCCACAATGCCGGCACGGCATGCACCATGACGTGCTGCAGCCAGATGACGAAATCCAGCACGATCACCGCCAGCGGCACGGCGATCACGAAAGGGATATGGAAATGGTTGAGCAGTCCCCATCCGTTGGCCGTACAGAACGCCGCCACACCCACCGCCGCCAACGGAAAGAGCAGCCGCAGCAGTACGGTGTTGAGGACAACGATACCAAGGTTGCTGGCCCAGCGCAGCCCCTTGGACACGGTTAGCACGCGGCGCGGCGCGGCAAGTTCCCACAGACCGATCACGGCAAACACGCCAAGAAAGAAACCGAGCCGGATGATCGGCTCGTTGGTTAATACGAATTGTTCGAAATCCATACGGCCTCCTCAATCAGGCCGTTCGGCGGGAATGTTATCTGCACCCCGGCCAGTCAGCCACGGCGACCAACATACCATGGGCAACTCGGCCGTGCGAATCTCGCTTATCCCGCGCAGCACGAAAGCTGCTTCACGTCCTTGATAAACGCCTGCGCACACAGCTTCAGCCTCTCGACAATGATCAGTCAGGTGGTCGTCGATTACGATATTGTCCTGCGGGCTGACCACCACCCCTGCTGCTTCTGGATTCAGGTTATGCGTGTTGGCGGTGCGTCCCGTGACAACCAGCAGGCGCTCGGCGCGCAGTTCGTGGGTCGGCAGCGTCAGTACGAATTTTCCGTTGGCAACAACGGACTTCGCCCGCCTGTGTGTCGTTCAGCCGTACCGTAAGGCTGTTGCCGTCATTGAAGCGCGCTGCATGGCGCGGCGCAACAGGAAGACTTATAGGCTGCCGACGGCAAAAGCCAGTGCCGCCGCGAGCGGCAGGGTCGCCAGCCAGGACAACATGATTTGGCGCAACGCGACCCAATCCAGCGTCTGCGCGCGCATCCCGACCCCGGCGATGGACCCGATTGAAACGTGGGTGGTGGAAACGGGTACGCCCAGTTTGCTGGCGAACAGCACCAGCATGGCAGTGATCAGGTTGGCGGTCAGACCTTGAGCATGATCCATCCGCGTGACTCGATAGCTCATGCGTTCCGCCACGCGGCGGGCGAACAGGATGCCCCCCAGTGCCATGGCGGCGGCCAGCCACCCCACTGAAGTTTGCGCATCCAGCAGGCTGGAGGCAAGCAGCAGTGCAGCGATTTTTGGGGTGTCGTTCACGCCGCGTGCAAAACAAATCGCCAGTGCGGATAGAACGTGCAACTTGTCCAGCCAGCGTGTGATGGAGAAGCGCGCGACGACAGGTAGCTGGGCACAATCATCGTCACTGCCCACCACCCACAGCGGCGCGGCTATGCGTGCCATTCCTCCAGCCATTGCGGGGATGGCAGGCTCGGTCACGCACACGCAATCCTGTTCCGCTTTATGCAGGCGTAATGCCGAATAAGCCAATGCGCCCAACATCGCCGCCAGCAGCGGGCTGACCAACAAGGGCAACAAAAAAGTTTGCATCAATTTATCGAAATGCACGTCTCCCCCGGCTTGCGCCAGACCCGCGCCAAGCAATCCGCCAATCAGCGCGTGCGTGGTGGACACGGGGTAACCGAGACGGGTCGCCAGAAAAACGGTGAGTGCTGCGCCACAGGCGACACTCAAGATGAACATCGGTGCATTGACTACCACATCGGCGACCAGTCCTTTGCCGGAGAAATTCTGCACCAGTGTTTCCGCCAGAAACAACGCCGCCAGACTGCCCGCCACGGTCGCCAGCGTGGCGAGGGCGAGGGCCTGGCGATAGCTCAGCGTGTTTGAACCCCACACTGTGGCGAAGCCTTTGAAATTATCGTTCGCGCCATTGCTGAAGGCGAGAAACAATGCCGCGATGAGGATTAGCCATTCCATTTATCTCTCCCAGACTGCCGCTCTTTTACAGCTTGGGTTAACGGCTGCACCGCGCACCCCCGGGCTACAAAAACCGCGTATCAGCAACACGCGCAGCTTTCCCCGCTGACATCTTTGTCATCGAACGGAATCGCCGCGCCGCAGCCCTCGAACAGACCGTAGTGCTGGCTGAAATCGCCGATGAATTCAAAATGCGGGGCGAAGCGGGTGTCGTGCAACATGCGCCAGGTATTGCCGCACACGGGGAATACTTTGCCGGTTTCGATGTGGTGATGTTTGTCCAGCACGAAGCGGTGCGGGTGGTCGGGAATGCTGCCGCGATAGATCACCGCCTGGCCGTAGTCTTCGCACGCGCTCTCCAGGCTATCCAGTTTGGTCAGGCGATAGGTCGCCGAGTAGAACTTGAGATTGCCCACGCGCGGCGCGAGTTTGGGGTCGGTGATTTCCAGCGGACGGTCTTCGACCAGACGCGGGTCGGCGAAACCGTGGCGATGCGCGAGGCGGATGAAGTCGTTCCAGTACAGCGCGCCGCCCAGACACTCGCCGTACAGCACGGGATCGTCGCGCACCGCTTCCGGCACGCGGCGGTCGGCATACACATCGGAGAAATAGAATTCGCCGCCGTTCTTCAACAGGCGATACACGCCGCGCAATACGGCATCCTTGTCCGGCGACAGATTGACCACGCAGTTTGATACGATCACATCAAAACTACCCGCTTCCAGATTGAGGGTATCGAGTTTCTCGATATAGCCTTCGAGGAAATTTACATTGGCATAGCCAAACTGCTCGGCATGATGCGCGCGGTATTTTTCAGCGACCGCCAATTGCTCCTGCGTCATATCTACGCCAACCACTTCGCCCGACTTGCCCACCAGTTGCGCCAGCGCATACACATCGCGCCCGGAGCCGCTGCCCATATCCAGCACGCGGCAGCCTTCGAGCAATTGCGGACACACCAGCCCGCAGCCGTAATAGCGCGCCAACACTTCTGGATGCACGCGCGCCAGCAGCGGTTTCAGCCACGCGGGCATGGCACTGGCATCGCAGCAGGCGGAGGTCTTCAGGTCATCAGAAGTTTGAAGCTGTTTGCCGTAATAATCCTTAACAATCTCATGCATGATCAATGCTCTTATGTGAATGGAGACGCCGTTTAGTCGGACAATTCAAGAATTTCTTACACAAACGCTCAAACTGCGTTAGGTAAGGTGTTAGGAACATATCCATCCAGGAGCCTGTCGGACCTGAAGAATCGTAGCGAAAAAGTCTAAGCAGGCAAAGCCTGCACAGCGGCTGCTCGCCTTGTGTGCCTTTCACCTCAACCAACGCTAGGCGCG
>Ga0210039_1004632_pt1 | contig 9918 bp, 3 predicted proteins | sample CryGeyCG2114_250_3_FD_185460 | JGI IMG/M metagenome (GOLD analysis project Ga0210039, IMG submission 185460) | Groundwater microbial communities from aquifer - Crystal Geyser CG17_big_fil_post_rev_8/21/14_2.50 (SPAdes) (version 2) | ecosystem: Environmental > Aquatic > Deep subsurface >... | reverse complement strand
CGGTCGAAACCCGAAGCCGCATTGAAAACCTGCACGCCGATGGCGTGGTCCCGACCCAGCGCCGCGACGAGGTCGTGGCCCAGGCGAAATCTGCCCAGGCCCAGGCGAATGCTGCACGCGAGAGCTACGAAATCGCCCGGTCCGCGGTGCGTCCGGAAGAACTGCGCGCCGCCGAGGCGCAGCTACAGCAGGCCAGAAGCGGGCTGAACGAAGTGCAGAGCGCGCTCGCCGAGGCGCAACAGTTCGCGCCGGTTTCAGGCGAGATCACGACGCAGGTCGTGGAGCCGGGGGAAGTGGTGGGTCCCGGGTTTCCGCTGCTGATCATCACCCGCACCGATCGGCCCTGGGTCACGCTCAATCTGCGCGAGGACCTGATGCCTGGAATTACGCCCGGACGTCGCTTCAGCGGCCGGTTGCCGGCACTGGGAATGCGCGACGTCGAATTCGAGATCCACTACATTGCCCCGATGGCCGACTTCGCGACCTGGCGCTCGTCCCGCGATCTCGGCGGCTTTGACTTGCGAACTTTCGAAGTACGGGCCCGGCCCGTCGGGGCAATACCGGACCTGCGTCCCGGAATGAGCGTTCTGGTGAACGAGCGCAGTCTCAAGGCCAAGGGGTGATTCGCCTGCTGGCGCGCGAATGGGCGCGCTTCGTGGCGACGCCTCGGCTTTGGTGGTTCACCCTGCTGCTGCCGGTGATGCTGCCCGGCCTGTTGCTGCTGATTTTCAGTAAGCAGGTGCCCGATCGGCTGCCCGTGGCGGCGGTTGACCTTGACCAGAGCGCAGTTTCCCGCCAGCTGCTGCGGGCCCTGGACAGCACACCGGGCCTGAAGATCACTGTCAACCTGCCCGACCTTACCGCGGCCGCGAGCCGGGTCCGGCAGGGCGAGGTCTATGCGGTAGTCGTCGTGCCACGCGATTTCGCTCGCGCCCTCATCCGGGCCGAGCAGCCGCGCATCCAACTCTATTACAACCGCCAGACCCTGACCGCCGGGAATCTGGTGCTGCGAGAAGTGCGCACCGCGGTGACGACCACGGCCATCGGCCTGAGTGTGGCCCAGGGGGTGTCACCGGCTGTGCTGCTCCAGAGCCACGCCCTGTTCAACCCGGGGCTGGAGTTCGGCCGTTTCCTGGCCCTGCCGCTGGCCGTGGCGGTCCTGCACGTACTCATGGTCGTCGTGGCGCTTGACGTCACCGGCAGAGAGCTTCGGAATGGTTCGGCGGGGGAATGGCTGAACGCTGGCGGCGGGAGCGTGGTGATGGCGCTGCTTGGCAAACTCCTGCCCTACATGGCCTGGTTTGTGCTGTCCGGCCTTGTGATACTTGCCGCGATGCTGCGCCTGCTCGGCATCGAGCTCGATGGCAGTCCGGGTATCTGGGCGCTGGGCTGGTTGAGCCTGGTACTCGCCAGTTTCGGGCTCGGCGCCTTTTTGCTTGGTCTGTTCGGCAATCTGCGCCTGGCGACCAGCGTGGCCAGCGTGCTGGTCAGCCCGGCCTTCGCCTATTCCGGCATGACCTTTCCCGCGTCGGCCATGGACGGTTTCGCAGCCTTCTGGGCACAAGCACTTCCCTTGACTCACTTCCTGCACCTGCAAGCGGCCCAAGTGCTAATGGCCGCACCACCGGCAGCCGCCCTCGGGTCCCTCGGTGCTTTGCTCCTGTGTTCCCTGCTTCCTGTGCTGACACTGCCACGCTGGCGTCGCTGGCTCACGGACCCCGACAGCTGGGGGCAGGCATGAGCCGCTTTTTCCGCACGGCGCGCGAGGAGTTGAGGGTCATCTTCGGCGACCGTGCGGTGGTACTGGTCATGATCGGCGGCAGTATTTTCTATGCGCTGTTCTATCCCTTGCCTTACCAGTCGCAAGTCGCAACGGCGCTGCCCGTGGCCGTGGTCGATCACGATGGCAGTGCACTCTCGCGCCAGCTGGTGCGATGGATCGATGCGTCGGAACAGGTCCGGGTTACGGTCAATACGCACGACATCCGACCGGTGCGTGACGCCATCCGACGCAAGGCGCTGGCCGGGTACGTCGAGATCCCCAACGATTTCGGCCGACGGGTGCTGCGCGGCGAGCCGGCGCGCATCGCTGTGTTCGCCAATGCGGCCTACATCGTGCTCTATTCACAAGTGGCCAACGCGACCGCCAGCGCCAGTCTTGCATTCAGTCGCAATATCGTCGAACAGCGGTTACTGGTGGGCGAGGAGCGCTCGCCGGAGGCATCATTGGCACTGGCCATGCCGATCACGGTAGACCTGCAGGAGCTCTACAACCCCGACGGGGGCTATGCCAACTACGTGGTGCCGGCGGTTCTCATTCTGATTTTGCAGCAAACCTTCCTGATCGGCATTTGCATGGTGCAGGTCGGTCGGCGAAAACAGGGCCGATCCGAGGGCACTCCAAGCGTCATGGTCGCGCGTTTGGGTGTCTACCTGGCGCTCATGTTCCTGCTTTTCAGCTTCTACCTTGTTGTGGTCTATAACCTGTTCGGCTTCCCACATCTGGGTTCTGCGGGTGTGGCGCTGGTCGCCGTTCTACCCGGGTTCGTAGCCATTATCTTGCTCGGGTTTTTTCTGGGCTGCCTGTTTTCCAGCCGCGAAACCGCGTTGCAGGTGATGATGTTGGCTAGCGTTCCAGCGCTTTTCCTGGCCGGCTTCGCCTGGCCTGCCGAGGCCATGCCGGGCTGGTTGGTCAAACTGGGGCGATTGATACCCTCGACCGGCAGCATCGATGCCTTCGTGCGCGTTTACCAGATGGGCGCGGGACTGGCAGAAATCCGTGCGGCCTGGCTGGGGCTCTGGGGGCTGGTTCTGGTGTATGCGATAGCGGCATGGTGGCTCGCCGTTGACAGGGGGCAGGCAAACTAGTTGCAGTCTGCCAGATCGGGGTCGGACCAACATACCTCCATGAATCACGGCTTGATGGACTGGGGATCAGGTCGTTTCGTGCCTTCCATGCGACAACGCGGTTCAAGCTGTGAAGGCTATGTTTCGCTCGACAAGGAGCTCCAGGCCTCCTGCAGCCGCTTGGCCGAGACCTTCTCCCGGGTCCGGAGCTTCTGCGCGAAGACCTGGACACGGTATTCCTCGAGCAGCCAGCGGTAGGCGTCGAGTTCCGGGGTGTAGGGCCGGCCGGCTTCGAGGTGGTCAAGGTAGCGTTGCCACCAGGGGTCGATCCCGGCCTGGCGCTGGACGTCGCGGCGCGGGTCGAGTTCCAGCGCATCGAGGCGCAGGTCGATGGCGTCAAGGTAGCGCGGATAGTCGGACAAGCGCCGGGCCTCGATGTCGGCGACGAAGCCGTCGTAGAGCAGGTCGTGCAGTTGCGATTCGATGTCTGTCTGAGCCGAGGGCTGGGCCGGGCCGATCTCGGTCAGGCGGCGGCGGATCTCGTGCCAGCGCAGGACGGTCCGGTCCAGGGTCTCGATCGCGCGGCGGCAGTGATCGACCAGCTCGCCGCGAATGCACCGCTCCAGCGCATCGAATGCGGTCGGGTCGCGCACAGCCCAGGCATCATCGATGCAATCGAACACCACTCGCTCGACCAGCTTGCGTTCCAGCGTTGCGACATCTCCGATACGGGTCCAGGCAATCGCTGCCGGTGGCGAGAGACGGTGCGCCCTGGCGATGTACTTGAGCTTGTCGGCAAGCGCAATCAGCAGCAGCCGATGCAGGCCGTGATGATGGGCGTGATGGGCCTCGTCCGCGTCGTCGAACAGGCGCAGGCCAGCGCCATCCTGCTGGTCGACCAGCGCCGGCCAGGCCTTGTGGCCGGTTCGGGTCTTGACCGATTCGGGCAGATCGAGTTCATTGAAATGCCGGATGCCGTCGCGCTGCCAGTCCGCGGCCTGGCGCGCCATGAACTCGCGCCGGGCCTGCTCGCCCAGGGTCTGCTGCAGCCCGGTCAGATCGCGCGACTCGGTCAGGATTTCGCCACGCTCGCCGAGCACGCGAATGTTGAAGCGCAGATATGGCTCGATCCGTTCCTGCTGGAAGTCGCCGGGCGCGATCTCCAGCCCGCCGATCCGGGAAAGCTCGCGCGCCAGTCCACGCACCAGACTGCCCTCGCCGAAGCGCAACGCCTCGAGTGCTGCGCGGGCAAAATCGGCCTGCGGCACGAAGGCGCGGCGCTTCGACTTCGGCAGGCAGGCGATCAGCGCCCGGACCTTGTCCTGCACCAGCCCCGGCACCAGCCATTCCATCCGGTCGGCGTCGAGCCGGTTGAGCAGGTGCAGCGGACACAGCACGGTGACGCCGTCGGCCGGAGCGCCAGGCTCGAAGCGATAGGCCAGACGAAATGCCTCATCGCCGGCGGTCAAGCGGTCCGGAAATTCCTCGCCGGCGGTTTCGGCGTCGGGCCGCAGCAGCGTCGCCCGGTCATACAGCAAGGCGTTCTGCGCTTGCCCGTCCAGCCCCTCGTACCAGCGGGCGAAGGCCTTGACGGTGAAGATCTGCAGCGGCAGCCGGGCGGCGAAGAAGTCCACCAGCACCTCCTCGTCGGCCAGCAGGTCGCGCGCGCGGCGTTTGTGCTCGTGCACCATCAGCTCGCGCTTGAGCGCCGCATTGCGCTGCAGGAACTTCGCCCGGTGGTTCATCTCGCCGCGCACCAGCGCATGGCGGATGAAGATCTTGCGCGCTCCCTCCGGGTCGTGCGGACCGTAGTGGACGCGGCGCTTCTCGATCAGCGTCAGGCCGAACAGGGTTACACGCTGGTAGCCCATGACCCGGCCGGAGCGCTTGTCCCAATGCGAGTCGAATACGGTCTGGCGGGTCAGGTGCGCAGCCTGCCGCTCCAGCCACTCGGCCCGGATCACGGCTGCGTTGCGCGCCCATGTGCGGCCAGTCTCGACCAGGTCGGCGGCCATGATCCAGCCGGGCCGGGATTTCGCCAACGCCGAGCCCGGGAAGATCCGGAACCTGTGGCCCCGGGCGCCGCTGTAGTCGCCGTCCTCGAGGTGCTGGCCGACCTGGCTCAGCAGGCCGGCCAGCAAGGCCTGATGGATCCGGTCGGCGCGGGCCTGATCGACCTCGCCGGGCGCTGCAAGCGTCCAACCGGTCGCGCGCGCCAGTTCGCGCAGCTGCGCCACCAGCTGACCCCACTCGTGCAGCCGCAGTGCGTTCAGAAAGCGCGCCCGGGCCTGCTTGTCGGCCTGATTGCGACTGGCCTCGCGGCGCAGCCTCTGCCACCACTGCCACAGCTTGAGCAGCGACAGGAAATCGGAACCCGGAACACGAAACTCGGCATGCGCCTGGTCGGCGGCCTGGGTCTGCTCGGGCGGGCGCTCGCGCGGGTCCTGCAGTGATAGGGCGGCGACCAGCACGATCACCTCGGCCAGCACGCCGCGCTCGGCGGCCTCGATCAGCATCCGGCCGTGGCGTGGGTCGACCGGCAGCGCCGCGAGCGTGCGGCCGATCGCGGTCAGCCGATGCTCGGCATCGACCGCCTGCAGCTCGGCAAGCAGGTTCCAGGCTTCGTTGATCAGCTTGCGCGGCGGCGGATCGATGAACGGGAAGTCCTCCGGGTCGCCCAGGCCCAGCGCCAGCATCTCCAGCACCACGCCGACCAGCCCGGAGCGCTGGATCTCGGGCTCGGTATATTCGGGCCGGGCAACGAAGTCATCTTCGCCGTAAAGCCGGATGCAGGTGCCCGGCCCGATCCGCCCGCATCGACCGGCGCGCTGCTTGGCCGAGGCTTGAGACACCAGTTCGACCGGCAGCCGCAGCACCTTGGAGTGGCTGGCATAGCGCGACACCCGCGCCAGGCCCGAGTCGATCACGAAACGCGTGCCGGGCACCGTCAGCGAAGTCTCGGCGACGTTGGTCGCCAGCACGATGCGACGCCCCGCGTGCGGCTGGAAGATCCGGTCCTGCGCGGCCGACGGAAGGCGGGCATACAGCGGCAACACCTCCGTATGCGGCAGCGCGGCGCGCTTCAGCGCCTTCGAGGCCTGGAAGATCTCGTGCTCGCCGGGCAGAAACACCAGGATGTCGCCGCGGGCGTCGATCCGGCTGGCGCGGGCCACCGCGCGCAGCAGCTGTCGATCCAGCGCTTCGCCTTCGGCCGGCGCCTGGTACTCGATCGTCACCGGATGCCCGCGCCCCTCGACCGTGATCACCGGGGCGTCGCCGAAATGATGCGAGAACGCCTGGGTGTCGATCGTCGCCGAGGTAATGAGGACCTTCAGATCCGTGCGGCGGCTCAGCAGTTGCTTGACGTAGCCGAGCAGGAAGTCGATGTTCAGGCCGCGCTCGTGAGCCTCGTCGATAATCAGGGTGTCGTAGCGCTCCAGCCGCCGGTCAGAATGAATTTCGGCCAGCAGGATGCCGTCGGTCATGAACTTGATGTAGCTGGCCTCGGAGCTGCGGTCAGCGAATCGCACCTGGTAGCCGACCGCCGCACCCAGTTCGCTGCCCAGTTCTTCGGCCACGCGTCGCGCCACCGAGCGCGCCGCGATCCGGCGCGGCTGGGTGCAGCCGATCAGACCACGAAGGCCGCGTCCGGCTTCCAGCGCCATCTTCGGCAGCTGGGTCGATTTGCCCGAGCCGGTCTCGCCGGCAATCACCACCACCGGATGCTGGCGGATCGCCGCGACGATTTCCTCGCGGCGTGCGGTGATTGGCAAGTCCGGATCGTAGCCCGGCCGCGGCAGCGTGCGGCGCCGGCCCTCCAGTCGCTGCTTCGCGCCGGACAGCGCCGCCTCGAACCGCTCCAGCGCGGCCGCCCGCTGTGGATCATCAATCGCCATCCGGGTCAGCCGACGGCGCTGACTTCTCAGCCGGCCGACCTCGCGCTGCAGCAGTTCGTCGGGATGAATTTCGGGCAGGTCACGCATGCCACAGGATTCTCGCATGTGGCCATCGCGATGCTGTGCCGGGTTCTGCCCGATCGTTCGCACCCAGGCGGCCGGTTGCGAACGATTCGCTCTGCTGCAGCGGCGCGCTTCAGTTCGAGCCGCTGTGCCCGATCAGTGCGGCCATGCAGGCCTGATATCCGGTGCCGGCGAGCTCTGGAGTTTCGGCCAGGAACTGCTCGCGCTGGGCCGCACTCAGGCAGGCAAAGGTCCGGCTCCGGATCTGCTTGCTGAGCGTTTCCAGACCGATGATGTGGGACGCCGGCGGCGTATCGGGCCGCAGGATCCGCAGCAGTTCGCCGTCCTCGCTGAACTCGACGCGAGGCAGCAGAGGCTCGGCGTAGATGCCTTCCGATTCACCACACAGGTAGCGACTGCTCTCGCCGCGGGCGTTGAACACGATCGGATCGCCGGAGCCGTCGGCGTTCCACAGACGCGTTTCGCCGTAGCAATCGATGGTCGCCAGTCGGCTGCCGTCCGGGCTGAACGCAGCATTCGCGACGAAACGCTGCCCGCCCAGGGCACGAAGCTCGGCGAGGTTCGAGGTATCGAAGAGCCGGGGGTCGGCGTGAATGATGTTCGGGTTCATGCGGTCGTTGAGCACCAGCAGCCGAGTGCCGTCGGGACTGAACATGACCTGGCGCAGCAGGCTGCCGTCGATCCGGCCGACCACGCTCGACGGTTCCGCGCCGGCGCCGAAATCCAGCAGCACGCCAAGCCAGAAAATGCCGTCGGTCGCGACAGCCAGTGCATACCTGCCGGTCGGATCGACATGCACAACGAACCGGTCGGGCTCGAGGCCCCACGGAAACTCGGACCGATCGGCAAGCAAAGCGCCGGTCTCGAGATCGCGCAGGACCGTTTCCACCTCGAACGTCCCTTCGGCAGACTCGATCACCCCGAAGCCGAGGAGCTGCTGCGAGCCGATGCGCTCGGCGGCGACGAACTCTCCGTCCGGGACAAGCTCCTGCTCCGCGACCGGCCGGCCAGGCACTGCCGGTCGAAATGCCCGCGCAGCCGCTGCCGTGACCACCGGCCAGGCCACCGGCGGCTGCGGCACGCCCAGCCCGATCAGCCACAACCCGTCGTGGGAAAACGCGCCCGGCCAGGGACCGCCCGGATAGAACGAGTCCGGCCAGAGCACGAACTTGACTCGACGCAGTGCACTGGACGAATAGGCAGCCGCCCGCGACAGGTCACTGGTGCTCCAGACCCAGGCCTGACCCGCACAGACTCCGGCGAGCACCTGGCGGCCGGGTGACAGCGTCAGCATCTGCACCGCATCGTCGCACTGTCCCGACTGCTCGGTGCGCTGGCCGGCCGGGCCGCGCCACAGCCGGACCGTGCCGTCGCGCAGACCTGCGGCCAGGTCGTCACCGTCCCGACCGAGCGCGACGCTGGTTACGGCACTTGGAAGACGCTGCCGATCCAGCAATTCACCGGTGGCCACGGCCCATAGGCGGACCTCACCGTCCACCGAGCCGGTGGCGGCCCATTGGGCATCCGGAGTCAGCGCAACACTGGAAAGCTCGGCGTCGTGGCGTCCAAGCACGCGACTGGAAACGCCACCGGAAGCCTCGTCGATGTCGAGGATGCGCAGTTCCTCACCGACCGCGATTGCAAGCCGGGTGCCAGCCGCATCGGCGGCCAGATCCGCGACCGGCTCGGCGATGGTAATGGCCTGCTCCGAATTCAGGGGCTCGGGCCAGTACACGGTCACGCCGTCGGCATAGGAGGCATAGACCGAGCGATCGTTCGAGGTGAATGCGTTTGCGATCAGTCGGCCTTGATGCGGCCGATTGCGAAACAGGATCGGCTCGAAGCTCCAGCTGTCGTCGATCCGGTTGCCCAGCAGGGTCTGGAAGCTGATGTGATCGGCGCCGGTCACGCGGCGAATATCCCAGCCGGTGCCGTTGCCGAACCGATGCTCTTCGACCTCGGCCAGCCGCTCGAAGGCCTGCCACGCGACTTCGGCGGCGCGCGCCGGAGGCGGCAGATCGCGGGCATGGATCTCGGCCACGGTCAGGCCCTGGATCACCGGATCGGTCTGCGCCTGCGCGTTGGCCAACAGCGCACTGGCCAGCGCCCGGTCGCGCTGCAGTTCGGCCTGCGCCTCCTGCTCCAGCGCGATCTGCTCCTGGGCGACCGCATGGTTGCGCTGCTGCCATGCGATCAGCGCGCTGCCGAGGATGGCGATACCGACGATCGAGGCCAGCGCAATCGCCCGGTTGATGCGCCGCTTGCGCGTGGCCTCGCTGGCATCGATGAACTGCTGCTCGAGCCGATTGAGCTGACCGCGCTTTGACAGCGCCAGCGGCAGGCGCGGATCATCGTGCCAGGTCATCCCGGCAGCGCCTCCGCCTTCCTGCCAGTCCAGCGCCGCGCGCCAGACGGCGCGGATCAGGTCCTGCGGACCAGCAGCGCTGAGGCATTCGAGCAACTTGGGCCAGGCCACGACCAGTGTGTCGTGGGCCGGCTCGATGGTATCGGCGTCGATCACCAGCAGCCGCGCATCGACGAAGTCCTTCGTCACTCGGGCCACCCGGGCCTGCTCGTCGGGTTCGGCATACTCCAGCTCGACCCGGGAAATCCGGCGCCGGGTCAGTCGCGCGCCGTCCTGGGCGATCATGCGCAGGAACACACGCTCGATGGTGGCCTGAAGCTCCGGCGTACCGGCATCAAACAGCGCGCTGGCACGTCGATGCAGCGCGCCGACAACGCCGCCGATCGCCTGGTAGTCCTCGCGCGTGAGGGCCCGGTCGTTGGAACCCGTGGCGCGCCGACGCAGCTGGGCACAGCGATACATTTCGGCCAGTGCGAACGACAGCATCGGCAAGGCCCCGGGCATGGCCATCACCTCGTCGACCAGCTCACCGACCAGCGCCTGCGGCTCGAAGTACAGGGCCTTCAATACCGCTGGCCCCTCGATGCACTGGCGGAATTCCTCGCCGCTGAAGGCCGGCACGACAAGCCGCGCATCGGCCCAGAGATCGGCCAGCGCCGCCGAGCGGGCGGGTTGCGGCTCGAAGTCCGAACGCAGCGTCAGCAACACCGTGATGGACCGATCGAG
>Ga0210039_1004622_pt1 | contig 9944 bp, 12 predicted proteins | sample CryGeyCG2114_250_3_FD_185460 | JGI IMG/M metagenome (GOLD analysis project Ga0210039, IMG submission 185460) | Groundwater microbial communities from aquifer - Crystal Geyser CG17_big_fil_post_rev_8/21/14_2.50 (SPAdes) (version 2) | ecosystem: Environmental > Aquatic > Deep subsurface >... | reverse complement strand
GTGGTGTTTTTCCATGTGCTGGTCGGTGGTGTGGGCCTGTGGGGGCTGACCCAGGCAAGCGCCGCGTTGCGTGGATTCTTTGACGAGGAACTGCTTGAAACATCGTCCCTGGCGCGGATCGGTGCCGACATGAACCTGGTTGGTGTGGACTTGCGCCGAGCGGCATTGTCGGAAAGCCCATCCGTGGTTGCCGAGACGTTGCCGCGGGTCAAGGCGTTGATGGCGGATGTCGGCGACAGCATCGCCGACCTCGACGCTGCGATCAGCGATCGCGCAGTGCGGGCCGAACTTGAGCGATTTACGCAAGCGCGCGAGCAATTGCGACTGGCGTTTACCGATATGGCGGACTCGCTGGCCGACGAAGACTTCGAGCGCGCGCTGGCAGTCGAAACCATGAAGGTGATGCCGGCGTTCGATGCCGCTCAGCGTGCTGTAAACGATCTGCTCACGGTTGCCACTGAAGTGGCGTATAGCAAGGTCGAGCTCGAGAAACAATCCAGCCGCATGGTGCTTTTGGTGGTGGCGGGCTTGATTGCGCTTAGTGTCGTGTTGTCGATGGGCTTTGATTTCGTGTTCATCAGGGCACTGACTTCGCGAATGAACAGCGCTCTCGGCGTGGCAAATCGTATCGCCAATGGTGAACTGGGAACGCACATCGAGACCGATGAGAAATCCAGCAACGAAGTGGATCGGTTGTTGGTGGCACTGCGCGAAATGGATGCCACGCTCAGCGGCATCGTGTCGCAAGTCAGCGAGGGTTCGGCGTCGGTGCACAGCGCCTCGCGCGAGATTGCCGCCGGCAACAACGATCTGTCCGGGCGCACCCAGCAACAAGCCTCGTTCCTGGAAGAAACCGCGTCGAGCATGGAGGAGATGACGGCTACCGTGCGCCACAATGCCGAGAACGCCAGCCAGGCCAATCAACTGGCGCGTGGCGCGCGCGAGCAGGCCGAACGTGGCGGTGAAGTGGTATCCAGAGCGGTGGCCGCCATGGCCGAGATCAATACCAGCAGCCGCCGCATTGCCGACATCATCGGGGTGATCGACGAGATTGCGTTCCAGACCAACTTGCTGGCGCTCAACGCCGCGGTGGAGGCGGCACGCGCTGGCGAGCAGGGCCGCGGCTTCGCGGTAGTGGCCAGCGAGGTGCGCAACCTGGCGCAGCGCAGCGCCGGTGCCGCCAAGGAAATCAAGGGGCTGATCAGCGACAGCGTCGACAAGGTCGGGGTCGGTACCAGCTTGGTGGATGAGTCGGGGCGCACGCTTGCGCAAATTGTCGATGCGGTGAAGAAGGTCACCGACATCGTTGGCGAAATTGCGGCCGCCAATCACGAGCAGACGGCGGGTATCGACCAGGTCAACCGCGCGGTCATGTCGATGGATGAGATGACACAACAAAATGCGGCGCTGGTGGAAGAGGCGGCTGCCGCCAGCCGAGCGATGCAGGAGCAGGCGGAAACCCTGTCGCAGCAGATTGGGTTTTTCCACCATCACATACCGGTATCCGATGCGCTGGCAGAGGCGACTGATGCAAACCCCAAGCCTGCAATGGGCAAAGTCGCGATATCGCCAGTAAACGCAAAGGCCAAATCGACGCCTGCACCGACAAACCATGCGGCACCGTCGAGCAACGGCGCGGCATCGATGGACCCCACGCCAGCTGCGCTGGCCAGCAAGGCGGGTGTGGTGCCTGCACGAGCCGCTGGCAAATTGCCCGCAGCCAGTCATGGTGATGATGGCTGGGCCGAGTTCTAACCGACACGGCGCGTGGCCACCCCGCATCATGAAACACTGTCACGCCATGCCGTTTCCCGCACTTTTGCCGTCTCCCAGCGGAAGAGGGGAACAAGAATGCGTTTCACGTTATGGCGATGCCGGGCAGGATGATATGCATTCTTCAACAGATGCAACAGCGCCGCGAGCGGCGAGCGACGATCCCTCGGTAGCCCTGTGTGACGCGGATTTTCAATTCATAGCTGCTTTCGTTTTTGATCGTTGCGGCATTGTGCTTGGCGCCAACAAGCGGCAACTGGTATACGGCCGCCTGCTGCGTCGCCTGCGTGAACTTGGTCTCGGCAGTTTTTCCGAGTACTGCGCGCGTTTGCGGGCACAGCCCGATGACGAACTCGACCCGCTGGCCAGCGCGATCAGTACCAATGTCACCAGTTTTTTCCGCGAAAACCATCATTTTGAGTTTCTGGCACAGGACATGCTGCCCGCCCTTGCCAGCGTCGCCAATCCGCGCATACGCATCTGGTCTGCGGGCTGCTCCAGTGGCGAGGAGCCGTATTCGATCGCGATGGTCATGGCAGAAGTGCTGGGCAATCACGCGCGCAGCATCGCGCGGGTGCTGGCTACCGATCTGTCGGCGCGCGCGCTCGCTGTCGCCCGGCAAGGGACGTATTCACTGGAACGCTTGCAGGGGGTTTCCGAACCGCGTCGCAAGCGCTGGTTCCTGTCGGGACGTGGCGGCAACGCGGGGCTGGCGATGATTGCGCAAGGCATACGCGACCTGGTTGCATTGAAACAGCTAAACCTTCTCCACGATTGGCCGATAAAGGGGCCGTTGGACGCGATATTTTGTCGCAACGTGGTGATCTATTTTGACAACCCGACCAAGCAACGTTTGTTCGCCCGTTATGCACAATTGCTTGCCCCGGGCGGATACCTGTTTCTGGGTCACTCGGAGTCGCTGCATGGCATGAGCGATGCGTTTGATCTGGTCGGGAGGACGATCTACAGGAAGCGTGCATGACAAGGATCCCTGCAATCGCTGCGGTCAAGCCCTTGTCCGGCCGCTCGACGAGCGCGCTGCCGGGCTTTGACCCGGCGCTTGCACAACCGGGCTTTGCGCATGTCAATCGCTACTTCGATCCATTGCTCAACCATGTCGTGGTCAAGATACTGCCGGGTGAGTTTTATGTGACGACGCAGGGCGAGGCGGTGGTGACGGTACTCGGGTCGTGTGTTTCGGCATGCATTCGTGATCGGCGCAAGGGGATTGGCGGAATGAACCACTTCATGTTGCCCGAATCCTTCGCTACCGAGGCAGCGCATGCCAATGGCCGCGCCGAACGCTATGGAAACATTGCCATGGAGCAATTGATCAACAGCCTGCTCAAGGCTGGCGCCGATCGCAGCCAGCTCGAAGTGAAGGTATTTGGTGGCGGGCGGGTATTGGCGCAGATGACCGATATCGGGATGCGCAATATCGCGTTTGTCCGCCATTATCTTCAGGTTGAAAACCTGGCCGTTGCCGCCGAGGATCTGGGCGACATCCATCCGCGTCACGTGCAGTACTTTCCGGCAACCGGCAAAGTGCGCGTACGGCAATTGCGCAGCCTGCACAACGACACCATCGTAGTGCGTGAACGCAGCTATCTGGACAAGCTCAAAGCGGATCCGATCGCTGGTGAAGTGGAGATTTTTGGGGGGGTGTCGTGAACGGAAGGATACGCGTTTTGCTGATTGATGACTCTGCACTGGTGCGCAAGATGCTCAGTGGCATGTTGTCGTCGGATCCGGGGATCGAGGTGGTTGGCACGGCTGCCGATCCATTGATCGCACGCGACAAGATCAAGGAGCTGAACCCGGACGTGCTGACGCTGGACGTGGAAATGCCGCACATGGACGGGGTGACCTTCCTTGAGCACCTGATGCGCCTGCGGCCGATGCCGGTGGTGATGGTTTCCACGCTCACCGGCGATGGTGCCGACATCACCTTGCGCGCGCTGGAACTGGGTGCGGTCGACTTCGTCTCCAAGCCGGGCAGCGACCTGAGCGGCTGTTTTGCTTCCTATCGCGATGAAATCATTGCCAAGGTCAAGGCCGCAGCGCGCAGCAAACCGCGTGCGCGCACAACGCTGCCTGCGATCACCGCAAAATTGTCGCCCGATGCGATTTTGCCACCGCCAGACAGCAACCGCCCGATGCGTGCTGCCGGCACCGTGATTGCGATCGGCTCTTCAGCGGGAGGTACCGAAGCGGTACGCGTGCTGTTGTCTGCGATGCCGCCCGATGCGCCGCCGATCGTGGTCACCCAACATATTCCTGCACAGTTCAGTGGGCCCTGGGCCGCACGACTGAATGCCGCATCGCCGATGCGTGTTGCCGAGGCGCGCGATGGGCAAGCGATTCTGGCGGGGCACGTTTATGTGGCGCCGGGTGGGGTTCACCTGCTGGTGGTGCGCGATGGCGCGCGCTACATCTGCCGGTTGCACGATGGGCCGCCGGTCAGCCGCCACAAACCCAGCGTCGATGTCTTGTTCCGTTCGGTGGCGCGTGCCGCAGGCAAGAGTGCGATCGGTGTGATCTGTACCGGCATGGGCGACGATGGCAGCCAAGGTTTGCTGGAAATGCGTGAGGCTGGGGCACACACCATTGGCCAGGACGAGGCGAGTTGTGTGGTTTGGGGTATGCCGCATGCGGCGCAACAGGCGGGTGCGGTGGTGGAGGAGCTGCCATTGCAGGCCATCGCGCCGCGGTTGCTGGCGTTGTCGGTCGCCGCACGAGGTGCCTGCGTGCAGCGCGATAGCCTTGAAGGCAAAGGATGAGACGATCATGAAGCAAACGACTGACATCACCCTGTGGATCGGTATGGCTGCGAGTGTCATCGCGGTTATTGCCGTGTTTGTGGTCGATTCCGCGATCGGCGCAGCCGCGGTGGTAGCCGCATTGGCCTGCTCGTGGTTGATCCTGCACCAGAAGCAGGCGGCATGGCTCGCGGCTCGTGCGCCGCACGGTGCGGATGCTGAAACTTTGATGTCGCCGGCGTTGAACGAAGTCCATGCCACCGTGCTGGAAGAACTGGGTCACAGCCTCAAGGAGGTGATGCAGGCGATCGACATCATCCGTGACGCCGGCCTGGAATTGGGCAACGGCTTTGAGGGTTTGAACGAAAAGACGACGCAGCAGCGCGCCTTGATGGCTGAGCTGATCGATGCCAGTGGCGGCAGCGGGGGTATCACCCATTCCCAGTTCACCCAGCGCACGGCAGATTTACTGGAACACTTCGTTGGCTTGATCCTTCAGCTTTCCAGCGAAAGCCTGCGCATCGTCTATCGCATCGATGAAATGAGCGAGGAAATGGACGCGGTATTTGCGTTGCTGCGCAACGTTGACACCATTGCTGAGGAAACCAATCTGCTGGCACTCAACGCCGCCATCGAAGCGGCACGTGCCGGTGAAGCGGGCAGGGGCTTCGCTGTGGTGGCAGGTGAGATCCGCAATCTTGCCAAACACTCCAATCAGTTCAATGAGAAAATAGGTACCCACGTCGAGCGCGCGCGCAACGCCATGCAGCAGTTGCATCAGTTGGTCGGCCGCCTGGCATCGCAGGATATGAGCGTTGCGCTATCTGCCAAGGGCGACATCGATTCAATGATGGCGCACGTCAATCGCAGTGAACGGCGGGTTGCCGAGGTGGCAGACAAGGTGGCCACGATCAATCACGAGTTGGCTGCCGATGTCGCCACCACCGTGCGCTCACTGCAATTCGAGGACATCCTCAGCCAGTTGCTTTCGCAAACGCGGCAGGGTCTGGTAGACCTGCAGGGGATTGCCAGCGAGAGCATTCGTGAGCTGCACGAGATGGCGCGCTCAGGTTCCGGCAATCTACGCCTGCAACAACTTGAGCGCATGCGTGAACGGCTCACCCTGCGCCGCGAGCAGTCGCTGGCGCGGCGCAAGGGCCCGGCATTGCAAACCTCCATCGCAGCCGGTGAAGTGGAGCTTTTCTGACATTCATTCGTAACGGCATTGCCGGGCAGTGCCGCGATCGGGAGCAAGACCATGAGCGTAAGCCACGAATACGACAAAGAACGCGACTGTCTTACCTTGCGGTTGGAGGATGGCTTCGATTTTTCGATGCATCGCGCGTTTCGCGATGCCTATATGCGTACGGATATCGAGCCGCGCAGTTATTTGGTGGATACCGGTGGCACCGAGCGGATCGACAGCTCGGCTTTGGGCATGTTGATGCTGCTGTGCGAGCGGGCGCGGGCGCAGCAGGCCTCGATCCACCTGGTCAACTGCAGCCCGGCGTTACGCAACATCCTGCGCGTTGCCGGCTTCGACAAGCAACTTGCGATCAATTGACCCCCGGCGGCATGCCGCGGGTCGACGTGCGGCATGTTGATGCGATGACGCGACGAGATCAGCAATGATCGCTTTACCAGGACTTGGTGTTGCTGATGCTGATACCAAAGTACTTGATCTTGTCGTCATACCGGAACAGCGGGCCGAGATCGAACGGGGCACTGGCGCCTGCTGCAATATTGTTGGAGCCGGCCGGCCAGCCGGTTTCCGTGCGCAGTATTTGGCCGTCGTCGGTCTTCGCGTCGATCTTGAGTTCAGCGGCAGCGGCCTCGGCGCAGGTGTTGACCAGTACCCCCTTCAGTGAATACACCTTGCGACCGCCAGCACGGGTTTTTTCGCTGGGCTCGAAACTCTCGATCTTGAACGCATCCGGGCCGCATGCGGCCACGGCATTGCCGGCAACATGGGCAAGGCTTGCAGCAATGGTCAGGGTCATTACGAGCATTTTGGTGTTCATCAAGGCGTCCTCGATTCGTTGGATATTGCGGCTGCCGCGTCTGTCGTTGCCGGCTCCGAAAAGCGGCGGCGTGGTGCCTGTGCTATCGGCCCCAACATCATGTTCTTGAGACCGATTTACCGGCTATATTGCAATTCGTGACCGTCGTCACGCGTTGCCGAAAGGCGTCGGGTGCGGCGTCGGCACCGCTGTGGGAAGGTAATCGGAGGGTGCGATGAATGACGAAAACTATGATGAGGTGATGGCGATCGACGACCCGCGTGTACCCGAGTGGGTTCGTGCCCATGGGCGAGGTTTCCGCCAGCCGTCGGCGTTTGTCGAGGCGCTGGGTGAGGATGAATATGCGCTGTTTGCGTCCGATGGCGAGTTGATCGACCTGGTGTACCGAGCGTAGTCGGGTGACTGGTGCAGTGCCTTGTGCTTGGCACTTGGTGCTCCATTCAGGGGTGGCCTGGCTGGCCAGATGCACGGGGCGCAGGCGATGGCTGGGTTGCTCCCTCCGAGAGTCGCCGGTGGGCTGGTGTTGCTGGGGGGTGAGCGGTTTGCACGGCTGACAGGGGCTTGCGTGAAAAATGCGGGATCGCTATGATGCCCAGCTCATCCCGCAACGGGGTGGTTGCAATTGGCCAGGTAGCTCAGTCGGTAGAGCAGGGGATTGAAAATCCCCGTGTCGGCGGTTCGATTCCGTCCCTGGCCACCACCTTGAACCCTTTCCCAGCTTGCCTTTCAGCCGATTTCAATGAAATCGCGCAGTGCGCCGTTGTGCGGCAAAGCCGGCGAAAACACGGGTCCGAAAACACTGAAAACACGAAAACACGTGTCAGAGTGCACTTTCGTCATCTTCGCCGAGAAAGTCCACTGTGCCCCGTGTTTCCTGCCAGCCGGATACCGATTGTTGCCCCGCGTTGTTGCACGCGGTAGCGCGTCGCGTTACATTGCATCGCAACTGCAACGCAAAGGGTGCCCCTTGAAAACCGCGACATTGCCTTCACTGCGCGTGGAACCGGAATTGCGTGATGCCGCCGAAAGTGTGCTGCAAGCGGGTGAAACGCTGTCGGGGTTCATCGAAACCTCGGTACGCGAAACCATCGAGCGCCGTCGCACCCGTATCGAGTTCATCGCGCGTGGCATGGTGTCGCGCGATGAAGCCAAGCGCACCGGTGTCACTTTCGCTGCCGATCAGGTTCACGCCGAGCTCGGTCAGATGCTGGTCAAGGCAAAAGCGAAGGGCCGCAAGAGGGCGGGTGGGTGAGCTTCGCCGTTCGTTACAGCGCTGCGGCGCGTGACGATCTCAAACGCCTTTATCAATATCTGCTCGACGCTGCGACCACTACCGATGACCTCGATCTGGCCGAGCGCGCACTGGCGACGATCATCGCTTCGGTCGGCAATCTGGGCAGTTCGCCTTTCATCTACCGCAAGGTGGGGCACAGCGCATTTCTGCGCGAGTTGATCATTCCGTTCGGCCACAGTGGTTACGTCGCCCTGTTTGAAATCGACGACTCAACAACAGTGACCATTTTGGCCGTGCGTCATCAACGCGAAGACGACTACCATTGACCCGTTGCGGCGAGAAACACGGGTCACCATTTCGCCGCCGCTGTCAATAGGCGCGAAAAAACCTCTCCCGGAACGGGCTCGTGGTGTGTGCGCTTGCATGGCATGTGATCGCGCCGGCGGTGTTTAGAGTCCCGTTTTTTCCGCACCGATGCTCGATCATGATCACCACGCGCTCTTCAAAACTCAGATGCTGATACTGTTTGGTCATCGCAACACCTTAACCGGTCCGGGTGTTGCACTTAATGGTTGAGTCTAAGCACCCTACCAATCCGCATTGAACCGCCCCGGGATTTGAGGAGGCTCCAACTCTTGAGAGAATGGAGCCATGAACAAGACGAACAAGTTTTCCCCCGAGATCCGCGAGCGTGCGGTTCGGATGGTGCAGGAGCATCGCGGCGAGTATTCGTCGTTGTGGGCGGCCGTGGCGTCGATCGCGCCGAAGATTGGCTGTGTGCCGCAGACGTTGCTGAGCTGGGTCCAGCGGCACGAGATCGACACCGGAGTTCGCGATGGCGTGACCACCGCCGAAGCGCAGCGCGTTAAGGAACTCGAGCGTGAGGTCAAGGAACTGCGTCGGGCCAATGAGATTCTGAAGCTGGCCAGCGCGTTTTTTGCCCAGGCGGAGCTCGACCGCCGACTCAAATCCTGAGGGGCTTCATCGACGAACATCGCGGTACTTTCGGGGTCGAGCCGATCTGCAAGGTCTTGCAGATCGCCCCGTCGGGATATCGCCGGCATGCAGCCCTTCGGCGCGAGCCGCACCGGCGCTGCGCCCGTGCTAAACGCGATGAGCTGCTGGTGCCGGAGATCGAACGGGTCTGGAGGGGCAACATGCAGGTCTACGGTGCGGACAAGGTCTGGCGGCAGCTGGCGCGCGACGGGATGACGGTGGCGCGGTGCACGGTCGAGCGCTTGATGCGGCGCCACGGCTTGCGCGGTGTGAGGCGCGGCAAGGTGGTGCGCACGACGCTCAGCAACGCCAAGGCACCGTGTCCGCTGGATCGGGTCAATCGGGTATTCAAAGCGGATCGTCCGAACCAGCTCTGGGTGTCGGATTTCACCTACGTTTCGACGTGGCAGGGCTGGCTGTACGTGGCGTTTGTCATTGACGTGTTCGCCCGGCGCATCGTGGGCTGGCGCGTCAGCAACTCGATGCAGACGGACTTTGTGCTCGATGCCCTGGAGCAGGCGCTCTACGCCCGTCAACCTGAGCGTGACAGCAGCCTGATTCACCATAGTGATCGTGGGTCCCAATATGTCTCCATACGCTACAGCGAACGCCTGGCCCAAGCCGGTATCGAACCCTCGGTGGGCAGCACAGGCGACAGCTACGACAACGCGCTCGCGGAAACCATCAATGGCCTGTACAAAGCCGAGTTGATCCACCGCCGGGCACCATGGAAAACCAGGGAAGCGGTGGAATTGGCCACGCTGGAATGGGTGGCCTGGTTCAACAACCAACGGCTGCTCGAACCTATCGGCTATATCCCGCCAGCGGAAGCTGAGGCAAACTACTACCAGCAACTCGCCGCTCAGGCCATGACACCGGCATGACTTAAACCAAACAGCCTCCACGAAACACGGGGCGGTTCACATGGCGATACAGACTTTTTAATTTCGAAATAGGCCATTATTGAAGTAGTGCACTACGAAAGAATATATTGACTGTTCGCCACCCAACCTATGCTTTAGGTCTGTTGCAGATACTCTGCGATCACTTTCAAGCACCTTTAATGCATCGAAGGCATGCGCTATGTCTTTAGACTCCCTGCCACTGAACTCGACGTAATCTATGATCGCGGACTTTCTGGGACTCGTATTCTCAATAAAG
>Ga0210039_1004617_pt1 | contig 9951 bp, 10 predicted proteins | sample CryGeyCG2114_250_3_FD_185460 | JGI IMG/M metagenome (GOLD analysis project Ga0210039, IMG submission 185460) | Groundwater microbial communities from aquifer - Crystal Geyser CG17_big_fil_post_rev_8/21/14_2.50 (SPAdes) (version 2) | ecosystem: Environmental > Aquatic > Deep subsurface >... | reverse complement strand
ACATCAAGGTAATTTAGATCAGCTTCAACTGATGCATTTTTGATAATTTCTATCAGTTCTTTTTTTGTTGCAACTACTACTGTTTGTTTTGTGTTCATTTTGTTTCTCCTTAAAAATGTTAACCTATATACCACCTAAACGATATGCTCAGATGTAATACATAAGTTAGTACATGTTATATATATGTAACTAAAATAAAATCAAATACATAAAAAAATAACCACTACACTTTTTAGATGTAGTGGTTATTTGACATATGTTAAATTGGTTGTTTTACCCATTTTGAAATGTCCCCATTAAAACTACTAAAGTTAAACATACTAGTCATATTAATGGCATTAGATACATCCCAATTAGATATATCATTGTTAAATTCACTGTAATAAAACATATATGACATATTGGTCACATTAGATACATTCCAATTGGATATATCTTTATTGAATTTACTATATTCAAACATGTGCGCCATATTTAATACATTACTAACATCCCAATGCGAAATGTCACCATTAAATTTACTATCATAGAACATACTATACATATTAGTTACATTAGAAACATTCCATTTTGAAATATCTCCATTAAACTCACTACATTCAAACATAGCAGACATATCAGTTACATTAGAAACATTCCATTTAGAGATGTTACCATTAAATTTACTACCATAAAACATATATTCCATGCAAATTACATTACTAACATTCCATTTTGAAATGTCCCCAGTAAATTCACTGTTAGTAAATAAATATGACATGTCGGTTATACTTGATACATCAAGGTAATTTAGGTCAGCATCAATTGGTGAATTTTTGATAATATTCACCAGTTCTTCTTTTGTTGCAACTACTACTGTTTGTTTTGTGTTCATTTTTATTCTCCTTGAGATTTCTAACTTATATATCACCTAAACAATATGTTCAAGTGTAATATATAAGCTAGTACATGTTATATATAAGTAACTGAAACTTTATCCAATAAAAAAATAACCATTACACTTTTTAGATGTAGTGGTTATTTAGTATATTTAGATAGTTACACTTTTAACACCATGCCATATATGTTAAGTTGGTTGTTTAGTCCATTTGGAAATATCTCCATTGAATTTACTACTAGCAAACATACTAGTCATATTAATGGCATTAGATACATCCCAATTGGATATATCTTTATTGAATTTACTACTAGCAAACATACTAGTCATATTGGTCACATTAGATACATTCCAATTGGATATATCTTTATTGAATTTACTAGATTCAAACATGTGTGACATATCTGTAACATTAGATACATCCCATTGAAAAATATTTTTATTAAACATACTGAAGGAAAACATACCACACATATATTTAACATTAGAAACATCCCAATGCGAAATGTCACTATTGAATTTACTATCATAGAACATACTATACATATTAGTTACATTAGAAACATTCCATTTTGAAATATCTCCATTAAACTCACTACATTCAAACATAGCAGTCATAACAGTTAAATTGGAAATATCCCATTTAGAGATGTCACTATTGAATTTACTATCATAAAACATAAACTTCATATTAGTAACATTACTAACATTCCATTTTGAAATGTCACCAGTAAATTCGTTGTTAGCAAACAAAAATGACATATCAGTTATACCTGACACATCTAAGTAATTTAGATCAGCATCAATTGGTGAATTTTTGATAATATTCACCAGTTCTTCTTTTATTGCAACTACCACTGTTTGTTTTTTACTCATTTTGATTCTCCTTGGAAATGTTAATTTATATACCACCTAAACTATATGTTAAAATATAATACATAGGCTAGTACATGATATATATAAGTAACTGAAATAAAATCACATACACACATATATACACCATTATATAATACATTAACTTAATTTAAAAACTTCACTATCTTTAAAGTTACTAAAACTTATATCAGTATGTGTTATTAAAAATATCTGGCTATAATTACCATCATTTAAAAACTTAAAAATTAATTCATATATTTTACTACGATGTGAAGCATCTAATCTTACACCAAACTCATCTAAATAAATAGGGTATTTATTTAATTTTAACATTTTCATAACTGATAGTTTAAAAGCTAAATTTATTATTTCTTTCATACCACTACTTGCTAATGAAATATCCTTTACATTTAATTTATCTTCTACATTTATTTTAAATTTATAATCTAATACATCTTTATCTAAATCATAAAGTTCTATTTGCATTTTATAATCCCATAAACTTTCTACTATCTTATTAATATAATGTATTATGTTATTTAGATAATTACTTATTATTTTACCTATCATACCTGATTTGGGATTTAATTCTGATATAATAGAATTTAAAACAAATATACTATGTTCACTGCTATTTATATCTATTTTATATCTTTCTATAATAGATGATATATTATTATAAGACATAAGTAATGTTTGTGTTGTTACTAAATCTACTTTAAGTGAAGATAATTTAATATCTATATCATCTATTATTTTACTTATAGTTATACTAGTTGTATTATTATGTAATTTAGTTTTCTCTTTATTTAGATCATTTTGTAATTCTATAAGTTTAAGATTTACTCTATGTATATATTCTTCTTCTTCTAATTCTTTTTCTTTTATAGCTTTATTTTCATATATTTCTTTTATCTTTTCATTGATGTTAAATATATCTGTTACTATATTCATTCCATCATCGTCTTGGATAGTCTTAAGAAGCTCTATATTGTGTTCTAACTCTGTAATGCTATACTTATTAGCATCTATAGTTAGAAGCGATTCTAGGTCACTTATAGCAAGTATTATTATATCTAAAATATATTTAGGAGAATTTATAAGATATTCTTTTGTATCTATTAATAACCATAATTCTTGGAACATATTAATATATTTTGTTTTAACATTTTGATATGCTTTATATAAACTAAAGTAATTTTTAAGTTCTTCTAAAAAACTATTTATAACTTTAACTTTATCATCTATAATTAATATCTTATCTAATATAGTTTGTTTCTTTTCTATATAAACTTTATGCTTATTACTATCATAATTAAGTTGCCAACTATATAAACATTTAGGACAAGAAATATTTTCTTCTTTACTTTGTTTTTCTAATATAATTATTTCAGTTGATATAAAATTAAGTGTTTGTAATAAAGTGTTTTTTTCTTCCAATAATACATTATATTCTAACAATTTATTATCATAAGTTAATTTAGAATATTTCCTATCAGTATTAGTAGGTAATATTGTTAATATATCTACTAATGCATAATACATATTATTAAGTTGATGTATATCATTAGATTCTAATGTAGTTAATATTTTTAAATTACTAGTTAAGATATTGTTATTATTTATTATATTATTTATTTTAGATTGTATAACTGTTTCATTATTTGTTTTCTTTAATATTAATAACTTATTTTTAGATTCTAATTGTTCTAAATTAGTATATAAATATTTAAGTTCTGTATTATAGTTAGATATAGTTATATTAATATTATGTTTATTATCTTCATACTGTAATATAGGATGTGATGTAATTAATAAATAGTATTTACTAATAATAGTGTCTAATTTATCTTTTACTTGTTTATAATTAATAATAGAATTATCTAATGTATTAGGTATAACATATTTAAATAATGAAGTTCTTATTTCTAATAAGGTATTTATATTATTAGAAATAGTTATTATTTTTGCATTTGTTTCTTCTAGTTTAGTTTTATCTAATAGTTTATTTGTTTCTATAGTTAATATATTAGTTTGTGATTTTAATAAACCTTGTTGTACTTTAAGTTCTTCTTTTAAAGTATCGTGCATGTTAAGCATAACATCTATATTAAGATTAGAAAGATTATTTATTAGTTTTTTACGTTGTATAAGTGTCATATCGGTAAAATTACTTTTACCTATTAGTATATCTAATATATCTTGTGTTATATAAAAGTATCTATAAACTAATTCTTTTTGTGTAGTTAATAAATTAGCTACATTTAACTCTTCATTATTGTACTTAAAACTATATTTAGGTGCTTTATCAAATGTATATGATAAAATATAATTATTATTATCCATTTCTATTTCTATTATCTTATAACCGCCATCATAAAAATCTTCTTTATTAGGGGGCATAGGTGATAATTCTGATAATAAACTACTTTTACCACAACCATTTGAACCTAATATTATATTAAGTTTATGTGTAAAATCTACTATAAAAGAATCTTTACCATATAGAGGTAATCTTTTATATTTATATAACTCTATTCTTTTTATTAGCATTATAACCTCAATGTAATTTGATATCAAGTTATCTAAGAAAAAAAGAAAAAAAAAATAACTACCACACTTTTTAGGCGTGGTAGTTATTTAACATACATGGTAGATTACTTTAACCTTCTACCATGTAAGAATTTTAAGTGGTTATTTCCCGCCACTTAATATCTGGTGTCTAATTCGTATACTCAAACACCTTCCATGGTTCCTGATTTATGAATATACTTTCTAAATTAAGTGTATTATTGTTTGACTTTACTTCGAGGAGACATTTGTCTCCCCTAGGTGAAAAGGTAATATTTATTTTATCACCAGTACTACTTGTCCACTTAACTTCTCCTATCCCTAGGAGAATTTCTTTTGTGATATCATTAAATGGTATCTTTTTGTTATTTTTGTTGTTTATTATTTTTACATAATATTGTAACACTGTATCAATAAAAGTTTCTCCAACATATTCAGCCGAGTATTTCATTTTGATTCTCCTTGAAATTTCTAACCTACATATCACCTAAACGATATGTTCAGATGTAATACATAAACTAGTACATATTATATATAAGTAACTGAAATAAAATCAAATGCATAGTATATATCACACTTATTATTTAAGTGTGATATATACTATTTAACTACCTAATATTTCATTTAATATGGCAGAATTACTATTAGTTCCTATTTCCTTAGGTAATATTTTTATTGAACTTATGTTACCATTTAAATCTTCTAACAACGGTATATCTTTATTAATAAAAGGTAACATAAAATATTTATCATCTTGATCAATATTAGTAGTTAATCTATGTTTACCTCTTTGTACAGCTAAGAATGTTTTTCTTTTATAATTAAATAAATGAATATATATTTCTAAATCTATTTCTTGGTCTAAAGTTTTACATCCATCATAATAACCTTTTTCAGTTATTTCTTTAACAAAATAAGCTTCTGGTACTATACCAGCACGTATAATTTGTTTACTTTCACTAGATAATTGATGTGGAGTTATTACTGATATATTTTTACTACAACAGAAATTACGGACCCTTCTAAATTGATCTCTTCTGTCACCGCCTATTACTCCCATAGTACAACCAGTTGTAGGTACTAATGCTAAATAATCTAACATAAGAACTTGAACTTCATAACCTAAAGATTCCATTTCTATAACTTTATTACATATATCTTTATATGACCATTGTGTAGGGTCAACTCTAAGCATTTTAATATGAAATCCATTTACAGTTAATCTTTCAGTTACATATTTAGACATATCTTTAATATCTGTAGTTTCTAATTCTTTTTCAGTAAAACCATTATTATCATGCACACGTAAATATTGATACATAAATTGTAAATTATTAAGTATAGAATCTTCAAATGAAATACGTAATAATAAAGGTTTTTTAGTTGCATCTAACATAACAGGTTTATTATGTAAAGCAATTTGCATAAATATAGATAATGTAAAACCAGTTTTATATTTATGTTGTAATGCAGCTATAGTTGTAAATTCACCTCTTCTAAAACCACCTTGTAACATAGTATTAAAAGCTTGCCAACCAGTTTTAAATACTATACTACCATTAGCTGATTTCTTAATATTACTAAATACATTATTAAGTGATTCTTCATTATATAAATCTATTTCATCCATTAACGCTGGGTCTTTAATAGTTGAATTATTAGTTAATGGTTCTAACTTAGTTATTAAATCATTTACATAATCATAAATATTAGTGATCTTAGCTTTATTAAATTTAATATCATAATTAGCTCTATTAATAAGATTAGTAATTAAATGTTCTCTATATGCGCTACCTAGGTATTTAACTAGACTTATTACAACACGTTTATTAGTTCCTTCATCATACTCAGCATTTATACCTTGTTCTATAGCTGAATAAAGTCTATCATCTACTTCTAATATAAGTTTAACTCTAGATATTATAATTTCTTTAGAACAATCTTCTTCTTTATTAAGCATTTGAAGAATAAAACTTTTAAGACTTTTAATACTATTATGACCATTAAAATTTAATTCAGGTTGGTCTGTATTTATAGTATCTAATATTGTTCTTATAAGACCATCATTATCTGCACCATTTTCAATTAATGATTGTCTATATAATAGAGTTATACATTTTAATAATAAAGTACTATATTCATGCATAATTAATTACTCTTTAATAAGTGTTTTATTTAACAAACTAATTTTATATAATACTAAATATCCAATTAAATCTAATACTGTATCTTCATCTAAAGAAACGTCGCTACCCATATTAGATATACGACTTAATTTATCATCAATTCTAACTTTTAATTGTTCTTCAGGAGATGCCTTAGAAAATATACGTTTAGGTTTTAATGCTGAATTACCATATTTAATATTTTTTTCTATAAGTATTGTTTCTAATTCTGTAAGTATTTTTTTTATATTACTTTGAAAATTAATTTGTTCTGGTGATAAAGATTTTTCTTTTATTAAAAAAACACTATCATCTATGGTATCTAAATCATTCATTTTTTATTCCTTTTTAGTATTCACAATATACTTTAAAAAATAAAAAAAAAAATACCCTCTCTATTATTTCAAGAAAGGGTATTTTTTACATACTACGAGTTCATCATTCGTAGTATGTTTTTTCTTACTTCTTTTTCATTTTCATTTTTCTTTTTATTGTTTAATACAATTGCAACTGCAACTGCAATTACAACTGCAATTACAACAAATACTATTGCTAATACTTCATTCATGTTATTCTCCTTGAAAATTCTAACATACATACCACCTAAACGATATGTTAAAATATAATACATAGGTTAGTACATGTTATATATAAGTAATTGAAATTTTATCTATTACACTTGTTATAATATTACCAACTATACTTATTAGGTATAGTTGGTAATATTATTTAGATAGATTAACTAATTGTTTTAAAATAGAAGTTAAATCATTAGCACCTAATAATATAGCTTGATAAGGAGCTAATATTATTTTTGTTTTTCTTTTACTTAATTTATTAAATACAGTAATAGCACGTTCTTTATAAATGTTAGCAAATTCTATTAAATCATCTATAGATCTAGAATTACCTATTTCTTTTATAAGATCTGACCTGCTAAAAACATCTATATTATATAACATTTCTAATCTAGTTATACTATTATTTTCTATATCTTTAAGTATTTTACGATATATAATATCATGCATTAAAAGATAATATCTATAATTATGTATAGAACTAACTTTTAAAATATATTTTTTCCATTCATGTGTATCTAGATCTAATCCTTTATTTAATTTATTTTGGTATTCTAACCATTCTATTAATTTGTCTACCTTTTCTATTATAGTTTCTTTTTTTTCTTCTACATTTTGTAACCAACCTTTTATTTCTGTAACTGCGGAATTAATCCCATTTGCAATAGCACCAAAACTAGCTGATGTCATTCCTTCATTTGACCAACTATATAATTTATTCATTATATTTTACCAAGCTAATCTAACTACTTTTTTGAGTGTAGAATCTAAATCAACAGAACCTAAAAGAATAACTTGATATGGTGCCATTTTTACAGATGTATTTCTAGCCATTAATTTATCAAACATATTATCAGCTCTTTTTTGATATTCTTTAGCTATTTTTATTAAATCAATTATATTACGTGCACTGTCAATAACTCTAGTTACGTCAGATCTATTTTTAAATTCATAATCTGCTAGACCTTCTAAATATGTAGTTTGGCTTAACGATATATCTTTTAATATCTTATTATATATTGTATCATTTAGTAAAAAATAAAATCTCCATCTAAATGTTTCTGATGTTTTTAACCATGTACCAAATGATCCCATTTCTAATTCAAGATTAGGTTTTTCTTTATTAGAATCTTTTAACCATTCTATTAAATTATCTAACTTATTGTGTGTTTGTTCTTTTTTAGATACAACGCCTTTAAACCATCCTATTATTTCAGTACCAACATTTTTAAAATCATTTAATTCTTGTCCAATTACTGCTCTAACAACACCTTCTTCTGCCATTGTTCTAGTTGGTGTATTACCCCAATAATATATTTTACTCAACACATTCTCCTAAAAAAAAAATAACTAAACTTCACTATACACAAACTCAAATAATATAAGTTTGTGTATAGTTTTCAATTAATGAAGTCGATATTTTTCATCAACTTCTTTTAGTTTTGCTATTAGTACTTCATCATCAATAGGATGCTGTATAGCATCCCATGATATTAACATTTTTTCAAGCGCTATTAATGCTTGTATTTGAGTTACTGATACTTCTGTTATTGTATTTTCCATTTTGATTTTCCTTGAAATTTCTAACCTACATATCACCTAAACGATATGCTCAGATGTAATACATAGGTTAGTACATGTTATATATATGTAACTGAAATAAAATCAAACGCATAAAAAAATAACCACTACATTTAGAAAGTGTAGCGGTTATTTTACATATATAGGTAGAGTATATTAATTATCTACCATACATGTTAAATTGGTTGTTTAGTCCATTTAGAAATATCTCCATTAAAATTACTATTACCAAATATTGATATTACATTTGTTACTTTGGGAACATTCCATTTAGAAATATCTCCTTTAAATTTACTGTTATCAAATATTGATAATACATTTTTCACATTAGCTACATTCCATTTAGAAATATCACCATTAAAATTACTAAAGGCAAACATAAATGCCATGCTAATGACATTAGAAACATCCCATTGCGAAATGTCTCCATTAAATTTACTTCTATAGAACATGTTTTCCATGTAAATTACATTGGAAACATTCCATTGTGAAATATCTCCTTTAAATTTGTTATTAAAAAACATGGATGCCATATTAGTAACATTACTAACATCCCATTTAGAAATGTCACCATTAAATTCACTTCCAGAAAACATAGAACGCATATCAATAACATTACTAACATCCCATTTAGAAATGTCATTATTAAATTTACTATTACAAAATATACCAAACATATTTGTTACACTAGATACATTCCATTTTGAAATATCGCCATTAAATTCACTACCATAAAACATAGTTGCCATATTAGTAACATTACTAACATTCCATTTAGAAATATCACCATTAAATTTACTACCATAAAACATAGCTGCCATATTAGTAACATTACTAACATCCCATTGTGAAATGTCACTATTGAACTTACTATTATAAAACATAACTGCCATATTTTTTACATTGGAAACATCCCATTTTGAAATATTTTTGTTAAATTTATTGTTATAAAACATAAACATCATAGTAGTAACATTACTAACATCCCAGTTAGATATGTCTCCATTAAATTCGTTGTTAGCAAACAAAAATGACATATCAGTTACATTGGAAACATCCCATTGTGAAATGTCACCATTGAATTTACATCCAACAAACATATCAGACATATTAGTGACATTACTAACATTCCATTTAGAAATGTCTCCATTAAATTCACTGTTAGTAAATAAATTTGACATATCAGTTATACCTGACACATCAAGATAATTTAGATTAGCATCAACTGGTGAACTTTTAATAATATTTATCAGTTCTTGTTTTGTAGAAACTACTACTGTTTGTTTTGTGTTCATTTTGATTC
>Ga0210039_1004615_pt1 | contig 9954 bp, 5 predicted proteins | sample CryGeyCG2114_250_3_FD_185460 | JGI IMG/M metagenome (GOLD analysis project Ga0210039, IMG submission 185460) | Groundwater microbial communities from aquifer - Crystal Geyser CG17_big_fil_post_rev_8/21/14_2.50 (SPAdes) (version 2) | ecosystem: Environmental > Aquatic > Deep subsurface >... | reverse complement strand
AAGCAAAAGAAGATTTATTACGGGATATTGAACGTCAACGATTAGAAGCTGCTACTGTTCTTGAATATGAATATGCGCAAAAACATAGTGCATTATACGCCGGTATGCAGTCCGGGTTCGGTACGATGTGGAATGAGTTTATCGTAGGAAGCCGGAAAGCGAAAAATAGTTGGGATGCTGTTTGGTTATCTATGAGAAATTCCACGCTGAGTAAAATCGGAAGTGAAATTTCTGATCGTGCAATGGATTATGTTTTCAAAGGAACTTCCGGTAGTGGAAGTAAACAAAATGATAGCAACTGGTTAGATACCGCATTAAACTATGCAAGCTATTTAATTCCTTTCCTTGGTGAAGGTGGTATCGTCACCAGACCAACTCTTGCTATGATCGGTGAAGCCGGTCCTGAAAAGGTTATTCCGTTAGACAAAGTGAATGATCAAAAGGTAATTTATGTTCAACCGGTTATTCAAGGGAATTTCGATGTTTCGCTTCATAAATTGCAAATGAAGTTAGATCAGAATAAACAATTGATGGAGGCTCTTTATTAATGCCTAATCTTACTCTGAAACTTAACATCACTACAATTGTTAATCCGAGATACCTTTTGCAACTTCAGTTCACTCGGTATTTCTCCGGTTTTATTACGAGCATTGATTTTGATGGAACTCTTTATTCGTACACGATTTGGGGAAAGGATTATGATATTTATCTTCCTGCTGAAATTGATAAGATCGATTTCAATTATAATTTCGATGATAAATTAATAATCCCCGGTATTTGGAACCTCTCTATCTTTGATAATAATTCAGTACTGGATGAATTATTTTTCGAGAACAATCCTACCCCTTTGGATGTTGGACAATATTACGCTCCCGATTTATCGAACCCGGTTAAAGCTTTGCTTTATAAGATCGGAGATCATGAACGGTTTGAATTTCCGTTGGACGTGAATCACACACCGTTCTTTTCCGGTTACGTTTATATGAAGTCTCTTGGTTTTGATGATTTCACAAAGATGTTTTCTTTATCGGTACAGCCGGATATTGAACTGCTGAAGAAAGCGGATATTCATAATCTAAAGGCAGCCAGAGCAGATGCAGAAGAGATTCCAGATCAGCATTTGTCTTTTCGGGATAATCTCTACTATCTTTTGCAAGTTGCTTTTCCCGAGCTGAAAAGAGAAAATATAACCATTGAGCATGAGTTTGTTTTTTGCGCTCATAGTAATCCAGACCTTTCTCATTTTTCTTCAAATCCAAATACTATTTTTGCAGCCGGTTCGATCAGTGAATATTCTATACACGAGCTTTATTTCAATGTAAGGGATATTTCTAATCGCTTAGGAATAAATTCTTGTCACGAAATATTAAAAGCTTTGTGCTTTTCTTATTTCGCTACTTTGACGGTAACACACAACAAAGCTACTTTCGCTTCAATCAACAAATCTTTCCGGACGGATAAAACTTTTAACGCAAATAGATCGGTTTTTTCGTTTACAAAGGAAGTCTCTTTTGAAAGGCTTGAATGGATCAGAGTAACTGAAGTTAGTGCAAATAGCCACCTCAGTCATACGATCGGAACGCAATCTGAACTTACAAATGGTTTTGATAAAAATATTGCGTTAGTTACGATCATGAATTTTGCGGTTAGTCAAGGGGTTACGAAGTATATTTTGTCCTCACCTTTTAAGGTTAAAGATGGACAAAACAATTTGCTGCATGTGATTTTTGCGAAAGAAAGTACAACGGCAACAGATTACAAAACTTTTAGAAAGTTATTAGCTACTCTGTGGTATAATTATTTGAATAAATACTCTTCCGGGAAAATTTATCACTTCCAAGTTGATTCGGTTGACTTCGATTTCACTCAATCTATTGGCTATCATGACCGGCTTTATTCTCCGGTTGGAATACATTATGATATTGTTGATAATTCAACAACGATTGATGCAGTGAGGAATTAGCTTGAATTTTATTCAAACTGATAAACTGTATGACTTTTCAGTTTATTCACTGGTGCCACATTTTCATTACCTTGAGTATTATTAAACTGTTCATAGTAAAAAATGTCCTCTTGATCTTCCCCAACTTTTTTACTTGAACAATCCACACGCTTCTGCTACTTCCTTTCCAAATGAATTCGTTTCCGGATTTTTTCTTGGTTTCCTTTCAATTCCGTCTATGTGAAATAAACCTGTTGAGTACAAAGTCCCGAGTATTTCCGGTTTATCATCAATTGAGCAATTAGCTTTTGACCATCTGCTTTGCATAATCCTTAGATAAGCTGCCGCATAGAAAATGTTCAAGGAATCGCTTTGAAGTTTCTTTATTATTTCTTCCGGGCTTTTACTCACTTTTAACAATCTTGAGTATTTCTTCCCTGGGAAATAACTGCTCTTTGAATCGTTTAGTTGAACTTCAATCCAATATGCGGTTTTCATCTTAACCTGACAAAAACCTATCGAACTGTTAAATCCTCCTTCGGCAAGCGGTATATCAAGCGCGTCATCTTCCCAATTATAATTTAAAGTTCTTTCAACATAGATGATAGCCCTTAGATATTTCGGGTTTACTTCAAAATATTTTGCTGTAGATTCAATTAAAGTTTTATGCTCTGTAATTTTTGATAACGTAATATCAGGCTGCTCAGCAGATAACGGAACTACGAATAAGATTAGCAGAAAAAATAAGTGCCGGGATATTTCCGGCACTTTTGTTTTAATAAGGGACATAAACTTGTTAATGTTTTATTTGTTGTTATTTCAGCATTAACAACTTGGCTGTTTTTTCAAACACCTTTCCATCAGTTGCAATAGCTTTGAATCTATATAAATAAATTCCAGAAGCAACTTGTTCGTTATTTTCATTTCTTCCATTCCAAAGCACATTTTGGTACCCAGCACTTTGACCGTTAAGTTCAAAAGTTCTAACTAACCTTCCCATGATATCGAAGATGTTTATTTCGACACTTGATTGGAGCGGCAGTGCATAACTTATTGTTGTACTTGGATTGAAAGGATTAGGGTAGTTTCCAAGTAATTCGTACTCAGTCGGAAGCTCGTTATCTGAATTACTAGCTTCACTTGTTGTAGCTTTTTTGGCCATCAATCTATTATTAATTTCAGCTAACTGGTTTATCATCATTGCAGCCGGTGTATTAGGGAATGAAGAAGTGATCAGATCGCCAGTTTCTTTTGCTTTAATTTTGTCGTTAAGTTCGAAGGCATAGTACATGAATAAGTCTAAATAAGCGTATTCTGCTGTCTTAGTCTTTTTATACTTGTTCATTATTTGATTTAGTTTTACAAATCGATCACTTTTATTAAATCCAGATTCGATTATTTCTGCAACTCCATATAATTCTTTTTTTGACTTTTTAATCCCAAGATCTTTCAAAAATGTTTTATATGACTCTAAATCATTTACTTTACTAGCTTGCCATAACAAACCAAGTGCAAAAAAAGAAGCGCTGGAATCGGGATATTTTTCAATGATCTCTTTTGCAATCAGTTGTGCTGTTTGGTAATGTTTTAAATCAATTTGCCTTTTTGCATAACCCAATTTATATATCAAAGAAAGATTTGAATCAAGAACTGCGGATATCGGTTTAATATTTACGTAATCAATTTCACTAATACCATTCTGAGTGTTAAGATTTTTCCCTTTTAATGAAATGTTTTCATCGGCAATTTCTGCAGTTTTTTTAATATTTTTATCGAGGTTACTCAATCTTCCATTATCAAATTTACTATTAAAAAGATTTTCCTCCGGAGATAATTTCATATTTGCATATTGCTGAGTTGGTCTCGAACCTAACCATGGGGCATAATCTATAGTGTTATAATTACTATAAATTTTAGTAGTGCTTGGTGAATTACTACCCCACCAATTATTCTCAGCGATTACCGGTACATACGAAGTAACATATAAATCACGTATTCCATTATTTTCGAGAATATTATTACCACCTTGTATTTCGCATGCATCCCGCCCAAGGAAAGGGGTACTATAATATGTTTCATAAATACCGTAGGCTGTATTATTGTGAATATTATTATTGCCGTAATTCCCTAGATTACCAAAATTGGGTTGTGACATACTACCAAGAAATACACCAGTAAAATTATTGTATATTTCATTTCCTATTAGTGTCGGTGAACTTGATGTTATCAAAAATCCGAATCCGCCGATATTTGAATGTATTTTACAGTTGGTAATTTCTGACGTTGTCGCAGAGTAATTTGTTCCAGTAATGCAAATCCCATGAGTACAACTTGTGATCTCACTATTTGCTATGGTTGCAACCGCCTGGCTTATGTAAAGCCCCATGTAACCATTTTTGATTATCGAATGAGAAACAGCTAAACTGCCGCCTGTATTTATTCTAATGCAATTTTGTACAGTTGAGTTTGGAGCTATAAAATCAAAAATAATTTTATTTGTGCTCTCTCCATTTACAACAAGAGAGCCATTAACAGTCAAGGAAGCGCCATTCAAGAAAAACAAATGTGTAAAGGGTCTAGTTACATCATTATGTATTGTTAAGGTAATCCCGGCTGGAACCGTTATAGGGCCTGTGATCTCCATATATCCAAACCATGTTTCGTTTGCAACTAATTTGCCTGAAGATATATGTTGTGTGAAGGATTTTATTTGACCGTTAAAATTATCGGTCACATCACATTTTAATGTAAAACTTGTCCCTCCCATTTGTAAAATAGTCTTCTTCCATGCTGATGATGAAATAGGCTGCCAAACATTACTGCCATCATCTTGTTTTGACCAAGTATAAGTAAAATCACCTGAACCGCAGGTCATATTTATTTGCCATGTATAATTTGTACCAGACATACCCCATAAAGGACCTGTCAATGTTCCGTCAGGCGGCATTGCAAACTGAACAGACTTAATGACTGTTTGCTGGTAGCCTGATCGATAAGAGGAAGAATTTTCCGCAGGTATTAAAGTAAAGAGTGCTTCATATTTCCCAACGGGAAAATCACCAGGAGTATTCCCAATAATAATATCCTTCACACGACCGGCCGGGAAACCCCAACCGAGTGTGGTAATTCGGACAAACGTAGAGGGGTCTGATCGTGCCAAATTGTAAATAGCTATTTGTGACACAATGGTAGATGTTGGAAATGACGCGTCAATACCAGTGTTAGGACCCCATGCCGGATGTGTAATTATATTCACCATGTCAACCCCAGTAAAATATGTGTTCATCCCATGCGTGTCATCATATTTATCCATTGTAACAAAATCCGTTGCATCCAACGGACTATTTGACATGGAAGTTGAAATAAGTGATTTTGGAGCAGCCCATTCGTCAATCCCTGGACTTAGACTTTTTATTGAACCTAAATAACCTGTCCGTGTATAATTACCATCAAAAATATGAAACATGTTGTTATTTGGATCAGCAACCCATAAACCGTTTGCAGTTTGCCAAACCGAATTATATGGTGTAAAAGGATAACCAATAGAATTTAAAGAAACATTCGTTTGACCAGTAAAGTTAACAACTGTATATTCACCACGTATAGTATTTCCTTCGAACGTACTTATAAAATCAATTATCACTATTCTTTTTTTGTCGGAATCAATAATCGCTAAATTTTTGTCGAACGATTGAAAATAAGCTTTACCATAGTTGGCAACCACCCTTGTGGGTCCATTAAATTCTAAGACCTCACCTGCTGCATTCATAACGCGGTAATACAGTCCAGGCTTATTAGATGGGAATTGCCCATCTAAGGTTAAGTTGAATATTGCATCCCCTTTTTTATCTGTTAACCAAAAAGAATCATCATCTGGTATATCAGGTGTTCCAGCATAATCAAAACAAATGTCTGTAGCCTCTTGTACACCAGGAAGTGTTATTATCTTATTAAAATTTAGGTAATCAGAGGTTTTATCATATTTAAATTTATATATTCTGGTCGGGACACCAGCTAGTACAAGAACATTCCCAAATTTATCCACAGCGACACTCGAGGCCCGATCTAATCCATGATCCCCATTATGATCTCCGTATGAATTTATAGATTCATTATTAGCACTACCATAAACAATCCTATTCCAACCACTATCCGCTACAATCCCAAATATGTCCTCATCGTCTCCCTCCAATACTACAAATTTTCCTTCGTTAATTGCCGTAAAAACAGGTCCACCTACCCGATTCTTAACTACAGAACGGTTAATAGTTGGGAGGTTGTCAGTTAAACCTGTTAACATTGTGTGTCTTTTAATTAGTGCTGTAGTAGATAAGTAAAACTGTGAAACATCATAAGCGTTTAGTGATGTTGTTGAGTTATTTAAGAGACCATTAGTTTGCAAATTTGCTTTTGTTTTGCTTTTGGTAGTGTATAAGCTTGGATTTATCGAATCAAATTCATTTTCACATTCAGCGGGAATTGTCTTTTGCATTATGTCTAATAATAAAGTGGAATTCGTTATTTTCCATTGTCCAGATTCTCGCTCGAAAGTCATTCTATCTTTTATAATTTCTTTCGTGAGCACATTGACAATATTAAATTCTGCTGTCGCATTATCGCCTGTTGTGGAAACCGAAATATCATTAATGTTAAATTGGGATATGTTGAATTGAATGTTTTTTGTGTTTAAGTTTTTGTTAGTTACTAATTTACTAGATAGAAACATTTTTATTCTATCAGTATTACCAATTCTTCCAACTGTAATGAAGTCTGTTATCAGAGATTTTATAACAAGTGTATCTGTTGCACTCTGCCTCTTTACTAACTTTTCACTTAGCTTATAATCCTCCTTTTGTGCGTCACACTGTGCACTTAAAAGTAAAAACGCGAAAACTAAACGAAAAACAATCATGATTCTTCCTCCATCAGTTATTATTAATTTTCTCATTTTTCAGTCTCGACTTTCAACTTACCTTCTAGTAATTTTTGCATAGGAGAATTTGATGTTTTAGAGACTATTTTATTAAGATATTCTATACGTTCTTTTTTATCAGGTAACTCCTTCAGTACGTCGTCGAGTATAAATTGCCCTTTTGAAGACCATGGATATTTATCAATAAGTTCTTTACCACATTTTAAAGTTTCCACTGGATCGTCTAACAAAATTTTATAGACAGTGTGAAGATTTTTTAGTATAACTGGATTATAAATACTTTTTGGATGTGCTTCAAGCAATTTTCTTAATTCTTCAGAATAGATTTTTGCTCCTTTAAAATGTTCTGAAATTTCTTTATATGAATTTAAAACTGTTAGATCTTCACCAGTTGGGACATCCACACGAAACGAAATTGATGTATCCTTAATTAAAACATGATTTTCTTGGTATGAAAAAGTTGCAGAATACAGCCCAGCTTTTAGAATATGATGGTTCGAAGCCAAACTATATCCCCTCCCGTACAATTTAGTTAGATCAATTATGCGATAAGATACTTCCTTGGCATTTATTATTTTATCATCAGCGGAGAACCAGTTTCCTATTGGTCCATTTGGTTGGATTATCTCTTTTGTGCTCTCATTGATCAATAAGATAGATATTTCTCCATCGGAGTTTTGATATTGTGCATCAGTATTGATTATAGTTCTTCCAATATCAATCGGCTCACCTTCCAGATATGCTTGTTTTTGCATATAAACTTTAAATTCTAATCTTTGTTGTGCATTATTCGAATGTATAAACAAGAGAATAAATATTATTAGTATTTTTTTGTATTTCATTTTTTTTCCAAATTTATTGTTTTATTTTTGTGTTCACTACTGTAGCGGTGGATAAGGGAATAGTATCCAACTAGTATGTTTTATATAATCGATATGACCCCCACAAAAATGAGGAGAGACAGAGTACGTGTCTGTAGTGGATGGACTCAACATTAAACAGTCACTACTATTTTCTCCTGAATGTGCCGGGTAGATTGCTTGATTTAGATGACCTGGGTAGGGATCATCCCCCTGAATACCAGTAGAATGTCCTAATTCGTGTATTGCCCCCCCAACCATATGTAATTTTTTATTAAACTCGTCTAGATAAGAAATGTCTCTATATCGTTTTTCAAGTATAACCGCAATTGCAGGGTTTTTTTGAGTGGTTAGGATTCCTCTCGGCATACAATATCCCTCTGCCTCAGATGCAACAATATTTTCAGGGACATCACTAATTCCACAAATTATAGTAACATTTTTATTCAAATCAGACCAATCTGATTTTTTACAAACTTGTCTATAAACCCAGTTTTGAAGTTCTCCGTCATCCCCAAAATTTGGTTGAATAAGGTTTGATTTGGTTTCTTTAATATCTAAGGCAACGCCAGCGACCATAAAAGCTATATCTCTTTTAACGGCACCAATATACTTATCATGTTCATCATCGTTTGGCCAAAGTGAATTTACCTTGGTCACAGTCTCAGTCCCGACCTGAGTTGTATACTGAGTTTCAAGTTGAATGATTGGATAACTAACCATACCACCGGGTCCTACCTGAATATATTTCCAATCCCTTTCAGTTGAGACCCAAGCTTCATTTGGATCCACAGGTTTCGGCTTATACAACTCAACAAGAAATGTGTATAAACCTTGACTTGGAGGAGCAAATGTACCATTTAAATCATATGTTGGATTGGCAGTTTTGTCAATGTCCCAATATGTGATCAACTCAGGATCAACATCACCCGGAAGAATATACGATAAAGTTATTTTGCCATCCTTGTAATCGTTGCATATATCAACGTGGAGATTTATGGTAAGGGTTTCCCAAGCTCTTGGATTTGCAGGTGTAATAGATGTAATAAAGCATTTTCTTTCTTCACCACAAAGTTTATTCAATTCTGTTGTATGTTTACAACCAAAAAAACTTAAACTCCAAGTCATCAAGCAAACAATTATAACGATAAATTTTTGTGACCTTATTTTAATCATACAATAACCCTTTTGTAATTAATTTATTTATCAAAATGTAATTAATACTGTGCCTTTAAAATAATTTATTAAAACCGGTGATTTATTTTTTAATAATGTTCTTTTCTTTCCACAACAAAGATTTAATCGTTTGCTATTCACTTGGATAAATGAAAAGAGATTTGTTTTTAATAAGTATTTCCGGTTATAATAAAAAGGAGAGGAGGAGAAAATATAATTAGAAGAAATGTATCCGCTAAATGCGTCAACTAAAGTTACAGACTTCACATAGAAGCGCAACAGTAATAAATTGAGGAAATTATTTTGAACAGTTCTAAAAAAGGTTATCATATAACCCCTATATATTAGTTGTAAATTAAGAGTATTGAGTCAGTTAAACACAAGAACTTAAGCACAAAAAACTAAATGATAGGAACAAGTAAGAATATTTTATTTTTTCTTTGATTACTTTAATAAAATAAAATGAGATATACAAGGGATTACTAAAATATTTTTTATTTTTTTAGGGTAAAAAATCTGGGAGCTTAATAGTTTGGTAGTAAGCAAATATGTTAAAATCAAGAGTTTTATTACCGTTTATTCCTTCAGAAGTAAAACATTACAAGTGTCGAATTGTATGCAATAATTTACACAAAACAAATTCCCCATTGCTGAGGGATTTTTCCTTATACATGAATACAGTTAACTGATCACCGATAATAACTTGAGTAATAACATTTTCTTGGTTGAAGAATAATCGATTACCCTTAACTGGTAACCGTACATATCACTCGTAAGCTTTGAACCATCTACTACAAACTGATAAAATCTACAACTTTTCAATTTATTCACTAATGCCACAATTTCATTACTTTGAATATAATAAAATCATTTCCCGATGAATAAACGTTTTCTCTCTGTCATCCAACTTATTTATTTGAACAATCCACACGCTTCAGCTACCTTCTCCCCGAAGGCATTCGCTTCTGGATTTTTTCTTGGTTTCCTTTCAGTTCCGTCTATGTGAAATAAACCAGTTGAGTATAATGTACCGAGTATTTCCG
>Ga0210039_1004613_pt1 | contig 9959 bp, 6 predicted proteins | sample CryGeyCG2114_250_3_FD_185460 | JGI IMG/M metagenome (GOLD analysis project Ga0210039, IMG submission 185460) | Groundwater microbial communities from aquifer - Crystal Geyser CG17_big_fil_post_rev_8/21/14_2.50 (SPAdes) (version 2) | ecosystem: Environmental > Aquatic > Deep subsurface >... | reverse complement strand
GTCCAGATCCGACAGCGCCGCGCGCAGCGCCACGGCCTCGGGATGGGCGACGACCAGCCGGAAAAGCCGCGCCCCCGAGGGCGCGAGCCGCTGTGCGGGATGCGCCGTGCCCTGCCATTCGATCAGCGCCGGAAAGCGGTTGTCGAAGGGCAGCACGCCCGTCTCCGGCACCGCCATGCGCCAGCGCAGATCGCCGCGCGCGAGATCAAGCGCCGCGCCCGCGCCCGAATGCCATGCGAGCGCCGCGTCGAGATCCGGCACCCGGCAGATCCAGCCGCGCAGATGCGGCGGGCCCGCCAGCCGGTCGAGATCGAACCAGCGTTGGCAATCGGGCGCGGGCGCGTCCGGGTCGATGGCTATGGCCTCAAGATAGAGCCCGTCCTCGAGCCCCAGAAGCCGGTTGTGCGTGGCGAAACGGGGGTGCTGCCCGCCCGGTTCCAGTGGCAGGCCGAGCGCCGCCTCCAGATGCGCGGCGGCGGCCTCGAGGCTCTCGCCCGCGACGGCCAGGTGATCGAGTTCCATCCACGCCTCCGCGCTGCCTGTCCCGCGAAATCCTTGCCACAGGCTTCGCGCGCTGTCACGCGCCGTTGCGGATCACCCTGGCGAACCTGTCGAACAGGGCCTCGTTGGCGGCGATCACCTCGCCATCGCCGAGAATGTCGCCGCCGTCGCGCAGCGGCGCGACCAGCCCGCCCGCCTCGCGCAGGATGACGACACCCGCCGCCAGATCCCAGGCGTTGAGCCGCCGCTCCCAGAAGCCGTCATAGCGCCCGGCCGCGACATAGGCCATGTCGAGCGCGGCCGAACCCCAGCGCCGCACACCGGCGCAGGCGGGCAGCAGCCGCGCCAGATCCTGAAGCGTGTCGGGCAGATCGGCCCGCCCGCCAAAGGGCAGGCCGGTGGCAAAGATCGCCTCGATCATCTTGTTGCGCCCCGAGACGCGCAGCCGCTTGTCGTTGAGCCAGGCGCCGGCGCCCTTCTCGGCATAAAACGACTCGTCCTTGGCCGGATCGTAGATCACGCCGGCCACCACCTCGCCCTTGTGTTCGAGCGCGATGGAAATGGCCCAATGCGGCAGCCCGTGCAGGAAATTCGTGGTGCCGTCGAGCGGATCGACGATCCAGCGGCGGGTGGGGTCGGTGCCCGGCTCCGCGCCGCCCTCCTCGGCCAGCCAGCCGTAATTGGGGCGCGCGCCCATCAGTTCGGTCTTGATGATCTTTTCGGCGGCGATATCGGCACGGCTGACGAAATCGCCCGCCCCCTTCATCGAGACCTGGAGGTTCTCGACCTCGCCGAAATCCTTGATCAGCGAGCGCCCCGCCTTGCGCGCGGCCTTGAGCATCACGTTGAGATTTGCGCTGCCTTGCATGTCGGGCTCCTTCCGGGTCAGGCCGGGCCTATACGCCGGGGCGCGGGCGCGGGCAAGGGCGCGCGGTCAATAAGGCATCGGGTGGGCGCGATGCACGGCGTCGAGATCGGCCAGCACTTCCGCCCCGAGCGTGAGATCCGCCGCCCCGAGCGCGCGTTCGAGCTGATCCATGCCGGTGGCGCCGAAGATGGCCGAACACAGGAAAGGCCGCGTCAGGCACCAGGCGAGCGCCATCTGCACCGGGTCGAGCCCGTGTTTCGCGGCCACCGCGAGATAGGCATCGACGGCGGCAAAGGCGCGCGGGCCGCGCCGCCCGCCCAGATCGGTGTTGATCGTCATGCGCGAGCCCTTTGGCAGCGCGCCGTTCTGATACTTGCCCGTCAGAAGCCCTGCCGCCAGCGGTGAAAAGGCCAGCAGGCCCACATCCTCGTTCACGCACAACTCGGCCAGGTCGGTATCGAAGAGGCGGCACATCAGCGAATACTCGTTCTGGATCGAGACCACGCGCGGCCCGTGTCCCGCCTCCGACAGGCGCAGCCACTGCGCGGTGCCCCAGGCGCTCTCGTTCGAGAGGCCGAAGGCGCGGATCGTGCCGCGCGCCACCTCGCGGCTCAGCGCGTCGAGTGCCTCTTCCATATGCGCGCGCGTTTCGGCGCGGTCCTGCCTGGAGGGATCGTAGCTCCAGTTCTTGCGGAACATGTAGCTGCCCCGGTTGGGCCAGTGGAACTGATAAAGGTCGATGTAATCGGTCTTCAGCCGCCGCAGCGAGCCCTCGATCGCGGCGCGGATCGTCGCCGCGCCGATCGGCGCGCCGTCGCGGATATGGGCCACGCCCTCGCCCACGATCTTGGTGGCGAGGATCACCTCACCGCGCCGCCCGCCCTGCGCGAACCAGCTGCCGATGATTTCCTCGGTGCGGCCCTGCGTCTCGACCGTGACGGGGGCGGTGGGATACATCTCGGCGGTGTCGATGAAATTGACGCCCGCCGCCAGCGCGCGGTCGATCTGGGCATGGCCCTCGGCCTCGGTATTCTGTGCGCCCCAGGTCATCGAACCGAGGCAGAGCACGCTCACCTCCATCCCGGCCCGTCCAAGCGGTCGTTTCTGCATGCCCTGCCTCGTCCTGCGGTATTGCGGTTTTACGGCGCAGGCTAGGGGGCCCGGCGGCGGATCGCAAGCGCCGTGCGCTCGCTCTGGGCGGCGGCGAACATCCGGATCTCGGCCTGCGCCGACAGCGCCGAGCAAAGCGCGGCAAAGCGCGTCTGCGCCACCTCGCCGAAGAGCGGTGCCGCCTCGGGCGAGAGGCGCAATCCCAGCACCTTGCGCTTGGGAAACCAGCGCATCTCGCCCAGATGGGCGTTGTCCTTGAGCCACAGCATCGCGGCAAAGCGCAGCGCGCGGCCCAGCACCTCGGCATCATGCCGCTCGCGCTCGGAGATGAGCCCGGCCAGCGCGTCGAACCGGGTGCCGTCGCGCTTGTTGGAATACCGATAGAGCAGCGCCAGCCCCAGCACCACGCGCTCGGAATGCTTGAGCCCGCCCAAGTTGGCGCGCGTCGCGTTGTCGAAACAGTCCTCGGCGCGGTAATCGGGATGGGCGCGCCAGCTCACGTCGTGCAGCAGGCAGGCGGCCTTGACGATGCGCAGCCGTTCCTCGCCCGCCGATTTGAAGAGCGGCAGGATGAAATTGTAGATCACCCGGCCAAAGCCGGGCATCCGCGCATCCTTGGCCTCGGCAAAGCGACAGGCCTCGATCAGCGGGTCGCGGTCGCGCAGCGCCTGCGGCATCTGCTCGTAAAGCAGGCCCTCGCGGATGCCATAGCTCGACACGGCGATGTCATGGGGGTGAAAGATGCGCACCAGCTCGCGCAGCACCTCGGCGGCATAGGGCACCAGGGCCACGCGCGCCGAGGACACGCCCGGCAGCGCGCGCAGCGCATCGGCATCGGATTTCTCGATATACTTGATCGTGGCGCGCAGGTCGGTCGCACTCATGCGGTATTCGTGCAGGACGTGCAGCGGGTAGCCACGCCGCGCCATGTCGATCCGGGCGATCGCGCGCCACGAGCCGCCGACGAGAAAGAGCCGGTTCTTCTGCTCGCCCAGTTCCGCGCGCAGCCCCTGGAGCGTGGCCCGGATATGCGCGCGCCGCCCCTTCTTGCCGCCCTTGAGATCGCGCAGCTTGAGCGGGCCGAGCGGCGAGGTCACGCAGCGCCCGACGCGCCCGCCATTGATCTCGGCCATTTCCATCGACGCGCCGCCCATGTCGCAGACAAGCCCGTAGGCGCCGGGCCAGCCCAGCAGAACCCCCTGCGCCGAGAGCCGCGCCTCCTCGGGCCCGTCGATGACGAAGAGATGGATGCCGGTCTCGCGCCGCACCTCGGCGCGGAACTCGTCGCCATCCGCGGCCTCGCGCACGGCGGCGGTGGCGACCGCGCTCAGCGGCCCGGTGCCCATCCCCTCGGCCAGCAACGCAAAGCGCTTGAGCGCGGCCAGCGCACGCTTGCGCCCCTCGGGGTTGAGCCGCCCGGTGACCGAGAGCCCGGCGCCCAGCCCGCACATGATCTTCTCGTTGTAGAAATAGGCCGGGCTGCGCGCGGCACCGTCGAACACCACCAGGCGCACCGAGTTGGAGCCGACATCGACCACACCGACACGAGACAGCGCGCGCGCCTCTGGACTGTCGAAGAGCGGACGGCCAAAGGGGCCGTCTGGCTGCTCTGCGGGATCGTTCACGCCGTCCATCGCCTGCCTTGCCGGGTTGCGTTCTTTCTATGCGACAGGCGCGCGCGCCGGTCAATCGTCGGTATGGGTCAGTTTCGGCACATCCGCCGCTCCGGCAGAGCCGCGCCCCGACAGCGAGGGGTTTTCCATGAAGAACCGGTGGCAGTTGAAGGCGAAGGCCCCCTCGGGCACCGGATCGCGGCGAAAGCTGCCATCGGGCGCCATGACCCAGCTCTGCGCCACATCGGCCATGTTCGCGGCCATGATCTGGCTGACGATCTGGGCCTTGACGGTGGGGTTTCTCGTCTCGACCAGGGTTTCCACGCGGCGGTTGAGGTTGCGGCCCATCCAGTCGGCGGAGGAGATGAAGACCCGCGCCTTGTTCGACGGCAGCCCCGCGCCGTTGCCGAAACAGACGATGCGCGAATGTTCGAGAAACCGGCCGATGATGGATTTGACACGGATATTCGAGGACAGCCCCCTGATCCCGGGGCGCAGCCCGCAGATGCCGCGCACCACGAGGTCGATCTTTACCCCCGCCTCGGAGGCAGCATAGAGCGCGTCGATCACATCCGGCTCGATCAGCGAATTCATCTTGGCCCAGATTGTGGCGGGTTTGCCCGCGCTGGCATGCTCGGCCTCGCGCCCGATCAGTTCGATCAGCCGCGGCTTGAGCGATTTGGGCGAGATGGAGAGGTTTTCGAGCCCCTCCGGCTCGGCATAGCCGGAGAGGTAGTTGAACACCTTGGTGGCATCCCGCCCCAGTGCGGGATCGCAGGTGAAAAAGCTCAGATCGGTATAGATGCGCGCGGTGATGGGATGGTAATTGCCGGTGCCGTAATGGGTATAGGTCACGAGGTTGTCGCCCTCGCGGCGCACCACGGTCGAGATCTTGGCATGGGTCTTGAGATCGATGAAGCCATAGACCACATGCGCGCCTGCCCGCTCCAGCCGCCGCGACTGCCGGATATTGGCGGCCTCGTCGAAGCGTGCCTTGAGCTCGACCAGCGCCGTCACCGATTTGCCGTCCTCGGCGGCCTCGCACAGCGCCTCGACGATGGGCGAGTTGCGCGAGGTGCGGTAGAGCGTCTGCTTGATCGCCAGCACATCCGGGTCGCGCGCGGCCTGTTGGAGGAAGCGCACCACCATGTCGAAGGTCTCGTAGGGGTGGTGCAGCAGCATGTCCTTTTGCCGGATCGCCGCGAACATGTCGCCGCCATGGTCCTGCACGCGCTCGGGCACGCGCGGAGTGAAAGGCGGCCACAGCAGGTCGGCGCGTGCGTCCAGCACCAGTTCCTTGAGATCGGCCAGCCCGATCATGCCCTCCACCTCGACCACCTCGTCGGGGCGCACATGCAGCTCTTCCATCACGACCTCGCGCAGCGCTTCGGGGGCGTCGGCCGAGATCTTCATGCGCACCACCTCACCGCGGCGGCGCCGCTTCAGCGCCACCTCGAATTCGCGCACCAGGTCTTCGGCCTCTTCCTCGACCTCGAGATCGCTGTCGCGCAGCACCCGAAAGGCGCAGTGCCCGACATAGCGATAGCCGGGGAAAAGGCTGCCCAGATGCAGCAGCAAGACCTCCTCGAGCGGGAACGCGCGATGCGCGCCCTCGGGCGCGGGCAGGCTCACGAAGCGGTCGATCTGCTGCGGGATCGGCAACAGCGCCTGAAGCGGGCGGCGATCGGCCTTGCGCTCCAGTTGCAGCGCCAGCACGAAGCCCAGGTTCGGGATGAACGGAAACGGGTGCGCCGGGTCGATGGCCAGCGGCGAGAGCACCGGAAAGACCTTGTGCAGGAACATCCCGGCCAGAAACGCGCGATCGTCCTCGCCGAGCGCCTCGTGGCTGAGGATCGAGATCTGCGCGCCCTCCATCTCGCGGCGCAGCGACTCGAATGTCTGCTGCTGCTGCTCCAGCAGCTTGCGCGCATCCTCGTTGATCAGCACGAGTTGTTCGGCCGGGCTCAGCCCGTCGATGGCCGGGGTGGTGTTGCCTGCCTTGGCCAGTTCGCGCAGGCCCGCGACGCGCACGTTGTAGAACTCGTCGAGATTGGTGGCCGAGATCGACAGGAAGCGCAGCCGCTCCAGCAGCGGCACGCGCGGATTCTGCGCCTCTTCCAGCACGCGCCAGTTGAAGCCGAGCCAGCTCAGCTCGCGGTTGAAGAAGCGGCCCGAGCCGGTGATGTCCAGATCGGGCAGGTCGACCGGGTCTGGCGCGGGGTACTTGAGGAAATCGGCGTGTGTCATGAGGGCCTTATCGTGGCGGTGTGTAACGTTTCGGTGACGCAGAGCGTGGCCTCACGGCGCGCCTTTGTCCAGCACCTCGGCGGCCAGCGCGCGCGTGATGTCGCGCCCTTCGGCCAGCGCGCGCGCATCGAGCCGCGCCACGATGCGATGCGCGGCGCCAAAGGCGCGCTCGATGCGCCGCGCGAGATAGGGCACCGTGTCGGGCGAGGGCGAAAGCTGGCGATCGGCAAAGAGCTTGGCCAGCACCGCCGCCAGCAGCGCGTCATCAGGCGGACCGAGCCGCACGAGCAGGGTGGCCTGCATGCGGCTCGCCAGATCGGGCAGGACGAGGCCCCAGTGCCCGGGCACCTCGCGCGCCGTCACCATCAGACTGTGGCCCTCGGCCAGTGCGAGGTTGTGCAGGTGAAAGAGCGCCTCCTCGGCGGCGCGGTCCCCGGCGATCCAGTCCGCATCCTCGACCGCGACCGGCCCCGAGGCCAGCGCCGCGATATCGGCGCCTGCGAGATCGCGCGCGGCCACGATCCGCGCCCCCGAGAGCGCCGCCCAGACATGCGCAAGATGCGTCTTGCCCGCGCCCTCGGGCCCGGCCAGCAGCAGCTTGTGCGCGGGCCAGTCGCGCCAGCCCTCGATCAGCGCCACCGCCTGCGCATTGGCGGGCGAGACAAAGAAATCCTCGCGCGCCCGTGCGGTGCGCACGGGCAGGTCGAAACTGAGCTGGCGCGCGCTCATCCGTCGTCTTGCCCGTCCAGCCCGCGATAGAGGCGCCCGCTCTTGTATTCCGCGATGGCAAAGCGCGCGATCACCCCCAGCGCCGCCGTCACCGGCACCGCCACCAGCATCCCGACGAAGCCGAAGAGCGTACCGAAGGCCGAGAGCGCGAAGATGAGCCAGACCGGATGCAGCCCGACCGAGGAGCCCACCAGCCGGGGCGTGAGGAAATTGCCCTCGATCACCTGGCCCGAGACAAAGATCGCGGCGACCAGCGCGATGCTGAGCCAGTCGCCCCAGAACTGGAACAGCGCGAGCCCCAGCGCCAGCGCGCCCCCCATCAGCGCCCCGACATAGGGGATGAACGTCACAAGCCCCGCCAGCGCCCCCACGACAAGGCCGAATTGCAGCCCCACCACCATCAGCGCCACGGCATAATACGTGCCCAGGATCAGGCAGACCGTGCCCATGCCACGGATGAAGCTCGCGAGCGTCGCGTCGATCTCGCCCGCCAGCCTGCGGATGATCGGGGCATGATCGCGCGGCAGCAGCTGGTCGATCTTCTCGACCATGTGATCCCAGTCATAGAGCAGATAGACCGCCACCACCGGGGCCACCACCAGCAACACCACGATGTTGAGCAGCGAGGCGGCGGAGCTGAGCGCGGTCTGAAGAAGCTGCCCGCCGCGCTCGCGGATGGTCTCGCCCAGCGATTGCAGCGACTGGTTGAGCGCCGAGCCCGGCTCGTAGAGCGAGGGAAACTGCGCGCTGAGAAACCCCTGCAGATCGCGCGCCAGTTGCGGCGCGGTGTCGAAGAGCGCGACCGCCTGGTTGATGATCGTGGGGATGATCAGAAGCGCCGCGATCGCGCAGACAAGCACCGCCATCGCCGTGATCACCGCGACCGCGCCCGCCCGCGCCATTCCCAGCCGCTCCAGCCGGTCGGCGACCGGATCGAGGAAATAGGCGATCGCCGCGCCCAGCACGAAAGGCAGGATCACGTCGCCCAGAAGCCACAGCAGCGCGAGCACCGCAGCGGCGGCAAGGCTCCAGTATTTCACCTGATCGCGGACCGGCAAGGCCATGCGCGCGCCCCTTTCGTGTTGGTGCCCCCTGTCTCGCGCGGCTCCGGATGCGGATCAAGTGAAAAGGCCGCGATGGGCCGGGTTTCGCGCGCCGCCCGGATCCTGCCATCTTCCTGTCTTTTTCAGGGCGCCACGGTCCGATAGTCTGCGCGTGCTGCAGCATCGACAGGATCCCGGACCGCCATGGCAACGCCCTCCGACCCGCTCTTCGCAAGCCAATGGCACCTCCCCCTGCTTGGCGATATCGAAACGATCTGGACCACGTTCGATGGCAGCGGCGTCTCGGTCGGCGTCTATGACGGGGCGGTAGATGCCTTCCATGTCGATCTCGACGACAATTACGTCGCCAATCTCGAGGCGCTCGATTTCCTGGGCCGCCCGGTCACGCCCGCCGCCCCCGATTTCCACGGCACCGCCGTGGCCGGGCTGATCGCGGCGGAATGGAACGGGGTCGGTGGCGTCGGGGTGGCGCATGGCGCCTCCGTCACCGGAATGGATATCTTCGATCCGGGCGTCTTCGGCTTCATCAACGGCGATTTCGACGCCTTCCTCCATCTCGCGCGCCAGCAGTCGAAATTCGACATCACCAATCACAGCTGGGGCAGCCCGCCGGGCTTTTTCGACTCGCTCAACCTGCTCACCGACAATTTCAACCAGCGGCTCGATGCGGTCCATGCCGAGGTGGTGGTCGAGGGGCGCGGCGGGCTCGGCACGATCATCGTGCAATCGGCAGGCAACGAGCGGATGGATGTCGCGGGCGACGCCATCCATGCCTCGCGCTTCACGATCACGGTGGCCGCGACCGACTGGCAGGGCGATGCAACCGATTTCACCAATTTCGGCACCGGCGTTCTGGTCACCGCCCCCGCCGCCTCGGTCTCGACTGACGTCTCCGGGCCCGCCGGCGATGTGCCGGGCGATTTCACCACGGTCTTCGGCGGCACTTCGGCCTCGGCGCCGGTCACATCGGGGGTGATCGCGCTCATGCTCGAGGCCAATCCGGGCCTCGGCTGGCGCGATGTGCAGACCATCCTCGCGCAATCGGCCACCCTCACCGGCTCGGCGCTCGGGTCGGTGCCCGAGGGCTTCGAGGTCGGCCCCTGGCAGATCAACGGCGCGGCAAATTCCAATGGCGGCGGGATGCATGTCTCGCGCGATTACGGCTTCGGCATGGTCAATGCCTTCAACGCAGTGCGCATGGCCGAGGTCTGGTCGCTCTTCGAGACCGCGCGCAGCAGCGCCAACGAGCGGAGCGCCTCGGGCTTGAGCGTGGTCAACACGCTCCTGCCCGACGGCAATCCCACCGGGCGCAGCTTCTCGGTCACGCTCACCGAAAATGTCGAGATCGAGCATGTCGCGCTCACCGTCTTCATGAATGTTCAGGTCATCGGCGATCTGGCGATCACGCTGGTTTCGCCCAAGGGCACCACGCTTCAGGTGCTCGACCGTCCCCTGTCTTTTGAGCCGGTCCCGCAGGGCTGGGTGTTCGGCATCGACCATCTGCGGGGCGAGCTTTCGCAAGGCACCTGGACCGTGCAGGTCAGCGACGAGTTCGCAGACGATCTCGTGCGCATCGATTCGATCCGCATCGACGCCCATGGCGCGGCGGTCGATGCCGATGACAGCTACCACTTCACCGACGAGTTCCTGACGCTCGCCGCCCATGACGGCGCGCGGCGCACCCTCACCGACGGCAATGGCGGCACGGACTGGCTCGATCTCGCGGCGGTGACCGGCGATGCCGCGATCACCGGCGGCGCGGCGCGGATCAATGGTGTGGAATGGTTCCGCTTCGATGCCGCGCAGATCGAGAATATCGTCTCGGGC
>Ga0210039_1004600_pt1 | contig 9980 bp, 8 predicted proteins | sample CryGeyCG2114_250_3_FD_185460 | JGI IMG/M metagenome (GOLD analysis project Ga0210039, IMG submission 185460) | Groundwater microbial communities from aquifer - Crystal Geyser CG17_big_fil_post_rev_8/21/14_2.50 (SPAdes) (version 2) | ecosystem: Environmental > Aquatic > Deep subsurface >... | reverse complement strand
TACAACGGCGAGGCCTGGCATCGTGAGGTGTTCATCTTCCGCCCCGATTTCACCGACCTGCGTCAACTGACTCCTGTGGGAGGCAACAGCCAGGGGCCGGGTTTTTCCCCCGATGGAAAGTGGGTGGTCTTTACCTCGTACTTCGATCATTACAGCGATGACCTGGGTTGCGAGATTTACATCATTCGCGTGGACGGCACGGATCTGCGCCGCCTGACGGATAATGATTATTGCGATTACCAGCCGCGCTGGGGGAAGTAGGACAAATGACGCCTGCGGCGGGGCAGGTGTTGCCAATTTGTCCATGATTACGATTCCCGGCCGTGTTGGGGGCGTGATTCTTCTTATTTCTGCATGGAATTTGTTGCGTTTCAAATGCTTGTGCCATTTCTTTGGAATTTTCCCCAACCCTGAAAGGATGAGATGATTCTAGATTGGACAATGATTTGTCCTCAACCCCGAAGGGGTGACACCCTCCGCCGAATCCTGTCATCCCTTCGGGATTGGTTTCGTGCGCATATTGCACCGGCTACAATCATTCCATCCCTTCGGGATTGGTCGCGACGCACTGTGATGAAACTTGTCCGCATTACCCCCGAAGCGAAGCGGAGTGGGGCAAAGAAAACGGGTTTCTGATTTAAAATCCCTGATACACAAACGTAACCACGCCCGCCTGCGGGCCGAGGAACAGGATCAACAGCCAGAGCGCCAGCGCGAATCCCCAGGCCTGCGCGCCGGGAGTCCACTTGAGGAAGAAGGCGTCTGTGGCGTGACGGGATTCCTGCCAGTCCAGCCACAGGGTCAGGGACGCGGCCGCCAGCAGGTCGGGCAGGGGGATGGTGGTTGTAATTTGCGCGGTGAACGCGAACAGCCCGGTAAAATATTCCAGCGCGGCGCGCAGGCTGGAAGCCGCGAAGGGAATTAATGTCAGGGTGGTAATGCCAAATACAGCCAGGACAGATAACGTACTTCGTATTCGATTGGATGGCCGCGGCGCTTTTGATTTAAAAAGTTGTTCCAAAACCAGGTAGGTTCCGTGCAGTCCGCCCCAGAGCATGACCGAGGCGTACGCGCCGTGCCAAAATCCGCTGGCGAGCATGGTGACGAGCGGCGGCACGATGATGGCCAGCAGGCGCGGCCAGCGTCGTTGCATCAGCCAGCGTCGCGCGGGGAAGAAGATATAGTCGCGCAGCCAGAACGACAGGCTGATGTGCCAGCGCGTCCAAAAATCGCTCAGGGAGTTGGCGAAGAATGGCTGGCGGAAGTTGGGACTGAGTTCGATGCCCATCAGCGCGCTCAGTCCGCGCACGATGGAGGTGTAGCCCGCGAAGTCGTTGTACAGCCCGAAGGTGAAAACCAGCAACCAGATGAGTTTGTCCAGCGAGGAGAACGCGGCAGGGTCGGAGAAAATCGTCGGCGGGAGGAAGGAGGTCAGGCGGTCGGCGAGGATGATCTTGCGGAGCAGGCCGACGAGGATGAGTCCGAGGCCGCGGGCGAGGGCGGTCCCGTCGACGCGGCGATCCGCTCGAAGGTCAGAAAGGAAGCGGGCGGGTCGTTCGATGGGGCCGGCCAGCATCTTCGGGAAGTAACTCAGGGTGAGGGCAAAGTCCACGAGGTCGTCCGCCGCGTCCGCCTGTCTGTTGTGGATGTCAATCAAATAGGAAATGGCTTGCAGGATGTAGAACGAGAATCCGACGGGCAGGAGCAGGCCCAGCGCATCGGGTGGGATGGGGAGCAGGCGCGGACCGTACGGACCGGAGAGGAGTTTGAGCGCCACAAAACTGGACAGGTTGAGGCCGACGCCCAAAGCCAGCCAGCCGCGCGAGGCGGCTTTGCGTCCGATCCAAAAGTTGACCAGGGTGACGGCCAGCAGGACGAGCGCGTATTGCCAACTGATGGCGGTGTAGAAAAAATAGGAGGCCAGCAGGAGCCAGATGTTTTGCGCCCGGCGCGCCAACAGGTAATAGACGGCCAGTGTGACCGCGGCGAAGAGGAGGAAAGGGAGGGAGAGGATTTGCATGATTGGTTTCAGGACTCCGAAGTCTTCGCGAAGCACCCTGTAAGGGCCAGACTTCGGCCAACGTCAGGAGACGTTGGAGTCCGATTATTTAAACAGCCACGCGTTTTCAACCAGTTGTTCGCCAAGCCACTGGCTGAATGTGACTGCGCCCTGGCTGTTGAGGTGAAGCCAGTCGTACCAGTGTGGTTTTGGGATTTGGACGGCGATAGCGTCAGTGCGCCAGAAGGGGACGCCGCCTGTTTCAAGCAGGCGCTGAAGAGGGGGGAGGTAACTGGTTTCGTAGGCAGGCCAGGTATCCGTGTTTGGGTCGCGATAGACGGGGCCTTCGATGAAAATGAGTTTCACATCTTTTTTCTGGAGGGCGAGGAAATCCTTCACCACTTGCGCGTGGCCGGGATCGTCCCATAGTTGCGTGAGACGTTCGGGCGTCATGGTCTGGTTTTTGGGATAGGGGTCGTTGATGCCCTGCGCGGGCTGGAATCCTTTGGATGTGAGCCATGTGGTTTCGCTGTCCATTTTTGCGCGGTTGGGAGTCACCAGCCAGTAGCGCCAGGTGAGGAAGTAACGCCAGGCGTAGGAGTGATTGACCAGCCAGCCATGGAGCGAAGATTTTCCGCGATTGAATTTCAACCAGCCTGATTTTTCAATGAAGTCCGCGCTGGCGACGGTGTGGTCAATATCCCGCGAAAGGATGGTATAGAGGATGACCTTCGGATGGAAGCGCGTGATGGCAACATCCGCGAGCGCGGCGGCGTTCTCGATGGTCATGGCGGGCAGGCCGAGGTTGTAACAGTGGATGGGTTCGCCTGTTTGTTCCAGATAGACGCGCTCGACGATCTCTGGATCAATATCCACGTTGGCGACGGAACTGCCGAGGAACAGGCAGTCCAGCCCGCCGTCGCGGCGCACCTGCCCTTCGAGCGCGTAGATTTTTGCGTCGAAGAGGAAACTGTCCGCGTTGACGGAGGGGGCGGGGAGCAGGTTTCCGAGCGGGGAACGCGCCACGATTTCCGCGCCGAGCAGGACGAGGGGGATGGTGAGGAAAAAATAAAGAATCCCGCGCACGAGCGGGGAGGATTTGGAAAGTTTTATCTGGAAAGTGTTACGGGAAAAGATGGATGGCATGTTGGAAATTAGTTGTACGCACGCCAAAGTGATGGGATGTTCGCCTGTTCGGGCGGCAGTTCAACTGCCGCCCCATCGGTTTGGCGCACTAACAATTAGTTTAGTAAAACCCGCCGTCCTGAGCGGAGAGCCGAGTGCCCTTCGAGGCTCGTAGTCGAAGGACGGGTATCCAAAGCAACTTTAGTTTTCTATGTACTTGCCCTTCGACTGCGGGACGAAAAGCGCGGCCCTCCGCTCAGGGCAGCGGGTTCTTAATCCCGATCCACATCATGGGAGTTGGACTCGCGCGCGCCCGCCGCACTGATCTCGATGAACTCGGCATTGGCCTGCAACTCGCGGATATTGTGCGCGCCGCCGTAACTCAAGCCGGAGCGCAGGCCGCCGACGAGTTGGTGCAGGATTTCCTCTACGTTGCCGCGGTACGGCACGACGGCTTCCACGCCCTCCGGCACAACCTTCGACCAGTCTTCCTGGTCTTCGGCAGATTCATCCTCGCCGCGTTCGCTCATGCGGCGATCCATGGTCGCGCCGAGGGAGGCCATGCCGCGCACCACCTTCATTTTTTTGCCGTCGCGCAGGACGGGCGAGCCGGGCGCCTCCTCGCAACCCGCGAACAGTCCGCCGATCATCACTGTCTCCGCGCCCGCCGCGAGCGCCTTGACCAGGTCGCCGGGCGAGCGGATGCCGCCGTCCGCGATGAGCGGGATGTCGCGCCCCGAGTCGCGCACGCCCGCGGCGCTGTCCATGACGGCGGTCAACTGCGGGACGCCGAAACCGGTCACGATGCGCGTCGTGCAGATGGAGCCGGGGCCGATGCCGACCTTGATGGCGTCCGCGCCCGCCTCGGCCAGTTCGCGCGCGCCCTCGCGCGAAGCCACGTTGCCCGCCACGATCCGTACTTTGGGGAATTCGGCGCGCAGGATTTTGAGCAAATTGATGCAGTGGTCGGCGTGGCCGTGCGCGATGTCCAGCGCCAGCACGTCCGCGCCCGCCTCGAGCAGGGAGGCGGCGCGCTCGCGTTCGTGCGCGGTGACTCCGATGGCCGCGCCGACGCGCAGTCGTCCCTTTGAGTCGGTGGTGACGTCCGGCGATTGGTCCAGTTTGATGAGGTCGTGCGCGGTGATCAGGCCGACGAGATTCCCGCCGCCATCCAGCACGGGCAATTTTTCGATGCGATGCTGGTAGAGCAGTTCGCGCGCCTGTTCGACGCTGACATCGGGCTGGACCGTGACGAGCCGCGCGCGCGGCGTCATCGCCTGGCGGACGCTTTCCATCGAAACGGGAGCCAGCATCAGGTCACGCTGGGAGACGAGGCCGATCAGTTTGCCGGCCGCGTCCACCACGATCAACGCGCCGACCTTGTAGCGGTCCATCAATCCCCGCGCCTGTTCCACGCTGGCACCAGGCCCGACGTTGTAGGGATGCTCGATGATGAATCCCTGGGCGCGCTTGACGGCCTTCACTTCGCGCACCTGCTGTTCGACGGTCATAAAACGATGCAGGATGCCGATGCCGCCGGCGCGCGCCATGGCAATCGCCATCTTCGCCTCGGTGACCGTGTCCATGTTGGCGCTCAGGATGGGGATTTTCAGTTGGATGCTGTCGGTCAGGCGCGTGGATGTGTCCACGTCCTGGCGCGAGGCGATGGACGAGCGGCGCGGGATGAGTAAAACGTCATCAAAGGTTAAACCTTTATCAGGTCGGATTTGCATGGGGACCTCTATTGGCGAACCATGTAGTAACGACTTCAGTCGTTGGGACGAATAAATTCGTCACTACATGGGGATGGACGAATAAATTCGTCACTACATGGGGATGGACGAATAAATTCGTCACTACATGGGGATGGGCTAATCAGGCACGCCAGCGGGCTTGATGTCTTTCAGGTTCAATTGCAGGCTGGCGCGCCCGTTGTATTCGTTGACTTCAAAAGTATACAGCACGTCCACCAGCGGCGGCAGGTTGGGGAGCAGGTCGCCGAGACGGAAACCGATGGCGTCCACGGTGACGCGCCCGTCGGTGAGCGACAATTTTAAATGTTTGCCCTCCGCGCCCACGGCCCGCGAACTCTGCACTTTGACCTTGCGCGAAATAAAAACCGGCTCGGGATTTCCATAGCCCGTGGGTTGGAGTTGCTCGAGTTGCTTGAGCATTTCGAAGGTCAGGCGCGCGAGCGGGACTTCCGCGTCCGCGCTCAGGCTGGGACGCAGGTCGCGCCCGCCCAACTCCCGCGTCGCAATCGCCCTCAGGCGGGCCACCAGCGCATCCAGGTTTTCGTTGCGGACGGTGAAGCCTGCCGCGGCCGCGTGCCCGCCGTGGCGGACGAGCAAGTCGGCGCATTCGTCGAGCGCGTGCGTGATGTGAAATTCCGGGATCGAGCGGCACGAACAGCGCGTGGTCTCTTCGCCGAAGTTGCCGACGATGGCGGGACGGTAATATGTTTCCGAGAGGCGCGAGGCCGCGAGACCGACCACGCCGTGATTGAATTCGGGATGGACAGCGAACAGCAGGAGCGAATCTTTCTGCCCGTCGAGCGCCAAAGCCTCAGCCGTGACTTGGATTTCCCTGGTCAGTTTTTGGCGTTCCAGGTTTTGCTGGTTGAGTTTCAGCGCGAGGTCGCCCGCTTCTTTGATATCGGTTGTGGTCAGCAGGCGGAAGGAGGCCAGCGCGGAGTCCAACCGTCCCGAAGCGTTCAGCCGCGGCCCAAGTGTGAAGCCGATGGTTTGTGCGTTGGCTTTTTTCAAATCCTGGCCTGCCACGTTTGCCAGCGAGAACAGTCCCTGCCGCGTTGTCTCGCGCATCTGCGCCAATCCCTTGCGGACGAGGACGCGGTTTTCGCCGGTCAGCGGGGCGAGGTCGGCCACGGTGCCGAGGGCGACTAAATCAAGATAAGATGAAAGATTCAGCGAAGCAGCGGGAGTCAGCGAGTCAACGAGCGCTTCCGCAATTTTGTACGCGATGCCCACGCCCGCGAGATATTTTTCGGGGTAGAGGTCGCCGTCCTGTTTGGGATTGAGCACCGCCAGCGCCTCGGGGAGACTGCCGGAGGGTTCGTGGTGGTCCGAGATGACGAGGTCCAGCCCCAGGTCACGCGCGTGGCGGGCTTCGTCGGGCGAGCGGACTCCGCAGTCCACGGTGATGACCAGTTTGACGCCGTCGTTCGCGAGAGAAGATAAAGCGTCATTGTTGAGTCCATAGCCTTCTTCGAAGCGGTTGGGGATGTACTCGCGGACCCTTTGGCCGCCGAGGGCGCGCAGGGCTTGGACGAGCAGGGCGGTGGCGGTAACGCCGTCCACATCGTAGTCGCCGTAGACCGCGATGGGTTCGCGATTCGCGAGCGCGGCCTGGATGCGATCCACCGCGACGCGCATCCCTTTCATCTGAAAGGGATCGGTGCTGAAATTCGGTTCGGCGCGCAGGAAGGCATCCGCTTCGGCGGCTGTGGCGATGCCGCGGTTGAAGAGGATCTGGCGAAGCAGGGGCGGATGCGCGGCGAGCGCCGCGTCCGCTTCGGGGGTGAGCGGGGTTTGGAGGAGCCAGCGGTTTTTGTGAGTCATCGGGTGTGAGTATAAGCGGGGAGGGGGAGAGGTGGAAGGGTATAAGCCTCTAGGTTCGTTGTGTGGGGTGTATAATTGTGGCAGGAGTTTTAGCCATGACCGATCAAAGATTACTGGAACGGATCGCGATGAATCCCAAAGTTATGACGGGGAAACCTGTTATCAAGGGAACCAGGCTCACGGTCGAGTTCATCCTCAACCTGTTGGCGCATGGCGCAACAATGCGCGAGATTACCAGTGAATACAAGGGCTTATCCGGCGAGGATATTCAAGCCTGCATTCTGTTTGCCAGCAAGGCGCTTGAGAACACGGTCTTCATGCCGTTGACAATGGAGACGACTTAATGCGTTTTCTCGTGGACGAGTCAACCGGCCCGGCCGTTGCGGAATGGCTTGGCGGGCAAGGCCACGAGGTCTTTTCAGTTTATGACCTGGCGAGGGGAATGGATGATGATGCCATCGTTAAAAAAGCCTTCGAAGAAAACTGGGTGTTGATCACCAATGACAAGGATTTCGGCGATAAAGTCTATCGCGACCAAAAGCCTCATCATGGTGTGGTTTTGTTGCGCCTGGACGATGAGCGAGTTCCCTCGAAAATAAATGTGCTGAAACAGTTATTGCAAACGTATGCCGATCGCTTACCCGATCGGTTTGTGGTGGTGACCGAGAAAAGCATCCGATTCGCGAAAAGGTAGTGTGCGCGATTCCGCGTCCGCTTCGGGGGTGATGCGGGATTGGAGGAGCCAGCGGTTTTTGTGAGGCATCGGGTGTGATTCCAATATTATCCAGCCGTCAGATTACCGGGTAAGGTTTCCACGTTTTGTTCTTTGCTGCAATTTCTACAGTAAACCAAAGTTACGTCTTCAACATACTCTTGAGTCATAAATAAGACAACACCATTGATGACTTTATAAACATCATAGGCATTTGGCTTTGTAATGAATTCATCTGAGCCACATTCACAAACTTGTGTTGGATTATTCATAATTTCTCCTGAGTAGATTATTTGAGAATAATCTTATCCTGCTCAATCCCAAAAGACCCAAATTCTTCGCTTATCCATTTTGACCAAGAGAGTACAGTTTTTACTCGTCTTCCAATTGATGCTAAGAAGACTGTCTATATCGTGCTCGGACACAAAGAACTTGCACATTTGATGGCAGGTTCGTTTTTATTCTTTTTGCGAATTTCTGAGCCGCCTCTTTATTTGCTAATAAATTGGCTTTTGTAGAAACGCCGTCTTTGATTTGAACTACAACCCAGGGGTCTGACAAAAATCTTACATTTTCAAGAGCGCTCCAAATTTCATTCTTGATTTCTTCAGAATAACTGCCATCTAACGATACAGTCTCCGTAATGTTATCCCAATCGTTGGATGGAATTCGAATAATGTCATAACTTTTTCGATGTGTCATAGAATTTTCCTGTGCATTTTATTTGAGCAAAAAATCATTTTTCTTCCAGCGACCTTCGCCAAGATGAAGAATTACACCCAAGTCGCGCAACTGCTGTAAAACTTGCCTGATCTTTGGTTCAACATTTTTATTTTCAGGATATGTTTGTGTAAACTCTGAAGCATGTTTGTATAAATCGCCTGTCTGAAATTCATCATCTGGCAATTTCAAGAAAACGAGTTTTTGCCAACCTTGCAAAGCGGATGTTCTTGTATAGGGTTTAGGAAGACTCTTTTCTAATTCGCGAAGACGCTCAATGGCGTTTTTAGTGTCTTGTCTCCTGTATTTTGGCTGTTCTGCCTCTTCGAGAATTGCCTCATATGCTTGAATATATTCATCATCAGGTGCAAACCGAGAAGGTTGATATTTTATCCCTGCGTAAATGTCAAAAATATTCTCGGCTTTTTCGCTATCGCTTTCCATTTCAAGGAGAACATTTACTTCTATATTTTCGCTCAATCCACCTTTGGTTAAATTAGAAGAACCGACAATACTTTTCACCAGACCTTTGTTTTCAAACAGATAGAGTTTTGGATGATAGGTAACGGTATTGTCTGAGGGGTCACTGAAACAATAAAAACTAAAGTTTGAGTAAGATTTTGAAAAAGCGCGAAAAGTTTGTAAAACTGTCGCGTCCGTAGTATGGAAATCCAAACCAACCACGAATTCAACCTTCCCGCCGTTATCCAAGCATTTCGTCAGAGGTTCTTCAATTAACCTTATACCAGAATGTTTGGCGAAGGCGACTGCGATTCTTGCTGTTTTTGAAGTAGGAAAAGTCGAAGCAAGAACATCAGACATTTTCATTCTTTGGTTGTCAATGAAATAGAATTCCATATCACGCCTCTAATCAATTTTAACCGATCATCGCCCACTTAATGAATGGCCTTGCTTTTACTCGCGTGTTGCCAAAGTCAAGAGCATAGCCCATTTGTGGCTCTGAAATTTTCAGTAAACTACTTCTTTTTCTAGCCATGAAACTTCAATCCATCGGCTATAAGAATCTTCTTGTTCATGATTTACCCTTTCCATTTCAATATGACGACTTCCTCACGAAGTTGCTCTTTTGTGGCGGTTGATAGGCGAGTGCGGAACAGGTCAATGCCTGTGAGTTCATAACCCAATTTTTGCGCGATGTCTCCCAAAATCTGTCCCGTTCGGATCATCACACGTAAATAGGATGCCTGGTCGCCAACAACATATGCGAGTTGTGCGCCCGGACGCAGGACTCTGCGAAGGTCCGCCAAATGTTTTGCCATGCCGCCAAAATATAGTTTTGTGGCTCGCGGATAAAGTCTTTCAAATCCAGAATCTTTTCCAAGTTCGATTCGGCGTTTTTCGATCTCGTCCGCGATGCGTTGGATTTCTGGAAATTCGGAAACCCATTGATCGTCATCGTCCCCTTTGTAAATTCCGCGCGTGTTCGAACGGACGAGCCGTTTCTTCAATTCTCTCAATTCTTCTTTGCTATTGATAAACCCAAGCAAAACAGATTCAAGCCTCGTGGTTCGGGTGTAATCTTTTTCGTTCGGGTAGGGCGGCGACGTAATCACAGCGTCGACAGAATTAGAATCAAGCGTATCCAGACTGCGCGCGTCCGCTAAATGAACTTTTGTTTCTGGAAATGATTTCCCTGCGACTTGGCGGAGATCATTTGCCATTTTGTCAATTTCAACCAGCCAATTGGAAACAACCGGCACGTCAATTTTCGGGGTCTTAACTCCCACTTCCGGGCCAAAATGCAAATTGCTGATTTTGAATACCAAGGCGTTTCCCAACGCTAAAAGCGCGTGACGATAAAAAGGCTCGTTCTCATATTTCTTGA
>Ga0210039_1004585_pt1 | contig 10015 bp, 7 predicted proteins | sample CryGeyCG2114_250_3_FD_185460 | JGI IMG/M metagenome (GOLD analysis project Ga0210039, IMG submission 185460) | Groundwater microbial communities from aquifer - Crystal Geyser CG17_big_fil_post_rev_8/21/14_2.50 (SPAdes) (version 2) | ecosystem: Environmental > Aquatic > Deep subsurface >... | reverse complement strand
CGATAGTAGAGCCGGTATTTGGTCAAATAAAAAACGGTGGATTTAGGAAATTTAGTTTACGGGGAGTTGAAAAAGTCGCGGGTGAGTTCTCACTCGTCTGTGCTGTGCATAACATAAAGAAGATAATTAGGGCAATAGAGAATGAGTTAGTTAGGGTCATTGACGGAAAAATGATTCCACAAGCGGCATAAAAACCGCTTCTTTATTTTTTTTAATTCTTGTTTTACTTTTTTGAGATAGTATCTGAAAAATTGGTCTAAAACATATCATTGACTATTTGAAAAAACTATATTCTCGGACACGCTCCTAGTAAGCAAAGGAAACTATAACCAAGCAATAAATTTAATTGATGAAATATCAGCTTATCAAGATTTATCAGAAGACCTAAAATATGAGTTGTTATATGAAAAAGGAACAATTCAGAAATACTACTTAAATGAAGCTGACCAATCTGAAAAAGTTTTTGCTGAATTATACAAAAATGGTGGAGATCATATTCTTGCGAGATATGCAAAAGCACAATTAAATGATGATTCTGGTTTAGCCGGTGGAAGTAATCCAAAAACTGGCGATAATACTGAAGTTGATAATGGTTTTGCAATATCATCATATCCAAACCCATTTAATCCTACAGCAACAATTGAATATCAAATACCAAAAGATGGTTTAGTTAATTTAGTTGTTTATAACACACTAGGTCAAGTAGTTGCAGAACTTGTAAATGAGCATCAGTCAAGTGGAAAATACTCAGTTCAGTTTAATGCAAGTAATTTACCAAGTGGAATTTATTTCTATAAAATAGAGAGCGGAAGTTTCTCAAAATCAATGAAGATGCTTTTACTTAAATAAGCATCAGTTTATCTCTCCGTCATTCGTGACGGAGAGATATTTTTCAGTTTGATTATACAAAATGTTAAGAGGCAATATGAAAAAGATTTTATTATTAGTTGTAATTTTATTTTTGGCTGTGGATATTTACTCTAAAAATGAAGTATCCAAGTTTGATAGTGACACTACTTACATAATAAATAGTATAGTTTCAAAAGATATTTGGAGAAATTCTACTTTTCAGTATTCGTATAAGTACAATTCACAATTTAGAATAGTTTCAGAGCTAATTGAAGTGTTGAGCGATACTGGCTGGGTTAACTCCAGACGAGAGAGCTTTACTTATAATGCGGATGGTGATACAACTTCGTTTCTTAATGAAGGCTGGAGTAATAACAACTGGCATAATATACAGAGAAGAACTTTTGAATATGACTCAAATGGAAATAGAATTTCACATCTACATGAAATGTGGTATACTGACCATTGGCAAATTGTTCAGAGAGATACTTATTCCTATGATTTGAACAACAATCGTATATTGACTGTTATTGAGATTTTTAATGATAACAAATTGGGCAACGCTAGGCGCATTTCAAATACATACAATTCAAATGAAAATTTAATTTCAACATTAATTGAGTATTGGGATGTAAATTGGATAAACAGTAGTAAAAATTCATATAGCTATGATTCAAATGGAAATATGGTTACAAACCTATTAGAGAGATGGAGAGAAGGTAAATGGACAAATTATTCAGAATACTATTACACTTATGATTCTAATAAAAATATTATCACTAAATCATTAAGGCTATGGCGTAACAACAATTGGGAATTTATTGAAAAGGATTCATCCAATTATAATTTAAATGGTAAAATTATTCAAAATTTAACACATATGGCGTATGATAGCAATTATGTAAATTTAAGAAGAAACACTTACACATATAATCAAAATGGTAATTTGATTTTAAATTTTTGTGATATTGGAAATGATAGTTATTGGGATAACTGTGAAAGAGAAATATCCACCTATGATTCAAAAGACAAATTAACTACCAAGTTATTTGAAGTTTGGAACGGCAGCGAGTGGGAACAAAAAGATAGTAATCTTAGTTTTCCAGATTCTTTTGGGAATTATTATTATTTAAATGGTTCAGAAGTAAATATATATTATAATTCAGTAACAGATGTAGAGACACCTGGCTTTACAGTTTCAGATTTTTATTTATCACAAAACTATCCAAATCCATTTAATCCAAGTACTGTAATAAAATATGGCTTGCCTGAGCAAAGTAATGTAAAAATAGAAATATTTAATATGCTTGGGCAAAGTGTTGGTGTGTTAGTTAACCAAGATAAATCAGCTGGATATTATGAAACAACTTGGAATGCAAAAGATTTGCCAAGTGGAATTTACTTAATAAGCATAAAAGCTAATGGATTAAGTTCTAAGAGCAATTTTACACAAGTTAAGAAAGCACTTCTTTTAAAATAAAATAAAAGAGCCTATCAGAAATGGTAGGCTCGATATTTATATTTTGCAAATACCATTAACAGCATAATTAAAAACCGCATTTATTTATGTTCTTCAAAAAATATGTGCATTTCTTAAAGCACAATTAGCAAAACAGAAAAGAACAGAAGCAAGCAAAACGCCCAAATGAATTAAAGTGGCAAAACTGAATCCTTTAGCTGACTGAAAAATCGAAATTACTATTGTCTTATCTTTTTAATTGTTTATATTTAACTCATATTAAAGTATTTATGTTTAAAAAATAACCCAAAATATTAGTAGGAGGAAAAAATGCCAGAAAAAGAAACCAGCAAAGCAATACCACAAAAAAAAGTTGCTGTTCGAAAACCTGCTGTTAAAAGGACAATAGCCAAACCCGCAGTTGTCTCGACTGAAAGTACTTCTGAAAATGAAGTGTTGAAAACAGAGGATCTAAATATTATTGAAAAAGAAAAAACGGAAAACTTAACTAAAGAAGGCAAAACTAAGTCAGATAAAAAGAAACATAAAAAGGAAAAGAAAATGAGTGATAAAGAAAAAGAAAAAAAGGCAAAAGAAAAACAAAAAGCAAAAGAGAAAAAAGAGAAAGAAAAAAAAGCTAAAGCCAAACAAAAAGAAAAAGAAAAAAAAGAAAAAGAGAAACAAAAAGTAAAAGAGAAAAAAGAGAAAGAAAAAAAGGCAAAAGCAAAAGCAAAGCAAAAAGAAAAAAAAGCAAAGAAAAAATCTGCAGACAAAAAGAAAAAATCTAAGAAAAAATAATGTTTTTCACAAAATCGGAATTAAAAACTCCGATTTTTTTTGCAAATGATTTTATTTTTACAAGTTGTTAAGAAACTAAAATTAGCAAATTATGAATTATTTTAAGCCCAGTTTCGGGTGGTATGAGTGGGTCTTATTTTTGTGTAAATATAAATTTTTAATTTACAACTTCGAACTTATAAGTATTGTTAATTGAACCTTCTGAAGTAACAAATTTGGCGAATACACGATATTTTCCTTGCTCAGAAATGCTAACATTTTTTAGATTCCAGCCATAAGGTTCGCCAACATCTAGCTTAATTAAGTCATTAGCGGGAACTGTAACCATTTCATCGGTAACAATGAGATAATCGCGCCATTCTTCGCTTGTTTCATCACCAAAGTTCTTTTGAATGCTCATTGTTAACTTTCCATATAAATCTTCATCACCCAAATTTACAATTTTTGACTGAGGTCGATCACCAGTAGGATGATCTGAACCTAAAGGTTTGTTTAATATACTAATGCACGCATCATTTGGTTTTCCTTCATTAGCATTATTCAGATTCATACAAGGATAAGCAACGTATATTTTATTATCGCTAACTTGAATCATATCAAGATAATCTCCCGGATCTCGTTGTCCAAAGACGTTAGCAACACTAATATCATTTAATTTTATATTTTCAGAAAATGATTTTCCATTATTATAAGATGCAGAAACATAAACATCAAATTGGGCTAAATCTTGATTATCTCTATGATCTAAAAATGCAACATAGACAACACCATCATTATCAAGAGTAATAGAAGGAAATCCTTGATCACCTCCAGAGTTATCATCATTAACTTTCACGCCTTCGCTCCAAGTTATTCCGTCATCATCAGAATAACTTACATAAACGTCGTGATCATACGCATAAGTTCCATATTCGAATTCAGTATCGCGTATACAGTCTTCAAAATCAACCCATGCTGCGTAAAGCCTGCCAGAATTTTTATCGTATGCTAAATCTACGCCTCGATAAATAAACCATGCTTTATCACTTGTAGTTGATACTCTGCCTTGACAATTATCATCGGAATTACTTTTATGTATTGTTCGTTGTTCAAAAGTTTCTCCACCATCAAATGAACCATAAAAAACTTTCCATTCATAATAATCTATTCCAGCAAATATGTTTCCATTTGAACCAATAATCATAGAATTTGGGGTATACACCATTCCGCTATTTTGTGTGTGTCTTACCGTGGTAGTTCCATTAGGTCTTAGAGTTATTAATCCTGAACGGCTTATGTTGTCTATTGTTATAGCGCCTGCTGAAATATATTTACTGCCGTAAAATTTAGAGTTTTTATCAGTATCTATTGCAATTTTTTCATAATCAAATATGATATATTTATTAATGGGAAGATTTGTTGGTATTGGAAAAATATATTGTTGTGTGAATGTGATTGGATTGCTCGTTAATTCTTCTTCAACAAATATGCCTCCCGTAATAACTTCAGGATAGTTCTGAAGTAAACTAGAAATAACAAGTTTGTTTTCTTCATCGAATGTTAATTTAGGGTCGCCCCTAAATTTTTTTTGTAAATCGGTAGTTTGAGTATTGATGCTTAATAATGTGCTGGATTCCCACCCATCAGTTGTTTGCACGAGATTACCTGTGCTTCCTCCACCTACAAAATAACCATAATCTTCATTTTCTGGATTAATTTTTAAAACAGATTCCCAATAGCAATATCCGCAATTTAATTGTTTATTTAAAACAATTCTTTCATCTAAAATGGATGCTTTTGGAACACTATTTATTTCATCAATTTCACTTTTGGTTAAACCGACTATTTGTACTGGAAGCATGAAATTTTCATTACCTATTTCAAATTCTATAGTATAAAACCCAGATTTTGTTTCTTCCGGGATTGCAAAGGCAAAGTATGTTGATCTTAATTTATTTACTTCAATAATATTATCCGAAATTAAAAGATTAGAATTTTCTTCTCTTTTTGATAACAGAATTTTCTTAGGATATTCCTTGAATTCAGAACCATCTGCGTATACTATTTTAAAAGTTCTTCCAGAAAAAAACCTTTGTGGTTTTTGAAGATACTCGGGGAAGTGACTAGGAATAGATAACCGAAGCTCAAATTTATTTTGTGATGACGCAATAAGTTTATTTATTTCATTACTTTTTGCACTATCAATTTGCTCGGATGATTTAATTTCGTCGGGTTTTTCAGAGAGAACTTCTGCGTTGAAATTTTCAACAACTTTACTTTTAATAACATCTGGAGGATCTGTTAAATTAATTTGTTCATTTTCAAAATAAACATCTTTTAATGTAGCAACAGTTAAATAAGCAGTATGAATTGTATTAGAATAATCCACACGTAGAACAAGGTTAAGTCCAGTAACATCCTCTGGATTATCCTTGCTAACAGTTGTGAATATAGTATCGGGCAAATAGCCGTTACACGTAGCAACGGTCATTAAGTATAAGCTATCTGAAGTAATTTTGTTTAGTTGAACACCATTGCTAATACCATCCAAAACAAGGTTGCCTGATATTCCATAGCTTAATTGAGAAGCATTTTTAACAATTTTCTGAGTTATAACTCCTTGGCTAAGTTCTATTCTTCTGATGTAAATACCGGATGACAGACTATTATTTATTGGCTTAAGCTCATTATTGCCAAGAGAAAGTTCAATAAGTTCTCGGCTAACTGTTTCGCCAAGAATTGTGTAATAGATTATTTCTGCTTTTGTATTTATAGGTGAATAAAGTGAGTTGTTATTAAGAATAAAATTTACAACGCTATTGGTGCTTGATTCTTCTTTTATGCTAGTTATATTGTTTAGTGCTAGATTAAAGAATCCAAGGCTATCAGTTTCAGTTTGTCCACGTTCTTCAAACTGATTACCAACTAGTTGATTTACTGTTATGTGAGAGATCTGTCCATTACCGGAAAGGTTTTCTACTTTACCAGAAACAGAAAGACTAGCTGTCTGAGAATAGAGAAAACTGCTTGTTAGCAATAATATTGTTATTAGTTTTTTCATGTAATCCCTAGTTATTAATACAAATTTAATTAAAAAATGGAAACTTAAAATGGAAAAGATTGAGGAAAAGGTTGAGGAAGAGGTTAAGGGCAAAGGGAAGCAAAGATTGAGTGGAACACTTGAAACTTATCCTCATGTTTTATGTGTGGAGCGGTAAGACTGTTTCTTGCGCTAGTGATTGAAGCGGGACGAGGAGCCACAAAAATAAAGTAAAATATCTTGCGAAATGGGGTATGAAAGGAGTTTATTGTAAATAGAAAAAAAAGTAATAAAAAGGTGATACTACAAAATTTAGTACCACCTTTTTTCATCAGGCTACAATTTGCCCTTCTCTCTTGTTGCTATTAAAAAGGAGATTTAAACTCCCAAATATTAATATCACCCATTCTATTTGATGCAAAATATATTGAATTGTCGGAAGCCCAAACTGGTGAGAAATCAGAACCTTTATGCGTTGTAACTTGTGTTTGGTCACCATTTTTTACATCTAGTACCCAGAGATCATAACCATCTTTCAAATTTGATTCATTATAGAAAGATTTAGATTTGTTGTAGAGAAGATAACTTTGTCACCAATCGGAGCTATTGCGTATGATCCAACTCCCCAATCTTCACCAGATGTCAACTGAGTATCACTATTTCCATCAATATTTATTTTCCATAGCTGGTAATATTTGTTTTTGTCATGTTTCCTATAATAGAAGGATTTTCCATCATTCGAATATTTGGCTAGAACGCCTTTGCATATTTGAGTGTTTTGTCCATTTAATAAGTTTTTTGACCAAATATACCACTCACCCATAGCAAATTGTGAATAAAGTATTACATCTTCAACTGGTGACCAACAAGGAAATAATTCGTCATTTTGACTTGAAGTGATTTGTGTTTTTGCAAAACCAGTTTTTGTATTCATATAAAAAATATCATAATTCCCATTTGTATTTGAAGCAAAACAAAACTTTTCACCATCGTTTGAAAAACTTGGAGATAGCTCTGAAGCTAAATGCTCAGTTCTTTTGATAACTGATTTAGAATTAATATCCGTTTTTAAATAGATATTTGAATTTCCATCTCGCTCAGAAACAAATAGAATCATTTTCCCGTCTGGGCTTATAACTGGATCGTAATTTGTCCCATCTCCATCAGTAATTTGAGTTAAGTTTTTAAATATTTCTCCGCTACTTATAAGCGGACCAACTGCACATGATACAACAAGAAACAGTATTGCTATGCCGATTATAGATTTGGAATATTTCATATTATTTCCTTTTTTATTAAACATATTTATGTTTGTGGTCACATATGAATTTGAATTTCACCAAGTGACCACAAAACTGCTTATTATTTCTTAATTACTTAAATAACTATTTTAGTAGTATCATTTTTTTCACATCAACAAAATTACCAGATTGGATTTTGTAGAAGTAAATTCCGTTACTCAAATTTGCTGCGTTGAAACTAACATTGTAAAAACCAGCATTCCACTATCTCTTGATAGACTATTTTAACAGCAAAGCCTTTTTGACTTGTGTAAAATTCTTCTTTGAACTTAATCCCTCAGCTTTTATGCTAATTAAGTAAATCCCACTTGGCAAATTCGCTGCACTCCAAGTTGTTTCATAAAATCCAACAGATTTATCTGTGTTAACCAACACGCCAACACTCTGACCAAGCATATTAAATATTTCTATCTTAACATTACTTTGCTCTGGAATTCCGTATTTAATCATCGTACTTGGATTAAATGGATTGGGATAGTTTTGATGTAATACGAATTCCTGTGGAATTGTATTTTCAAAAACATCAACCAACATATAAATAGTTAAAACAAATGTATTTGACCAATTGCCGTATCCAGAAACATTTTTTCCACGAATTCTCCAATAATAAACATCTGGGCGTAATTCCAATTTATAAGTTTTAGTTGTATCAGTTATAGTTGTATCAGTTAATCCATCAATATCATTAAATAACGAATCTGTTGAAACTTCTATAATATATGATTTAGCAAAATTAACAGATGTCCACTCAAATTTAATATTCTCTGTAGAATCTGGTATTTCAATATTATTTGCTGGGGATAGTAATATTGGCTTGCCTGGCAATGAAGCTCCACTTTGAGTTACCGTCACTTCCCTTGTTAGCCCTCCACCAGTTACAGTAATTGTTCCTATTTTTATACTGGTTGTTGCATTTGTATCATAAGTTACTGTTAAAATTGCATCATTGCTTCCACTTGTATCTGACAAACTTAACCATGTATCTGTTTTGCTTACTGTCCAACTTATATTTGATGTTATTGCAAAATTAGTATTCCCGCCTGAACTTCCTACTTCTTGATTACTTGGGGATACTGCCAGCTCTACAGTTGCTCCACTCTGAATTACTGTCACTTCCCTTGTTATTCCTCCACCAGTTACAGTAATTCTTCCTATCCTTTCGCTGGTTGTTGAATTTGCATCATAGGTTACTGTTAAAGTTGCATCATTGCTTCCACTTGTATCTGACAAACTTAACCATGTATCTGTTTTACTTACTCTCCAACTTATATTTGATGTTATTGCAAAACTAATATTCCCAGCTGAACTTCCTACCGCTTGATTACTTGGTGATACTACCAGCCTTATAGCTGTTCCACTTTGAGTTACGGTCACTTCCCTTGTTATTCCTCCACCTGTTACAGTAATTGTCCCTATTCTTTCGCTGGTTGTTGCATTTGTATCATAATTTACTACCAATGTATCGTTATTGCTTCCACTTGTATTTGATAAACTTAACCACATATCTGTTTTACTTACTGTCCAACTTGTATTGGAAACTACATTAAACGTAGTTGTGCCTGGTGCTGCATCAACTTCTCTATTTGGTGGTGTAACCTCAAGGCTGTCTGGTATTGTTGGAAATTCCAGAGGTAAAAAATTTGGTGGCAATCCAATAGTTCCGCCTGGGTTTGTATCAATAAAGTATGAATTATCTAATATTGCACATTCACTTTTATCAAATAATTTGAATTTTACTGTTTCTACTATTTCACCTTGAATTAATAATGTAACATATGCATTACCTTGATTCAATACTACATTACCAACTGCTCTACATTCTTCATTTACAAAAGCACCAACTATATCTTCAGAAGAAGCTGCTTGCCCATAAATTGTTACTAAACCATATGCAGTTGTGCTATTTGTATAGATTACTGGCTCCCAATTTGGTGTACAGCTTATTTGATAGAAATTTGCTATTAAATTTCTATCACTTTCAAGGGTAAATTGATATATGGAATCTGTTGATACTTGAGAATCGTTTTCTGTCCAATATATAAATTCCCATCCTTCATTTGGAACAGCAGTAACTGAAACAGTACTATTTTCATTATATTGACCTGAACCAGTTGTTGTTCCTCCACTTTCTGGATTAGATGTTAGAGTAACATTATAAGTCTTGAGCTGTTTTCCTTGCTGTGTTAAAGTGACTTCTCTTGTAATTCCTCCACCACTTACAGTAATGGTTCCTATTCTTTGACTTGTTGTTGTGTTTGCATCGAATGTTACTGTTAAGATTCCATCGTTACTGCCATTTGATGGTGTAACACTTAACCAATCTTCTGCTTCTGAAACTGTCCAACTTATGTTGGAAACTACACTAAAGGTTGTTGTTCCACTAAATTCACTTACTGCTTGATTACTTGGGGAAACTTCCAGACTGTTTGTTTGCGTTGTCACTTCTAAAAGTAAAAAATTTGGAGGTAGCCCTATTGTTCCACCTGGACTGCTTTGAGTGGTATAATCAACATTATAAATTTCATCAGCACTAGCATCGTAAATTTTGAAACCAACTTCTTCAACTTGTTCACCTTGTATCAATAGAGT
>Ga0210039_1004578_pt1 | contig 10025 bp, 8 predicted proteins | sample CryGeyCG2114_250_3_FD_185460 | JGI IMG/M metagenome (GOLD analysis project Ga0210039, IMG submission 185460) | Groundwater microbial communities from aquifer - Crystal Geyser CG17_big_fil_post_rev_8/21/14_2.50 (SPAdes) (version 2) | ecosystem: Environmental > Aquatic > Deep subsurface >... | reverse complement strand
CCGGTTGTGTTTTTAAAGCCAGCTTCGGCTGTAATTTATTCGGGGGGGAAAATTATATATCCTTCCTTCTCCGCCGAAATGCATCACGAAACTGAACTTGTTCTTTTGATCGGCAAAGAGATTAAAAATGGAGATGAACAAAAATCTAAAGAAGCTATTTCGGCATACGGAGTTGGGCTTGATATGACCCTGCGCGACGTTCAAAATGAGTTGAAGAAAAAAGGTCATCCTTGGACAATTGCAAAATGCTTCGACACATCAGCCGCTTTGTCCGATTTTGTTTCAACTAAATATTATGAGCTTAATTTAGAAGAAGAAATTATTTTAACCGTTAATGGGGTTATAAGGCAAAAAGAAAAACTTAACAAGATGATATTTAATCCCGTTCAAATTGTTGAATATGTTTCTTCTTTAATGACCTTGGAGCCGGGTGATTTAATTTTTACGGGAACTCCTGCAGGGGTAGGCAAAGTAGAAAGAGGAGATAAGCTTCACGCACAAATTACAAATGTTGCAGAGCTTGAATGCAGCGTATGTTAAATTACTGAGAAAAATGCGCAAGCGCTTTTCTTATTAAGTCTTCTAACGTTACATCCGGGGCAGATGTTAAAATATTCCGGACTACATTTTCTGCTATTTTTTGATTATACCCGAGAGTGGTAAGTGCAGCAACTGCTTCGCTGTTAACGCTGTGGGCTTCGCTAAAAATACCTTCGCCCGAAATATTATCAACTTTAGAACGAAGTTCGAGAACGAGCCTTTCTGCTGTTTTTCTGCCTATACCGGGCGCAGCAATAATTCGTGATACGTCCGAAGTTTTAATTGCGCTCTTTAAATCCTGAACGGAAATTCCCGAAAGCAAACTTTGCGCGGTTTTAGGACCCACGCCATTAACGCTTATCAGAAGCTCGAACATTTCTTTTTCTGTTTCCGTAAAAAAACCAAACAGCGTAATAGAATCTTCCTTAACATTTGTATATATAAATAAAGATGCTGTCTCAAGCTCGGAAATTTTTTCGAATGTGCTTATCGTAATGTTAACGGAATATCCTACGCCGTTAACATCAAGAAGAATTTTTGTGGGTTTGGCAGAAATTATTTTGCCTGAAAGATGTCCTATCATTTTATAAATCGTCTTTAATTAAATAGTAACGTGCTTGTTTTCTTAAAGTTTTTTCGTCGTAAAATAAATTATCTATTCAATTACTCTCTCGGGAAACGCTTCTACAAAAGTTTTCCAGTCTTTGCTTTTTTTCGTCGGCATTTTAAACCTGAATGCATGACACATCGCTACGGCAAGCGCATCCGATTCATCAAATCTCATTTTTTCTTCTTTTAATTCGAGAAGCGTTCTAATCATAAAACTAACCTGCTCTTTGGAAGCGGCGCCGTTACCAACGAGAGATTTTTTTATTTCTCTCGGCGAATACTCGCTTACAGGAACTTTGTTGTGTACGGCAGCAAGAATTGATACGCCGCGTGCATAACCAATTTTCATTGCGGACTGAACATTCTTTCCGTAAAAAGCAGTTTCAATACTAAACTCATCAGGGCGGTAAAGTTTTATGAGCCGGTCTAATTCATCATAAATAATTTCAAGTCGGAAATGGATTGGCTGCGAAGGCTTTAATTTTATTAAACCGTTAAACACGTGTGTAAACTGGTTTTTAGTAAAATTAATAATTCCGCAGCCGGTAAAATTTGTGCCGGGATCCACGCCGAAAATTATCATTGCAAAATATCTTCCGGTTTATTTTTTATAACGAATAACATTTAAGCCGTTTTTGCACTTTCCATTTCGGGTGATTTTTCTTTTACTAAAATATCTTTTAGTCTAAACTGCGGAAAGGTTCTTCCGTCGCGGACAGTTTTATCGATTGTAAAAACAATATCGAGAGCAACATCCGGTTGAATTATTTTATTAAAATATTCGCCGAGATTAAAACCTATGCAGTCAAACGTCTTATCCGAACCATTCTGCCTAAAACAAACTAACAGGTGATTATTTCCAACTATTCGCGGTGAAGAGACCATTTCAACATTTTCTGCAAAAAAAACAGGACGCATATTGCCGGGACCAAAGGGAGAAAATTGATCTATTATTCTAAAAAACTTCGGAGTAATCTCCGAAAATTTTATTTTAGAATCGATCATAACTTCCGGATGGAGATCTTCTTCGGTTAATGATTCTTTTACAACCTGTTTAAATTTTGTTTTAAACTCTTCGAGGTTTTCAATTTCAACAGCAAGCCCTGCAGCTGCCTGATGTCCTCCAAAATGAATAAGTAAATCCTCGCACTTTTTTAGCGCTTCGTAAATATTGAAGTTTGAAATACTTCGGGCAGAGCCTTTAGCAACGCCGTCAACGGTAGTAAGCATAATTGTTGGGCGGTAATATTTTTCAACCAAACGGGAAGCAACAATTCCGATAACACCGGGATGCCAGTTCTCTGCGTGAAGAACTATCGGAATATCGGTGTCGAGATCTAATGTGCTTTCTACAAAGTCTAAAGCGCGTTCAAAAGTGTCTTCATCAATTTTGCGGCGTTCAATATTTTCGGACTCAAGCACTTGCGCAAGTTCAACGGCTTTCTCGATATCCTCTGTTATCAATAATTCGACGGCTCTTTCGGCATCGCCAAGTCTTCCCACCGCATTAATGCGCGGAGCAATCGTAAAGACAACCTGACCGCTCGTAAGATTACCCGGTTCCATATTACTTATTTTTACTAAAGCAAGAATTCCCGGGCGCGGGTTTTCATTAATAAGATTAAAACCTTCTTTAACCAGGACGCGGTTTTCATCTATCAAGGGAACTATATCTGCAGCGCCCGCAAGCGCAACGAGATCGAGATATTTTAAAGGGAGATTTCTCTTTCCTATTCTTTCCGAAACACCCTGAGCAAGTTTGAATGCGACGCCAGCGCCGGATAGATATCCAAAAGGATAATTACATTGCGGCTTCAACGGATCAAGTAGGGCAAGCGCTGGTGGAAGTTCCTCTTTCGGCTGATGATGATCGCAAATAATAACATCCATACCGAGAGTGTTTGCATATTCTGTTTCTTCAATGGCGGTAATGCCGCAGTCAACTGTAATTAAAAGATCGGTTCCGCGTTCTTTAACGAAATCTATACTCTGCATTGAAAGCCCGTAGCCTTCGGTTAACCGCTTGGGAATATAATATTCAACATTGGCGCCGAGTTCTTTGAGAAACATATACAGCAATGCTGTTGAACATGTGCCATCTACATCGTAATCGCCGTAAATTGTAATTAATTCGTTTTCTGTAAGTGCGGTTATAACCCTTGTGGTAGCGGTTTCCATGCCGTCCATCAAAAACGGATCGTAAAGTGATTCGAGTGAAGGTCGGAAGAAGTATTTAGCCTGTGCGAAAGTTTTTATTTCCCTTAAAACAAGCAGCCGTGCAAGAACTTCGGAAATATTCAATGAATCTGCGAGCGACTTTACCGTGTAATCGTCGATACCTTCTCTTATTTTCCAACGTTTCAGCAACATATTGTTAAAACCTAAAAATAAAAGAACAAAAAAATAGAACAACCGTATAAGCCGAATTCTGTATCCCCTGCAAGCAGGGAAGGCAATTATTTATCTAGGATATGAATTGCTTCATACCTCAAGCGGTCTACCCGGAAGCCGTGCAGGGCGAACAACCTTGTTCCACAAAAGTGGAAAGACTTCCTGCTTGACCTTGCTTCGGATGGGGTTTGCCTTGTTCCGCCGTTAAGCGAAATCCCAAAAGGGACCGGCAATGTTACCATTACCGCGGTAGGCTCTTACCCTGCCATTTCACCCTTATCCCGCTAACGCGGGACGGTATATTTTCTGCGGCACTTTCCGTAGTTAAAAACTTACGCTTCTAACTCCCGGGCGTTACCCGGCATCCTGTTCTGCGAAGTTCGGACTTTCCTCTCTCCCGAATGGGACAGCAATTGCCCCGGCTGGTCTATTTTTTATTCTTAAAATGATAAAATTGTATTTTAGAACAATTTATAACAAAACCTTTTTTAAAACTAAAATTAAGTTGTTATTAATTGAATAATTTAATGGCTGAAATATAGTAAATAAACCTACTCTAAAACAGTAGACAAATAGGCGGACAGGCTTCTCAAATTTTTTTTTATGAAGATATCTGCCTTAAAAAATAGATACTTCAATTTAATGTTCTTTTGCATTCTCAGATTATAAATTCTAATTTTGATGCGAGGATTTTGATTAATTTTTCCAGGAAAATCTTATGAAAAAAAATGTTTTTTATTTGTTGTCTTTTTTTCTGCTGTTCACTTTCGGTTTAACCGCTCAGCAGGAACACGAATTAGATAGTTCCATCCCGGAACTTTCCGGTTTTCACGAAGTAATTTATCCAATCTGGCACTCTGCTTACCCCGAAAAAGATTATGCCGCTTTGCGCGGATATCTTGAGGATGTTAACGAAGGCGCTTCAAAAATTTTTGCCGCCGAACTTCCGGGAATTTTGCGTGATAAACTTGACAGTTGGAATAATGGTGTGAACGAATTTAAAACTTCGGTTGAAGAATTTAACACTGCAGTTAGCGGAACCGATGATGAAGTATTGTTAAAGGCAGCCGAAAAACTTCACTCTTTTTATGAAAATCTTGTAAGAATAGTTCGTCCGGTTTTAAAAGAGGTTGATGAATTTCATAAAGATATGTACGTAATCTATCACTATTATTTGCCGGAAAAACAATACGATAAAATTAAATTACTCGGCGATGGACTCGTTATTAAATCCGAAGCCATTACTAAGGCTAAATTGTCGAAACGACTGGAAAACAAACAGGACGATTTTATTTCCGCCGCAGAGGATTTGCTATCCTCGGCAAAGGATTTGAAAGATTTGCTTCAACATGAAAAATACGACGCTATAGATTCGGCGGTAGAAAAAATGCACTCCAATTACCAAACGTTGGAAGCGATTTTTTAATTTCGCTCAACTTGACTGCCTTTTTAAAATAGGCTAAACTATTATCTGCTTTGTGTTTTTTTTCTCCCGATCGGAAGGTTGGGACTATTATTGCCATGCCCTTGTGTAGAGATGAATTTAACAAAGGAATTTTTTAATTATTTATCGCTTAATAAAATATTTTGAAGTTAACGATATAGATGATTGGAACAAACAGAGACCTCCTTCAACAAAAGGGGTTTTATGATAGCGCTTGTTGATTGCGGTACTGGTGAAGTTGAGGCTGTTGCGGCTTCTCTCGAAAAATTACACGCAGAATATAAAATTTCTAACAATGAAATCTTTATTTGTAATGCTGATAAAATAATTTTTCCCGGCGCGGGTATTGCGTCATTGGCGATGCGCAAACTCCATTTGAATAATCTGTTTTCTGCTCTTCGAATGATAAAGCAGCCGATGCTTGGAATCGGTTTGGGGATGCAGTTAATGTGCAACTTTTCTACCGAAGGGAACGTAGCCGCTCTGGGAATTTTCCCCGGGCGTGTTGAAAAATTCGTTTCGCCAAAAATGCACGTTCCACATAGAGGATGGAAATCGGTGGAATTAATAAAACAAAGCCTTCTGTTTAACGGTATAACGAGCGGCGAAAAATTTTATTTTGAACATAGCTATTATATTCCTGTTGATGATTATTCCACTTCCATCTCCGAAAACGGAATCCCATTTTCTGCTTCAATAGAATATGGAAAATACTTCGGCGTACAGTTTCATCCCGAACTATCGGGTCAAGCTGGATTAACTTTGCTTAAAAATTTTGTTGATTTGTGATCATTATCCAGAGTTCTGCAGCCATGATTGAATAAATCACCTTCATTTGTGTAAGCAATATTGAAATTATTAACTCACCTTACGCAAAAATTGTTGTACGAAGTCCGTTAGCTAACGGATTATCGAAGCTTCGCTTCGATTTACAATACAATTTCAGACTTCTGCGTAAGGTGAGTTATTAACTGAAATAAATTTTTCGTTTAATAAGTTCCCTGCTAATTTGCCTCCGCGGGCATTTGTTCGCTTTATAAAAAATAAAACTTTAGTATTTTGCAGTACTTAAAAATTATTACCGCATGAAAGTTTATGGAATATTCAATTTTCGAAACTGAAATAAAAATTCGCCCTGACGATATTGATTCTAACCAACACGTTCACAACACAAAATTTCTCGACTATGTTCTAGCTGCCCGCTATGAGCAGATGATTAATAACTACAAAATGTCGATGGCTGAATTTCACGAGCGGGGTTTTAACTGGGTGGTCTCTTCAACAACAATTAATTACAAAAAAGCATTAAAACTATCCGACAAAATTGTTGTGCGCACTCAGTTGGTGGAAATTGCCGCAGCACAATCCAGAGTAAATTTTTGGATTGTGCTAAAAGAATCGGGTAAGGTTGCCGCCGACGGATTTATTTTGTATACTATGATATCTTTACGAAGCGGAAGAGCCACCCGGATACCGGAAGATATTATTAAAAGATACTCAGTCTGATAGCATCAACAGTTTTTATATTCAATTAGAGGTTTTGATTAATGCGTGAATTTTTAGATCAAATATATTTTGAAAACTCGGTTCAACAATATTTAATGGCGCTTGGCACGCTCGTGCTGGGTTTAGCTTTAATAAAAATATTTGCAAAATTAGTTTTGGGCAGAATAAAGAAATGGGCTGAAAGTACCGAAACACAACTCGATGATTTTGTAATCCGTGGAGTAGAAAAAACAATAATACCGCTTCTGTATTATGGTGTTTTCTATTTAGCTTTAAATACATTAACTATTCACCCCAAAGCAGAAAAATGGATCCACATTTTCTCTGCGATCATTATAACGTTTTTTACTATAAGAGTAATTACTTCTACTTTAAAATTTTCAATGAATGCCTATCTTGTAAGTCAAAGCGGCGGGGAAATAAAAGCTAAACAATTTAAAGGAATAACAGCCATCGCCTCGGCATTCGTTTGGGTATTTGGTTTTGTTTTTCTGTTAGATAATCTTGGTTTTAATGTTACAACTGTAATCGCCGGACTCGGTATCGGCGGCATCGCTATTGCGCTTGCTGCGCAGGCTATACTCGGTGATTTGTTCAGTTACTTTGTAATTTTTTTCGACCGACCGTTTGAGATTGGCGACTTCATAGTTACTGGCGATAAACGCGGAACGGTTGAGTATATTGGATTGAAAACTACCCGCGTGCGCTCACTTGACGGCGAGCAGCTTGTTTTCTCAAATACCGATTTAACTAATTCCCGTTTACATAATTTTAAAAAGATGGAAAGACGGCGGGCTGTTTTTAAGCTTGGTGTGGTTTATCAAACATCTCCGGAACTGGTGGCGGAAATACCAATCATCGTAAATAAAATAATTGAATCGCAGACGGACACGGCATTCGATCGCGGTCATTTTTCTTCTTTCGGCGACTTTAGTTTGAACTTTGATTTTGTATACTTTGTGCTTGGATCGGATTATACAAAATATATGGACATACAACAGGAAATTAATATTGCAATTTATAGTGAATTTCGGGCGCGCGGTATTGAGTTCGCTTTTCCAACTCAAACAATATTTTTAACTAAAGAAAACAATGAGAAATAGTTTTTAGAGAGATTGTGAAAAAGAAAAAGGTGGACGGGTTTTTGAGTAAGAATGGTTTATCTTTCCGTGTCTGAAGCAGAATATCTTTCGAGATCGTTGTTTCAATTAATGTATGCCTGATATGATCTCTTCATCTTTTATCAAATCTACGGAACCGGGGTAACCGCCAAATCACACATGTTGTTCTTCGCTTACGCCAAAAGCAGATTGCATTTCGGTTAACGCCAATGATACATTTTTAGCAGTTCAAACCTTCCGGCTAAAGACTCATTCAATCCATTTTGAATTTATAATGTTGATGAACCGGGTAGTATCACTTTAATGTTTACATTTTCGTAACCCTCAAGGTTGCTTTTGACGAAGTTAACTATCCCCCGACCCAATCAAAATAATTTTCTTGTGTTATCACTTTAAACTGCGCCTCCGGATAGGCTTTTTGCCAGGCTGTTGGAATTTTAACTTTCGATTCATTCCACTTCATCTCATAAGCAAAAAGATTTCCTTCTCGCTCTTCAACCAGATCAATTTTCTGCTGGTCGTATGTTCGCCAAAAATAGTTGTTCACAATCATTCCGATGTTACTTTGATATTTCATCCTTTCGCTTATCATATAATTCTCCCATAATGCGCCGAGATCGTTTCTAAAGTTTAGAGGATTCAGATTAGCTATGACAGCGTTCCTTACACCATTATCGTAAAAATACCATTTCGAACTTTTTACGACTTCTTTTCTAAGATTCCCACTATAACCATCAAGTTTAAAAAGAATAAAAACTTTAGTTAACAAATCAAGATATTTCTCAACCGTATTTCTGCTTAGCTGTAGTTGTTTTGCTAGTTCGTGTAAAGAAACTTCACCTCCGATTTGAAAGGCAATAAGTCGTAACAGATTTATTAATTTTGAAGAATTTTTTATGTTTTCAAAAGTCAGAATATCTCTCAGTAAATACGATGTAATTAAATCATTTAGATAAATTAATTTGTCTTCAAAAGAATTCAGATTGTAACTCTCAGGGTAATTACCGAAGATTAACCTGGCTTGCAAATTATCCTTCCTGTTTACAATCGGTTCCAAGACGAACAGTTCTTTTTCTGATAAGGGATAGAGGTTAAGAGTAATTTTTCTGCCGGTTAATGGTTCGCCCGCTTTATTTTGAAGATCAAAAGCAGAGGACCCTGTCGCGATTATTTTTAGGTCATCAATTCCATCAACCATTAATTTCAAGATGTTTCCAATCTCCGGGATTTTTTGCGCCTCATCAATAATGAGCAGTTTTTTATCCCCCAACACAGCCAGGTAATTTTTAACCGTTCTTCTTTCGAGAAGTTCACGCGTCGAAAATTCCTCTCCATTTAAAAAAAGATACGGTTCAGAAATCCCCTTCATAATTTCTTTGATTAGAAAAGTTTTTCCTACACGTCTTGCCCCTAAAAGAACAACAACTTTTCCAGGGCGCAAAGAGGATAATATTTTGTCAAAAAGTATTCTGTTGATCATATTAATGCAAATTTGTTCAATTGAGTGGACGAATTTACATTAATCCCGTCATTTAGTCAACGGAATTTATAAAAATTAAAGACTCGAAGATTAAGAATGATAATTGCACCGCAGCCTTGAAGGTTTCAGCCCCACAAAAAAAGAATTAAATTTATTTCTTCAATCTATCGTAAGTTTGCTGGAGATTACCAGTTGTCAATAATGCATAGTAGCTTGTCTTTGGAGCATAGCCTTCTGCAATTTTCACAAGCCAGATGTCTGCTGGCTGAAGTTGTCTAAGTGATGAACCATTTTTATGCAATACTGTTTGGCTAGGCTGGATTGTGCTTGTGAACCCTACTTCTCCTGGAGCAATTCTTGCGCTAAGGCCTTCCTGCACAATTGCAGGATTATGAACAGTGTCTTGTCCGATGATGTTTATTATGTAAAGTAAGGATATAACTGCATCATCTATGATTCCATCATTGTTGTAATCATGGGTACCAATAGAACCTACTGCTCCATGTGTATTTTTAAACCAATTAATTGCATTATGGTCAAATGTTGTCATTACTGAATCTTCCAGAACTTTATGTTTTGATGATGCTTTTTTGAAATAAGGGTCAATTCTCTGTCCGATAATGTTTATTATGTAATCTTGCTCTGCGGGTGTGATTTTGTCGCCATTATAAGGGCCAATGCTTGAGATTATTTCTTTCAAGCTGTCTAAGTTAGCTTTCTTCAGACCTTCGAAACCCATGGCTCCAAAGTTAGCTTCCCATGCGAAGCTGCCCAAAACATTTGGATCAATGTAAGCAGAATCTGCAAGCAATGGAACTGCGTCTACTGCAACACCGCTTGTGTCATTTCCGCCTGCAACATAAATTTTTCTTATGAAGCCTTCTGCGTGGCTTGGATTGTAAATCTGTGCCTTAAGTGTGTCACCATTGGATGA
>Ga0210039_1004564_pt1 | contig 10045 bp, 4 predicted proteins | sample CryGeyCG2114_250_3_FD_185460 | JGI IMG/M metagenome (GOLD analysis project Ga0210039, IMG submission 185460) | Groundwater microbial communities from aquifer - Crystal Geyser CG17_big_fil_post_rev_8/21/14_2.50 (SPAdes) (version 2) | ecosystem: Environmental > Aquatic > Deep subsurface >... | reverse complement strand
TATATTTGATGTACCGACAAGTGTTAATGTAGCTCCCGCATCTATGGTAATATTTTTTGCAACAGCACCTGCAGCAGCAATAATAGGTATGTTGGTTGTTCCTGAGGGAATAAGTACATTCATTTCTTGTGTAGGAACAAATGCATCCCAATTATTCTGATTAAACCAATCCGTACTTACTGAACCATTCCAAGTAGTAGTAGATTTGAAAATTAAACGCACCTGAGGTTTGTAATTTACTCTTGTTGTTGTAGTTTGCCCACAAATGCTACCTGCATTGTCATCTAATCGATAACGATAACCTCTATTGGAATTAAATATTCTGCACTGACCCGAAGCATCCCAAGTAGGTTGTATCTGCGACCAACATATTTCAATTGCCAAGTTTTGTGTTCCATTCCAATTAAATGGAGTGTCGAAAATTAGCATATCAAAATCTCCTGGTTCAGGAGCATAAGTAAAAGCATTTTTAACAACCGTCCAACCTGTTGTTCCCAAACTATTTGAAGCATTATTGGCATTGGTATGCTTTACCTTAACAGTATATCCAGGTATATTAAATAACGGATTGGTTGTTATGAAAAAACCTAATTGACTAAGCGTGTTTGCCCCTGTAACTCCAGCAGCATTAATTTCCGCTCTTGTATAAACAAATTGTGCAACTTGTCTTCTAAAATAAGTATTTACTGGCGATGCTTGGGTTATAGTATTTACAGTTGTTCCTGTGCCTATCTGTATAGCTTGTCCGAAAGATGAATAGATAGTGAAAACCGACAAAAAAGTAAGTATAATTTTATTCATAACTAAGTAGTTTTACTTGTAAAAGAAAGTAAATATACGGAAAAATTTAGTATTAGGTTACGATTTTTCGATATAACTCTTGTTTCTTCATACCAATTACACATTTTATAGCTCAATTTTAAGATTGAGCTCGATAAATTAGCTGATGAAGATTTCTGGTCGCCATTGGAATAAGAGCTAATAAAAAAACTTAATTTTGTGCCAATGAATAGCTCTGACTTAAAAGCGGTTTATACCAATGCTTCCGCTACCCAACAAATTTGTAAACAGTTTCAAGAAAATGCCCTTTCGCACGTTCATGTTAAAGGATTAATAGGTTCTTCTACAGCTTTTTATTTGAATGGAGTTATACAAAATTTACCGTTAAATCAGCTCATTGTTTTAAACGACAAAGAAGAAGCTGCCTATTTTTTTAATGATTTAGAACGAATAATAGGCGAAGACAAGGTATTGTTTTTCCCAAATTCTTACCGAAATCCGTATCAGGTTGAACAAACGGACAATTCAAATATTTTAATGCGAGCAGAAGTGCTAAGTGCATTAAGTAAAACAACCCACAATAAAATTATTGTAACTTATCCAGCGGCATTGTCCGAGAAAGTGGTAACCAAAAAGATATTGCAAAAAAACACCCTCAAATTAAAAGTTGAAGAGGAGATTTCGCTCGATTTTTTAATAGAGATGCTCAATGAATATCATTTTGAACGAGTGGATTTTGTGGTTGAACCTGGTCAGTTTTCAGTTAGAGGCGGAATTGTCGATGTATTTTCTTTTTCAAACGAAAACCCCTATCGTATTGAGTTTTTTGGCGATGAAGTGGAATCCATCAGAAGTTTTGATCCTGTTACGCAACTAAGCTTAAAGAACCATACACAAATAAACATTCTTCCTAACATTCAAAATGCATTGCTCGAAGAAGTTCGGATCTCCTTTTTATCTTTTTTACCTACAAATACATTGGTTTGGTTAAAAGATATTGCACTAATTGCATATCAAATTGAATCCGATTTTGAAAAAGCAACAGCAGCAAAAAAAGCGATAGAAAATTCGCCTTTAAATCACCTGAAACCGCAAGAACTATTTTTACAGAAAACACTATTTATTGAAGAAATTTCAACTAAAAATACCATAGAATTTGGTAATCAATTTTTCCTTTCGGCAGATTTAACAATTACGCTAAACCAAAAAACTCAACCCAGTTTCAATAAAAATTTCGAGTTACTACATCAAGATTTAACTACCAAAAAAGAAAAAAACTATACCACACTTTTATTAGCAGATAGTTCTAAACAAATTGAACGTCTTACTGCCATTTTTGAAGACATTAGAAAAAAATTAGAAGTAACACCTATCTTACTTACAGTTCACGAGGGTTTTATAGATGAAGATAATAAAATTGCTTGTTATACTGACCATCAAATTTTTAATCGTTACCAACGATTCAATTTAAAAGATAGCTATAAAAAGAAAAGCGAAAGCCTTACGTTGAAAGAAATTCATGGACTAACTTCTGGTGATTTTATTACGCATATTGACCATGGTGTAGGGCGTTTTTCGGGATTAGAAAAAATTGATGTTCAAGGCAAACAACAGGAAGCCATTCGTATTGTTTATGCCAATAATGATTTGTTGTATGTGAGTATTCATTCCTTACATAAAATTTCAAAATTTGTTGGTAAAGATGGAATTCCTCCTTCTATTAACAAGTTGGGTTCACCTCAATGGCAAAATGCCAAACAAAAAACAAAATCAAAAATAAAAGAAGTAGCTTTCGATTTAATTAAATTGTATGCCGAGCGAAAAGCTAAAAAAGGATTTCAATTTTTGCCCGATACGTATATGCAAAATGAATTGGAAGCTTCTTTTATTTATGAAGATACCCCTGACCAGTTGAAAGCAACCATTGATGTCAAAAAAGACATGGAGGCTGAATCTCCTATGGACAGATTAATTTGTGGGGATGTTGGTTTTGGGAAAACAGAAATTGCTATTCGTGCAGCGTTTAAAGCAGTTGCAGATAGCAAGCAAGTTGCGGTGTTAGTTCCTACAACAATTTTAGCCTTGCAACACTATAAAACTTTTAAAGAACGATTGGCTGATTTCCCTTGCAAAGTAGATTACATTAACCGATTTAAAACCACAAAACAACAACAAGAAACGCTTAAAAAACTAGCTTCAGGACAAGTTGATATTTTAATAGGAACACACCGAATTGTAGGCAATGATGTTAAATTCAAAGATTTAGGATTGCTGATTATTGATGAAGAGCAAAAGTTTGGTGTTTCTATAAAAGATAAACTAAAAACCATCAAAACCAACGTAGATACACTTACACTAACTGCAACTCCCATTCCTCGAACCTTGCACTTTTCGTTAATGGCAGCTCGCGATTTATCAAACATTAATACGCCACCTCCAAACAGACAACCAGTAGAAACTAAATTACAAACCTTTAGCGAAGAAGCAATTAGAGATGCTATTATTTATGAAACAGCAAGAGGTGGACAAGTTTTTATTGTAAACAATAGAGTAGAAAACATCAAAGAAGTAGCAGGCATGGTGCAGCGTTTATGTCCTGATGTAAGTGTGCTGACCGCTCATGGACAAATGAAAGGAACGGAATTGGAACAAAAAATGGCTGCTTTTGTAGAAGGACAATATGATGTATTAATTGCAACCACCATCATTGAATCTGGATTAGACATCCCAAATGCAAACACCATCATTATTATCAACGCACATCATTTTGGGTTAAGCGATTTACATCAAATGAGAGGCAGGGTAGGTCGATCAAATAAAAAAGCATTTTGCTATTTAATGGCTCCCCCTTTACACACACTTTCTATGGAAGCTAGAAAAAGACTAACTGCCATAGAGCAATTTTCTGATTTGGGAAGTGGTTTTCAAATCGCCATGCGTGATTTAGATATTAGAGGAGCTGGAAACTTGTTAGGAGCTGAACAAAGTGGTTTTATTTCAGAAATAGGATTTGATGTGTATCAAAAAATCCTACAAGAAGCCATTGAAGAACTCAAAGAAAATGATTTTGCTGCATTATATGCTGAAGAATTGAAACAAAAATCTTTTATAACCGACTGTCAAATTGAAACCGATTTTGAAGTGTTAATTCCAGATGATTACATCACCAATATCTCAGAGCGATTAGTTATCTATAAAGAATTGGATGAAATTGAAAACGATGAAGCATTAGCAAATTATCGTTTGCGACTTATCGATAGGTTTGGAAAAATTCCTTTAGCAACAGAGCATTTATTTAAAATTATTCAATTACGTTGGTTAGCCAAAAACATTGGTTTTGAAAAATTAGTGTTAAAGCAAAAAAAATTAATTGGCTATTTTGTTCAAAACCAACAATCCCCTTATTATCAATCAGCCCGATTTACACATGTGTTAAATTATGTTCAGCAAAATCAACGTGCTTGCAAAATGAAAGAAAAAAACAATAAACTTTCGTTGGTTTTTGAAAATGTTACTGCCATTCATCAAGCAATAAGTGTTATCGAGCCACTTTGTGTTCTAACAGCTGTTCCTGCATAGATTCGTAGCCCCTTGACCCATACAGGAGGTAATTTTCTTATTGTACCGTTCTTAACCCGCTTTATTCATGCAAAAGCGAAGCGAATTGTATGAGTGTGCGAAGGGCTTTGGGATGCAAAGCGGTTAATCCCTTCCGATAATTATCGGAATAGTAATACCCAAATTTGGGCTATTGAAAATAGCTAAATTAAATTTGTTGGTATTACTTATATCGTAGAAAATTTGTGAACCGAGCTTGCGAGTTCAACGAAGTTAATTTTCCGGGTTAATCCCCGCTCCTTTCTCTTTCTGTTCTGTTTATAATATACTGAAACTTTGCATGTTTTCGGAGAAAGCTTGCTTAGTTACTGTAAATACTCGCAACCAAATAATATAAATTATCCGAAAAGCTATTTGGTTGCGGTATATGAACAAAACTATATTTGGTTTTTATATTTTACAAATCCATTCTACAAACATAGGATGACAAGTCGGTTTATAAGTTGTTCATCACCTCATCATCCACCAAATTGGGCAACGTAACTTTTAACCCAGGAGTTCTTTCCATCTCACGTTTAATGGCAAAAATAGCTTCTGAGTTTCTTGCCCAGCTTCTACGAGCAATACCATTATTCACATCCCAAAAAAGCATGGATTTTAATCTTCTATCGGCATCAGCAGAACCATCTAAGGTTAATCCAAAACCACCATTAATAACTTCTCCCCATCCAACACCACCGCCATTGTGTATAGAAACCCAAGTGGCCCCTCTAAAACTATCGCCAATAACATTATGAATCGCCATATCTGCTGTAAATGCAGAACCATCATAAATGTTAGAAGTTTCTCTATAAGGAGAATCTGTTCCTGAAACATCATGATGATCTCGTCCTAAATTAACAGGAGCGGAAAGTTTACCACTAGCAACAGCTTGGTTAAAAGCTTCAGCAATTTTTATTCTTCCTTCGGCATCAGCATATAAAATTCTGGCTTGAGAACCAACCACCAACTTGTTTTCTTGAGCTCCTTTAATCCAAGTAATGTTATCTTGCATTTGTTGTTTTATTTCATTGGGAGAGGTTTTTATCATTTCTTCCAACACTTCGCAAGCAATATCGTCAGTTGTTTTTAAATCTTCTGGTTTTCCTGAGGTGCATACCCAGCGGAAAGGACCAAATCCGTAATCGAAACACATAGGTCCCATAATATCTTGAACGTAAGAGGGGTATTTAAAGTCTATCCCATTTTCTGCCATAATATCAGCACCTGCTCGGCTTGCTTCTAGTAAAAAAGCATTTCCGTAATCGAAAAAGTAAGTGCCACGCTTAGCATGTTTGTTAATTGCAGCAACTTGCCTTCTGAGACTTTCTTGCACTTTTTGTTTAAATAGTTCGGGTTGGTTCGCCATCATTTCGTTGCTTTCTTCGTAGCTTAACCCGACTGGATAATAACCTCCCGCCCAAGGATTGTGTAAGGAAGTTTGGTCGGAACCTAAATCTATATAAATTCCTGCTTCATCAAACTTTTCCCAAACATCCACTACATTGCCATCATAAGCAATAGAAACAACTTCTTTATTAGCTTTGGCTTGTTGTACTCTTTCACAAAGTTCATTTAAATTGCTTATTACTTCGTCCACCCAACCTTGTTCGTGTCGTTTAAAAGTTGCTGCTGGATTAACTTCAGCAGTTACCGAAATAACTCCAGCAATATTTCCTGCTTTGGGTTGAGCTCCACTCATTCCTCCTAATCCTGAAGTAACAAATAATAGCCCCTCCCCAACCCTCCCAGAACGAGAGGGAGTATTGGTTTTTTCTCTTTGTTTTCTACATCCATTCAACACTGTAATGGTAGTTCCATGTACAATTCCTTGCGGACCAATATACATATACGAACCCGCTGTCATTTGTCCGTATTGCGTAACCCCAAGTGCATTAAATTTCTCCCAATCATCAGGTTTGGAATAATTGGGTATCATCATGCCGTTGGTAACCACTACTCTTGGAGCTTCTTTGTGTGAAGGAAACAATCCCATAGGGTGACCAGAATACATCACCAATGTTTGTTCATCTGTCATTTCTGACAAATAGTACATGGTTAATAAATATTGCCCCCAGTTTTGGAAAACAGCTCCATTACCTCCATAAGTAATTAATTCATGTGGATGCTGAGCCACAGCAGGGTCTAAATTATTTTGTATCATCAACATAATAGACTTTGCTTGTATAGATTTTCCGGGATATTCGTTAATAGGTCGGGCAACCATTTTATAATCAGGACGAAAACGATGCATGTAAATTCTTCCGTATTTTTCCAATTCTTCAGCAAATTCTTTTGCCAAAATAGGATGATGTTTGGCTTCAAAATAACGTAAGGCATTTTTTAGTGCAAGTTTTTTTTCTTCTTTTGAGAGGATGTCTTTACGTTTAGGAGCATGACTTACTGTTATATCAATTTCTTTTATTGATGGCAATTCATTTGGAATTCCTTGCTGTATTTGAGTTTTAAAATCCATATTTTTATAGAAGTTAGAAAATTCATAAAAAATCTGATGTTATTTTATAAACACATCGATTTTATTTTAATTTTTTGGCTATAAGTGAAGTTTCTCCACATTATTTAAATCGTATTTGCAAGTTTAGTTTAAAATATAACCCTCCATTTTCTTCGTAAATCCTCCCAAATTCGTGTCGAGTACTGCTTGCTGTTTCCAATTTTGTATTTGTAAATAAATAATCTTCAAATTCGTTTCTATTGTAAATATGGTAACATAAAACTTCTCCATTTTCTTTCACAACCAAGTAACCTCCAGTTGCATCTAATTCTCCTGTCCAAACTTTTGAAGGCATCATTCCTAATGCAATATCAGTTAGAAAACGTTTTATTTTGTAAGAATAAAAGGGATGATTAGTTTCTAAATCATACACAAGTGGATTTGTAGCCGATATTTGTGAGGTCAATTCTAAGACCGTTGAATGTGTTGAACTGAAAAACAATAGTAAACTTTCTGCTATAATTTTTGGCAATGCACTATCAATCAAAACAAGATTGTTTCCAAAAACAGAACTTTCTGTTTTTTCGAAAAGTAAATTTCCACCAAATGAAGTTATTTTTTCTAATCGGTCTTTGATTTTACTTCTTGTATCAATTTCGTTTATTTCTAAAATCTGATTTTGAGATAAATTCAAATTTTGGATTTTAAAAATAAAATTTGTTGTTTTACCAGCGTTTAGTAATGTAGAAGCTCCGCCAAGTTGTGATTTTATACTAAATCCAAGTTCAGAGTTTGTGCCTGTTCGTTGGTCGTGAATAACAATTCTTATATCGCTTTTTACAGTTGATTTAGCTTTTAAAGAATGACTATTAAAAGAGTTGATGAAATTTTCAATTTCTGGAATTGAAAAAGTTGCGTTCGTCTTTTCTTTAAGTTTTGTAAGCAAAAAATGAGCTTGTTTTTGAAACTCTAAAACCGAAATTCTTATTTCTTCTTCGCCATTTTTTACAATGACTAAATCGTTGTCATAACTAAATTCAAAAGTTCCGTTTGTTTCATCACGAAGAACTTTGATAATTGGAAAAATCAAAGTTTCAATTTTATTTAAATTGCTATCGCCTGCAAAAAGTTGTTTGTCAGAAATTACTTTTAGAAGTGTATAAATTTCACTCCATTCTCCTTTATTTCCTGTTATCATTTCTTAATTCCAATTAGTTTTAATATTTCATTTGCAGTAGCTTGTATTGCAGGAACGGCAACGGAGTTGCCGAACTGTTTATAAGCGGAAGCGTCAGCAACTGGAATTAAATAATTATCTGGAAAGCCTTGCAGTCTTGCCCATTCTCTTGGTGTCATTTTACGAATTCCTTCACGATTTACAGTGCCTTTTATGTGTGTTGTTGGCGTAAAATCAGTAATTCTGTGGTCTAAAACCAAATTCCGTTCTCTTCCCATTCCTCCAACAACAATAGCGTTGCTAATTCCGCTATCTGGAATTATGGCGTAACCAAAACCATTTCCTTTTCCTTCGTGTCTTGCTTTATGATTGATTAAAGTTTGAATGTATTGAGTTGATAGAAAATATTTTGTAGGAGGTACATTTTCCTCTTTTATTTGAGAAAATGCGACTTTCTTATTTATTGGTTTTGGATATTCAAAACGCTTAATTTCTAAATCGTTTCTAAACCCTACAATGTAAATACGTTCTCTATTTTGTGGAACTCCAAAATCTTTAGCATTAATAATTTGAGGGTCTGGAACGAAATATCCTAAATCATTTCTTAAAACATTTAAGATGGTTGCTAAAGTTTTTCCTCCGTTGTGGTTTCTTAAACCTTTTACATTTTCTAAAAAAATTACTTTTGGTTGTTTTCGTTTGATAATTTCTGCAACGTCAAAAAACAATGTTCCTCTCGTATCTTCAAAACCTCCACGTTTTCCTGCAATCGAAAATGCTTGACAAGGAAATCCAGCACAAAGCAAGTCAAAACCGTCTGGAATAAAAGATTTTGTTTCTTCTTTTGTTATATCGCCAAAAGGTCGTTCTCCAAAGTTTGCTTTATAGGTTCGTTTAGCTTCTTTGTCCCATTCGCTTGTAAAAACACATTTTCCACCCAAATTTTGCATTGCCAATCTAAAACCACCAATTCCTGCAAAAAGGTCAATAAATTTGAATTTTGGATTTTCAACAGGTGGAAAAGGAATTTCAAAAGTGTCAAAAATGCCATATTGCAGAGCTTCTTCGGCTACAATATTTGTTATTTCTTCTTCGGGATATTTATACTCCAAAATCTCTTTTGTGTATTTTACAGCATCTTTTTTGAAAAATTGTGAAACTCCATTTTTACTGTTGTGCAAAAAATGGGTTATAATCGCTTCCTTGTTGTTTTCAAATTCAACAAGTTTGTCTTTATATTCTTTTTCGAAAATCTTTTCAAGCGATATTTTCTCTTTCAATTTCATTATGTTTTTTTCATTCAATATGATTTGCTAAAATACAAAAAAAATAAGAACTATGATTTGGTAAGTTTTCAAGGGTGTACGACAAATTTCACTTTTACTATTTTTCATCAGTTAATAGGAACTGCGAGGCTTTTAACTTTTCCTTTTTGCTTGATCAAAAAGAAACAAAAAATCAAGACTTCTGATAAATTTCATCTGCACATTTTTATTGTTTTAAATAGGTCAGATGGAGCTTCGGTTCTTGTTTTTTTTCTGATAAAATTGCCGCACAACCCAAGCCCTGATAGTTTTGTTCTTTACAGTTTCCTTATCAAAGGAAAAAGCCTTTTCTCTCTTTTGTTATTTCTTAGTCCCGAAATATGTTTTTCTCTGAAAAACTAATATTTCGAGGATGCTCGTAAAAATAAAGAATTAAAAACTCTCGTTTTTACGGCATTCAAGGGTTGCTTTCTATTACCTTCGCTAATTTTAACAATTAAAAAAACTAGCGAAATGTATCAAAGGTCGCTTCCTTACTTAATTCTTGTAATATTCCAGCTTTCATTTATTAAAAGGGATATTTGTCTTACACCCGTTTTCAATCTCTATTCTCTCATTTCTCCTTTCTCTTTTCATTTTTTTTGAACCCATAAGGACAGTGTTTACATCCATTTTGACAACAATAGCCTCGTTTTAATAAATATTTTTCGGTAAAGACGATATATCCTTCTTCACTGTAATAATATTCATCATCATCCAATTGATTTATTT
>Ga0210039_1004557_pt1 | contig 10053 bp, 25 predicted proteins | sample CryGeyCG2114_250_3_FD_185460 | JGI IMG/M metagenome (GOLD analysis project Ga0210039, IMG submission 185460) | Groundwater microbial communities from aquifer - Crystal Geyser CG17_big_fil_post_rev_8/21/14_2.50 (SPAdes) (version 2) | ecosystem: Environmental > Aquatic > Deep subsurface >... | reverse complement strand
AAGGGATGTTAACATTGGACGTGAGATCATTCGGAGATTGCAAGAACAACGTGAACCCCAATTGAGGCTTATGAAATGACAATTCATTCTTGCCGTAATCTTTCTACGTGGGCAGTGCTTGGCTTTTTGATGGGACAACTACGTATCGTTCTCGATGCTGAAAGCGAAGACGCTATTGTAGATGTATTTGTAGATGCAATAACACGGCCTACAGAAGCTGGAGAAACAGTGAAGAAACTTGTGTCAATTTGTCTTAAGGTAGAGAAGAAACTCTCTTGTCCTCCACTGCCCTCAATCGAAGGAGATTGAGCTATGCTTATCATGCGTAATGCAGGTATAAATGGTCGAGAGTTCTCAGAAATTGCATTTCAGTACCATTCTGATGTGGAGTTCAAATACCTCTCGATTATTACAAACATGATGGATACAAGAAATTCTGCATTCATTCACCTTAACCAAGAACAGATTTATAAACTCAGGGAAGCGTTGAACAAGTTAGTTTTGCAGCCACCAACGCTATCTATGATTGAAGGAGACTCACTGTGACTCAAAAGAAGTTAACAACAAAGAGAAGAATAATCCACAATGGACCGATGTCCTATGTTTATATTTTGCGCGAGCGTGGATTTCCACCTTCTTGGCCTTCTAAACAGTCAACCTGGTGGATGCCATCTTACCGAAATTTTAGTTTCTTCCACTCACGTTGGGAAGAGCATCCTGGTAAGTGGATTACAGCAAGGAGTGCACGTTCTGCTGCACAAACACTTGGTTTAATAGAATATGGGTACGCAAATACAGTTGACGTGTGTCCGTTTATTCTTCTCACAGAGGCAACAAAATGAGTATCTTATTCTTGCCAAGTAGTCTCGAGCATGGAGGACATTGTCATGTTCTTCTTGCAGAAGGAACAACGTTTTTCTTGTGTCTCGATGCTTACCAGATGATTGAGACAGCAATGAAGACTGGAATGAGGTATGTATCTGTTAAGGATACCTTTGGTGACTCAATGGTTCTTGTCGTTGATAGCATCATTTCCATTGGATTCTTCCCAGACTTCCACCTCATCGAATATGAGGAGCAAGAACTTGCACGGAGGAAGGCTGAGGCCGCATTCAACAAGTCTTTGGAAGATGAAGGATGGAAACCATAAAGGGGAGACAAATAGAAAATGACTGACGAATATCGAAAGAAGCCAGTCGTAATCGAGGCGTTTCAGATGACAGAAGAACGCTGGGAGGACCACACTGAGTGGCCATCGTGGCTTTGTGATACTTGGGCAAGACCCTGTCTTTGGGGGTCGCCGCCTCCTTGGATAGCTCCTGACTCTCGTGGTAGGATGTGTATTGGAACCAGAGAAGGAGTTTACAAAGTCTTATGGGGAGATTGGATCATCAAAGACGCTAACGGTGAATTGTCAGTGTGTAAATCAGACATCTTCGAGGCCACCTATGAACCAGCAAGAGCTGAGTTCAGCCGCGAGTTCGATAACTGTATACCAGGCCAGGAAAACTATTCTAAGTTAAAAGTGTCTTTCAAAAGTGGTTGGCCTGGACTCCGTTTCTGGATCTCATCTCCAGAACGGGGTAAGCACAGTGTGATTCTCAACGCGGATCAACTGCGGACTCTCATCGCAGATATCCAACGTTGTCTCGAAAGTGAGCCAAAGGAGGCGCACTATGAGTAAGCATATCAAGGTCCGGTGGCACGGGCTTCGGGCTCGCCGAGAGAGATGGAGGCACTTGTTATCTCTGGCAGGAGAGACGCACGCCACAATAACTAGCGCTCGAAAGCGATGGAAGCAGATGAGCATGGACGCGAGGAAGTCCTTGCTTGAAAGAGAAAGGGAGGAGAGGACATCATGACCGAAACGATCACCACCGAACTTACTCAGACTGCCTCCTTCGCTCCCTGTTTCCTCGCGGTCGTGGTCGCGCTCCTGGTCCCGCAGATCGTCTCGGTCGCCCGGAGTTGGTGGCAGACCGGTCGCCCGTGGAACCGTATCGCCCGCGAGGCGCGCCAGCGGGAACAGGCACTGAACCGATGGAGGAAATCATGAGCAAGTCGGATGAGGTGGAATACCGTTCAAGCGATCCAGACTCTGTCATCTCGATGGTGCGAGTCGAGAAAAGAACAACTCATGATGTGGTCCAACTGTGGAATCGCGGAGGGCACGCCGGAGTGCTGACCGTACTGTCAGACGATGGTATGGAGATCGCAAAGATGCTGATTCACTCTCGCCCGAGGAAGACACCATGAGCGAACATAAAGACTATCCCGAGTTCTTTCGCCTCCTCGATAAAGTGGGGAATGAAAGAGTGTCGGAGTGGTATGGTCTGGGTCGTCGCCCTCCGCATCCCAGCCGTCCCACCACGAACCTCTGGGATTGGTATCTCGCCCAGGTCGCGGCGCGAGAGGCGGCGATCAGGGAATGCGATCTGGAGGCTGCCTACCGCGAGGGGTTCGAGGACGGCGCGACCTCAGAGAGCGCATTCCGTCGGGGAGAGGAGTCCCTGACAGCATCCGTAGCATGGGCTAGGAGCGAGACAGCGGAGCGCCTCGCGGCACTACTCCCAATTGCGAGACATCTTCGGAGGGCGCCATGATCCTTCCTTGGAAAACAGTTAACCTGCACAAAGGAGAGCGCCATGCAGTTGTTAGTCATTGGGTCCGCGCTGATTTTCCTGTACCGGGCGATCCGTGCCCGGGAGCCAGTTGAAATGGTGATTGCAGTAGTGACGATTGTGCTCTGGCTGCTCACCGTGTTCAGAGTTGTCACACCACTTGCGTTGTAAGTGTTCATAACCCTTCAAGAAGGAGCAATAAAATGTCCCACCTGGTAGAAGCCATCAAGACTGGATTGATCTACAGTGCAGACAGTGAAATTATGGAGAAGTTGAAACAGGCACTCACGACACTCGATGCAGATTTAGAAGATTGCGGATACGAAGAAAGTGAGGCAGCAGATACTGTAACTGATGAACTGGTTGAGCTCTTTAACCAGAACGATGAACAGCGAGAGGATATTCTGTCTGAATTGTGTGAAGTTATCTCACTTGCACGAGCTCCAGACGAAGATGAGGACGAAGAGGAAGAGGAAGAGGAAGAGGAAGAGGAAGAGGAGAAGAAGTAAAAATGAAAGACGGCGAAGCATTACCTTGTCGAAGCATTCGCGTATATGCACCAGAAGGTACTCTGTTTGTCAATATCGCAGAGGACTCTCACGGTAAGCCTGTGCATGTAGAAATGACAATTGGAAAGGCAGGCTCTCTCCTTAACGCATGGGTAAATGCTAGTGCACGAATGATAACAGTGATGCTTCGCCATCACAATCTTTCTGTAATCATCGAAGAACTTTCCTTGATTACAAGTGACAAGATGCGGACAACACCAAAAGGTATTACATGTCGTTCTGGTCCTGAAGCTGTTGTGCTCGCTTTGCTTACTTATCAATGCGAGAAGTTCAAAGAGCATTATAACGAGATTCCATTAGCAGGTAAGGCACAATTCAATGGCTGACTATTTTAGCCTTGAGGAATACACAAGAGGATCGAAAGAACTTTTGATCTTATCTGCTAATGGTAACGTTGTCGGTTCGGTCGAAGCAAATACATACGAGGAGAAAGTGCTATGGAAACAGGGGATAGCAGAGATGAATCGAATCGTGCAGAACAAGTAGCTGCTATATTAGATGTGATCTCAAAAGACCCAAACAGTCCAGAGAATCGCGCCAAAGCTGTCTATAGTGTTCTACAGCAACGAGAAGAGTTAACACAATGGGATCTGTTGTGCTTCTCAATCGAGTTTCTTGCAAAGCTTTCAACAGTCCTAATTGGTTGCGAGCAAGAAATCAAGAAACTTGCAATTGCTTTATATTCAATGCACTATGTACAAAAGGAAGAATAATGGGGTACTCAAAAAATAAAGCAGCACTTGAGCGAATGAAAAACTTTCTTGATCAGCTTGCAACAGCTGAGACAAGCTTTGCATGGGAGTCTCGTAATACTTCCATGCTTGCTTACAGAATTCGCCAAGCTTTGCACATTGCGGAAAAACTGCGTGTCCAACCATACAACGAACTAAGATCGAAGTTTATAATTCGTGAACGTGGAAACCGTGTCATTGCAGAACTAAGAGAGATTGAACCGCTGCAAGCACTCAAACTACATATGGAAAGGATGATCTTAGATGACGTTGTAGATCTCCTTGAAATCATTGGAGTTGTAACAAGCAACAACGCAGAAGAGTTTTGTTTTCCGAATGCAGAACTTACAAACAGTGAACTGCAAAGTCTCTATGCTTGGACACAAGAAAACCCAAAAAACTTTGTAATTCTTGCAGGAGAAAATGGAATCGTTTTATCACAAACAGCACCCAGGGAGTTAGCATGGAAACCGAAAGAGCTGTAAGAGTCTACGTAGCGAATTACGCTGGACATGATTATCAAAGAGCAGAGGACTTCGGCAAACTCTGTTTTGTAACACGGGGATTTGTACCTTTTGATAATCTCGATCGCTTAAAGTTTGAGATTGCACAAGCACTTGCCGATTCACATGAGAATGATTTCTTGTTGCTTTCTGGCACGAGTCTTGTAAATGTATTTGCTGCTCTCCTTTGGTATATTATGCACAACAAAGTGAGGCTGCTGATTTACAATCGTGAAACAGGTTACAAAGAAATCGTTATCTCGCATGCAAGCATTGAGAAAATGCTGGAGGTAATCAGAGGATGAAAGACGATCATGAGGTTATGAAAGAGTATTATGAACTTAGGAAGAAAAACTGTGTTTCTGTTTTGCCTCCTCCTTACTTCATCGAGCAAGTAGAAAACTATCTGTTTTTTCGCGTACCACCAGGAAGTTTTCTTCGCGCAGTACTTGAGAATAAACTGGTAGAAAGCTTTATGTATGCTAATGAAACAAACAGGCGTTCAATGTTTTTAATTGCTCACTATATTCATAACGTTGTTCCTAGGGCAGCATGGGGATCTTCAGAAGCAGTTCAGAATTGGTTATATCCACCAGAGGAAGAAGAGGAAGATGCGTAAGAACGTAGTACGAAAAACCGTTGAGCTTTCTGCAGAACATGTTCAATGGTTTTACGACACTTATGGAGGATTAACGAATCAAGCTTCATTGTCTTGGTTACTTGATCTCATGCTCCAAAAGTTTCGTGAAGCACACGAAAAGACTCCAGAAGAACTTGCGGCTATCGGAGCTCAAGAACTTCGTAACCTCTTAAATAAGTGAAACTGGTATGGATGTAAAAATGGAAGTGCATCACCCAACAAAGAAAGATTTCATGGCAAAGTTTGAGCGCTTTGAACCTGTTGTCATGGATCACAGTGCTGTGATTGTAGCAAAACAATGTAAGCGACGCTACTTTTACAGAATTGTACTTGGTTTTCAAGAGAAGGTAACACCACAGTTCTTTGGTTTTGGCACTTGTGTACACAAGTTTGCAGAAGTCTTAGAAGAGCAATATATGGAGTTAGCAAAAGTTGAGCGCTCTAAATCTCCAGATTTAAAGACTCGAGATCTTCCTGCTGTTCAACTTGGAATGGCTCAAGTCGCTCTCAACGCCACACGAGAACTTTGGAAGAAGAAGCACATGCGAGATCCTGTTGTTGGTGATCGCTTTGACTTTCTAACCGAAAAACGTTTGGTTGAGTCTTGTTTGGAGTGGGTGAAACATTGGCAAGCTGAGAAGAAAGCAGGACGAATCGAAGTAATTGCAACAGAACAGAACTTTATCGTTCCTCTTCCAGATGGAAGTTTAGTTGCAGGTAAAGCAGATCAAATAATTCGATGGAACGGTAAAGTATGGGGAAGAGACTTTAAGACTTCTTCAAAGGAGCAAAACGCTTATTATACACGGACACTAGATCCCAACGATCAATTCACACGCTACACTTGGGCTGAGCAACAGTTGTGCGGAGAGCCTGTGCAGGGGCAACTGGTTCAAGTAATCTATAACGCAAAAGGAACAAAAGCTACGCCAAAAAAAGGACCAAAGATTTTCACACACCTCGCTACACGCTCACAACGCCAGATCGACAAGTGGGTAGAAGAACAGATGTTCTACAATAAACTTCTTAAGCTTATGCGTGATGAAGACGTATATCCAATGGAGGAAGCCAACTGCGCATTCTGTCCGTATCATTCCGTTTGTAAAGCGCCAAGTGAAGGCGCACAAATGGCGAAGCTAGAAGCTGAGTTCAAAATCGAGCCTTGGGATTGTATTCACCGTGGACCGGAGGATGACTAAATGTTAGTTCCAGATTTAATGGATATGTTAGCAGAATTAGAGGAAGACGATGAAATCTTTGTCACAACTCCTGTTGGTGTTTTTGAGATTCTCGCTGTAGAGGTCAGAGAAAAAGGTAATTTGTTAGTGCTTGGAGACCTCATCAAAATGTTGCCCCAAGGAGTATGCTATGACAACTAATATTATGAAACCCGGAGATTTGATTCAGCCACCAAAAGAAGCTGGATTTGTTTTTGATCAATTGAACGATCTGCCACTCGATGAGTCCATAACACAATTGTATTATGGAGGTAGTGGAACAGGAAAAACCTGGTATGTAGGAACAGCGGGACCAAGAACATTAATTATTAACATCGGAGGAGGGTTGAAAACAATTCAATCTCCAGTGTTCAAACGCTTGTATTTCAAAGATGGTTCACCTCTTGTTGTTACAATACAAGAGGAACGTGATCCTACTACAGGATTGTTCAAAGCAGCTGAAGCTTTTGATCGTGTCTGTGATTCAATTGATTACGCATTGCAACACTATAGCGATAGATTCGATACTATTGCACTTGATGATGCAACTAGTCTCCGCTATTTTGCATCTAACAAAGCACTTGAAGCAGCAGGAGCAATTGGTTCGTCGAAAACTCTTGAGCGTTCAAAGAAGTATGGAATGTTACTTCTCGCTCAACAGGACTATTTAGGTGAGATGAATCTTGTGGAACAGTTTGTAGCGGGCACAATTGATATTTGTAAAACGCATAAGAAACATTTTCTCATGACAGCTCACGAACGCTTTACGTTCAAGAAACTGCTTGATAATAAAGGAAAGGTAATTGGAGAACAAGTAGATACAATTCGTCCTGGTTTCGTAGGAAAGACTTTTCCAGACGACATAACAAATCATTTCGATCTTGTCTGGAATGCCACTGTTGCTCGAACAGGACAGGGAATGATCTATCGAGCACTTACAGTAGATACGATGGGGAGGAAAGGCAAGACTCGTTATGTTGGTGTGTTCAAAGAAGTTGAGTCTTCACCTAACTTCCTGAAAGTGGTGGCTGCCATACGGGCGGCTTCCTAAACAACCTCCTATAAGGAGCTACACAATGCCTCGTTACAATCATGATCCTTCTGCAGTCACAACCTCTCTTACAGTCTTGCCAAAGGACTCCTACGAGTTTCTGTGTGGGCGTCCAAAGGCTTTCGAGAGGACTGCAAAGGCAGGGCACCAGTCCTATGGTGTTCGGATTCCTCTGACTGTTCAGGGAGGTCCGATGAATGGTAAGAAGACTGTGTTCTCGATGTATCTGCATAGCGAAGGTGGAGCGCAGATGGCAAAGCGTTTCCAAATCGCTGTGTGGGGAAAGACAGTGAACGAGAAAAATGAGAAGGAGTTCGATGCATTCGCAGTCACAGAAGATTGGAGCTTTGACACTGAGACTGGCGAGGTCGGATCAGGTTGGGCTGCATATGAAGGTATGAGTGTTGCTTGTGACGTAGACGTTGAAATCATTCAAAACGACAAGGGAGAGGATGTAGAGTCTCAGCAGTGGGGGACGTGGGTACCTGTAGGATAAGCGAAGCGGAGCGAGTGGTACAAGAAGAGTTACGTATTCTTCTTGTACCACCTTCCCCACAACGAGAGAGTTTACATGGCTAAGTCTACGTATCTAAAATGGAGAAAACGTGTTGAAGCATGGAGAAAAATGTATGCTGATGTAGAAGGCTTTGAGTATAAGCCTGAAAACATCAAAGTAAGATACCCTCGCTGTGAGAAATGTTATAAAATGCAGCGTTCCGTAGCAAGACACCACAAAGGACACGAGTATGTATTCTCTTGCATTCTTCCTGATGTCTATGCAGCACGGTATCTTATGTTCTATTCTGAAGATGTTGTACAGTTATGTTCTGATTGCCATTTAAGAATTCATCGACTGTATCGTCCTTTGATTCATAAGTTAAATGAATACATTATGACTTGTGCAAAGGATATAAAACTCGATGAGGAGACAGCACTGCCCATCTATAACTGGAGAACAGAACCAGATCTTCGAGTACTAGAATCAATTCGTCTCAGTCTTGTTCGTAAGTGCAATACGTGGTTGGCAAGGAGAAACAAAAAAGATAAGGGAGGTTACAAATGAAAGAATGGCATCACTTACAAGTGCTAGATCGCATTGCTGAAGCCGGGCACACGATTTCAGCAGCGCGGTATCTCACAAGTTGTATTGGGAGAAACCATAAAGGTTCAACAAGGGAAGAGCAAAGAAAACGTGAAACACTCTGTACAGTTACACTCAAACTTTGTGAACAGCAACTGTTTACCCTAATAGATGAAGCAGTTGTTGAATGGCAAAAGTACAAAGAATGTCTTTCACGCGATGAAAAAGAGCCGGAAGTTGATGCCTCCCCTAACTCAGGACAGAACCATGACCATTCTAACTGACTTGGATCCAGCATGCCAAAAACTTATCACTCGTGGAGGTTGGCGTGAGGGACTCATATTACTCCGGTGTAAGTTTCCGATCGAGCCAAGGAACACCTTCAGTAACCTTGCTTACGTCGGTGCTGCAGCAGCACTATTCTGGAACGCTTCATCTGTTTCACATATCATCATGGGACTTAGTCTTCTCACTCTTGGAGCTGGATCATTCTTGTATCATGGAACCAAGAGAGGATGGGCACAGCAACTCGACAATGCTGGAATGTATGCAGTGTTTACAACTCTAGTTATTCATGGAGTACTTCGGAATCCTGATATCGCAGGAGCTATCGCTGCTCCTTTAGCTGGCTTCCTTGCCTGGCGCTACGCATATAAAGTCAAGATGTCCCTCGAAGATGTGATGGGATTGTTCTTGGCTATCGGGCTCCTCCGACCTCTGTTCGAGCACAACACTCTCCAATCTATCGGAGTTCTTATTGTGTTCGGTGCTGCATATACTGCTTGGCAAATTGATAAATGTAGTGATCGTCTTGGTCTCTGGGGCCACGCCATTTGGCATGTTCTCACGGCAGTTGCTATCTTGTGGACATTCTTCATTCAAATCTCTTAAAGGACGCTCCATGCTTACACCAGCAGAAGGCAAAGTTGCTATCATGCCGCTTTTTGATCCCGATATGTCTCCTACAGGATTACTCTATATTCCAGAGCAGGCAAAGGAACGCTGTGATCAAGGAATCGTGAAGTATGTAGGTTCAAAATGCAAACTTGTAAAGCCCGGAGACTTCGTAATCTTCCCGGGTTACAGCGGGCAAACCGTCATGATTGATGGAGAAGGAATTCTGATTTTCATGGCAGAAGACGCTATCACTGCTTGTATCGAAGGAGAAACACTTAATGAAACAGAGGTCGAAGGTTTGTATTTCAAAGGAATGGATGGAACATTCTTTCGTGCTACGGTACAAGCATCACTTGAACTTGTAACACTTGCACTTCAAGAAGCTCCTTGGAGGCGTGATATGAAGAGTGTTGACATGATAGATCACCGTCCGAAGGAGTTGAAATGATAGTCTCTGTAGATGATGTTCTCGTCAACGAACGTATTAGGGTAGAGTTTAACGAAGAAGCAATCACTGAACTCGCGGTTTCGATGAAACGTTTAGGACAACTGCAACCTGTTGTTCTCGAAGAGCGCGAGGGTTCGTATCTATTAATTTCTGGTGAGATGAGGCTTCGAGCTTGTAAGTTATTGCGAGAGCGAGGAGAAACAATTAAAGGCCTTGAGAGTGGGATGCTTGAAGCAAAGTTATCCTCCGAAAAACTTACTGAACGTCTCAAGCTTTTCATGGAGTTCGATGAAAA
>Ga0210039_1004553_pt1 | contig 10055 bp, 8 predicted proteins | sample CryGeyCG2114_250_3_FD_185460 | JGI IMG/M metagenome (GOLD analysis project Ga0210039, IMG submission 185460) | Groundwater microbial communities from aquifer - Crystal Geyser CG17_big_fil_post_rev_8/21/14_2.50 (SPAdes) (version 2) | ecosystem: Environmental > Aquatic > Deep subsurface >... | reverse complement strand
CGGTCACGGCGGCAGCGGTTTGGGAAATGATGGCGAAGGCCGTTTGCACGGCGGCTGTGTAGACCGCATCCGGGTTCAAGGTGGGCGTCGTTTCTGCGCCGCCGCAGGCGCTCAGAATGAGCAAGACCAGTATAGGGAAAATCCAAAAAGGTTTTGTAAGGCGCATCATCCTATCCTCCATCTCAACAAATAAGTCGGCAAGGTAAGCAATACCAGCATAAGGTTACTTTCATTATAACTTAATTGAACTTGCACACACGAAGTCCTTGTGTAAGGGGGTACAGCACTGTTGTGGAGAGCGTTCGGTAACTCAAAAATCTTCTTTCATAGCATCACAGGCGATAGTTACCGAACGCTCTCGAGTGGTGTATCCAGGCAGTCCAGTTTGAAAAGGGAAACACCATTCACTTGGAACAATTCCTGGCCGATATTCGCATTTTGCAACGACAACCGGCTAAAACTGTAGGCTGTGTTTCCTACGTAAATATACATCACCCTTTGTTTACATAAATTTTGTTGAACATCTTTTTCAAAGTCAGTGTCATAGGGCCACTTCACTGTTTGGATGCCGGTCAGAGGATAAATCCAGATGCCCGCCTCGGTATAACCGCTCCAGCGGCCTGCCGCGATCAAAATTTTGGTATTAGAAGGCAATTCCGCCTTAATACGCTGGATAACTGTGATATTTGGTGGGTCCAAAATGACACAGCATGAACTACGCACAGGATAAATGAATAAACTAACTGCCACAAGAAAGACAATGGCTACCGCCCTATAAATACGCAAACTCCTGATACGCTTGCCACTAATCAGCAACATATTTGTAAAATTGGTAACTGCAATTGTCATTATAAGCGTGAGAGGAATAAATAGTATTACTTCTAAGAAGGGCCGATCAATTAAGTGTGCAACATCTCTTGTAAGAAGTCCATAAGGAATTGAAGTATTCAACATAACAAGTAAGATTACACTGAAGATCACTTGCTGATAAAAAAGTTGTTTTGATTGATGGCGGACGAATCTCGCAAAAAGTAGCAGAAGTAGGGCAGACACCCAGCTTTCCTGGAGATATTTTATATAGATATGCTGGAAATCTTCGAAGTCATTAATATATAGAAGAATAAGATTTCCTAGGAGCGCTACAAAAAGGAATAAATTCAGGTGTGTGTATTTTTTTACCATCGTGTGTTGTTCAACAAGTTTTTGAATGACAAAAAACAAAACGATGACGATAACAATGCGGGCATGAAAGATTAATCCAATAAAAAGACATACGAGCGTAAAAAGCAAAGAAAATAAACTTTTTTGGGGAACATCCTTCTTTTGGATTAGTAAATAAATTGAATAAAACCAAAGAAAAAATTGAACACCCAAAATAGCCGGATATTTTCCCCAGTTGCTTGCATACGCTGGCATGGACCAGCCAAACGCGGCAATTGTCACCGCCAGAATTCCCCCCCAGGCTTTGTGTGTCAGCATTTTTCCAATTGGATAAAAAGAGATTGGGATTGAAATCTGTAAAACTTGCCCTAAAATCAGCATACTCTTTTCTACAGGTAGGCCACTTACGAGAGAAAAAAGAGCTACAATGCTATGAAACCCATAATGGTAATAATTTAGGAGACCGTTGGAACTGAACAATAAGGACGATAGATTCCCACCCATGATCTTATTAATCAAATCGAAGTGATAAGCCGAGTCACTGTAGAGGGGATAGCTCAATCCACTCAAAAAAGATAATTTTACAATGCTTATCCACGCCAGAAGAAAAATCAATCCCGTAAACTGGGATACCCCGATCGTTTTTTTATTTTTGGAAGGCCCCAACCAATATCGCCTTGACATTATTGCAAGCACAAAAATAAATACCCACACTATTACGACAGCATTGAACAGAAAACTCAAAAATGCGCCAACTACAAAGAAGACCTGAGCAGTTTCTGCTGAGATAACAACAATGCTTATTGTATCGGTAGATAACCGGGCGAAAAGCGGAAAGAAAAAGTAACCTGCAATCACTAAAGAAGTAACAATGAATATTAAAAACGGCCAATATGTTTGAAAAACATGCTGGAAGTCTGAGAGTAGGTGAAAATTACCCCAAAATGTCTCCACAAGAAATTAAAGATTCTCCTGGCTATTCAAATTAATGCATATATTCAATTAGTGGTTGGGTGTCTGTGATGAGCTAAACCGGTTACAAACACCCCAGTTTTCCAGCACCCAACTACCCCCATTCCGGCAGAAGATACAACGGCTGTGGGTCCAGGCTCATCCGGTTAATGATCACCGCTTGTGCCAACGTACCGTAAGTGGCTGCGACTTCGGGTTGATATGCAAGCGCCTGGTCAATCGCCTGAACCACGCCCAGCCGGTTCATGATACCTTTGACCAGCAACGCAGCGCCTATTTGAACCGTTCGATATTTAATTTCGCTTGTCTCGACTGGCATACACTCACCTCCACAGTGAATTGTATGCCAGCCGGATAACCCGCTAAACCCCTAAAAAGGGTAGGGAATACTAGTCGGCGTTGGGGTTTGCGTGGGGGTGGGTGTGAAAGTCGGCGTCGGGGTGGGGGTCAACGTAGGCGTAGAGGTCAATGTAGGAGTAACCACGTTGATATCTACATAGAAAGGCGTAGTGGCCTGGGCGCCTAAGCCAAACTTGACGCCGCTCGGATTTTGAAGCAGCCAGTAGCCGCGGTAGTGACCGGCCGCTGAAGGAGCCGTCAGGCTGACCGAGAGGTCCACAACCTGATCCGGCGCGACGTTGCCGGGCAGATTGACCGCCGCCGGGCCACCCATTTGTGGGCCGCTGGAATAGACCAGGGCGTAGGCGGTTGTCCAGGTGCAGGTGCCCTTATTTTTCAAACGCCAAGTCTTGGTAAAGGCAGTGGAGGGCGCAAAAACACTGCCATCCGGCACGCTGACATCGTCAACCCAACCAACCCAGTCACAGCGCGTTACCGCTGGAGGCGCCGGCGGCACGGACGTGGGCGGGGCTGGGGGCGTCAGTGAAGGAACGATGGGTGTATTGGTTGGCGTTGGAATTGTTTGGGGAGGCACATTTGTTGTCACTGCCATTGGGACTTGGGTTGTGAGTGCCTGCAAAGTTTGAGCTGCGGCAGTATACATGGGGGCGAGAGTCGCGCTGACGTCCGGCGTCCCACGTCCGGCGCAGGCCGACGTGACGATGATCGCCGCCAGGCTAAGTACGATGAATAAATTTTTCCGAATCAACATGGCATTTCTCCTTCCATAAACAGCTTTGAAATAGACGCCCTGCACGCCCAGAGAGTTCCCGTACTTCATTGCCGTTGTTCAACATCATCTTCGCCGGATAAAGGAGTGGCAGGGACAGGCCCATTCCGGCGCCAGGCAACCAAAACCATTGCATGAAGGATTATAACGCGCACTCACGGACAGTTCAGATCTATTGTACATCATTTGGCTAAGGATTCAACGAGCCATCGCCTAACAAAAAAGACAGGGAACGATTGTACCGCTCCCTGTCCTGTCGCTTCCACTCAGGCGCAAAGATAACTATTGCTTCTCATAAGGTGTACCATCCGCAGCCGGCGGGATGGCGCGCCACATCGCTTCAAGAGTGAACTAATCGTCTTCTGGGCGCGCTCCTGCCATCCACAGGCCGAGCTGTTCGCGGGTCACTTTGGCCGCCTCCACCGTGGCGACGATCTGGCCGCGATAGATGACCGCGATGCGGTCGGAGAGCGCCATGATCTCATCCAGTTCGGCAGAAACCAGTAACACTGCCACGCCGCGGTCGCGCATCAGCACAATTTCTTTATGAATGTACTCGATCGAGCCGACATCCAGGCCGCGCGTCGGTTGGTTGGCGATGAGCAGTTTTACTGCGCGGCTGAGTTCGCGCGCCACGATCACCTTTTGCTGGTTGCCTCCCGAAAGTTTCGAGGTTGGCACATACGGTGAGGGAGTGCGCACGTCGAAATCCTGCACCAGTTTGCGGGCGTTAGAATCAATCGCTTTGGGCTGCAGGATGCCGCGCACGCCAAACGGCGGCAGGTAATAGGTGTTGAGAACCATGTTATCGGCTACAGCGTAAGGAAGCACCAGACCATGCCGCTGGCGGTCTTCGGGAATGTGCGCCATGCCGGTTTCGGTGATGGTGCGCGGCGCTCTGCCGGTGACATCCCGGCTGTTCATCAGCACCTGACCGGCCTGGATGGGACGCAGGCCGGTCAGCGCCTCGACCAGTTCGGTCTGGCCGTTGCCCTGCACGCCGGCGATTCCGAGCACCTCGCCTGTCCGCACGTGGAATGAGACGCCACGCACCGCTTCCAGGCCACGCCGGTCAGAGACCTTTAGCTCTTTCACTTGCAGGATATTTTCGCCGGGGGAGGCCTCGCCCTTGTCCACTTTCAGGATGACTTCGCGCCCGACCATCATGGCAGCCAGTTTAGCCTCGCTGGTCTCTTTCGGTTTCACCGTGCCGACGACTTTCCCGTCGCGCATGACCGTGATGCGGTCGGCGATAGCCAGCACCTCTTTGAGTTTGTGGGTAATAAAGATGATGGAGACGCCGCGCTGGGTCAGTTCGCGCATGATGCGGAACAGTTCTTCGGCCTCTTGGGGAGTCAGCACGGCGGTCGGTTCGTCGAGGATCAGGATTTCGGCGCTGCGGTAGAGCGCCTTGACGATCTCGACGCGCTGCTGGATGCCGACCGGCAGATCGCCCACTATTGCCAGCGGGTCAACATCCAGGCCATATTGGTGGGAAAGTTCGCGCACGTGCGCCGCGACGGCTTTGCGATCCAGAACGCCACGGCGGGTGGTCTCTGCCCCCAGCATGATGTTTTCGCTGACGGTGAAGACCGGCACCAGCATGAAGTGCTGGTGCACCATGCCGATGGCGTGCTTGATGGCGTCCTTGGGGGAGTGAAATTCCACCCGCTGGCCGTCCCGGTAAACCTCGCCGCTATCCGCCCGGTACAGGCCGTAGAGGATGTTCACCAGCGTGGTTTTCCCGGCGCCGTTCTCACCGAGCATGGCATGGATCTCGCCCTGGCGCAGGTCGAAATCCACCTGGTCGTTGGCGAGGACGCCGGGGAACTGCTTGGTGATGCCTTTGGCTTCGAGGACGATAGTCATGGCGATACTCCGGCGTTCATTTCTCATATGGCTGTCCATCCGCGGCCGGCGGGATGTTTTTGCCGATGATGCCGGTCAGGATGAGCATGGTCAGGATGTAGGGTGCCAGCCCGACGACATAGGAGATCTGCAGGATGGCCAGTTGGGGTGGGATGACCTCGCGGAAAAATTGCATGTTGATCTGCAAGGCTTGCGCCGCGCCGAAGACCAGCGCCGCCGCCCACGCACCGAACGGCGTCCAGTTGCCGAAGATCATCGCCGCCAGCGCGATGAAGCCGCGCCCGTTGGTCATCAGCGGCTCGAAGGAGGGCACCGACTCGAGCGTGAAGTATGCCCCGCCCAGCCCGGCCAACATGCCGCCGAGGATGACATTGGCATAGCGCATGCGGATCACATTGATGCCGACTGTGTCGGCGGCGCGCGGGTGTTCACCAACCGCGCGCGTGCGCAATCCCCAGCGCGTATAGAACAAGACATAATGGGTGACCAGAACCAGCAGGATGGCTGCCCAGGTGATCGGCTGCTGGTCGAAGATGCGTCCAACCACCGGGATATCGGCCAGCAGCGGGATCTGGATGCGCGGCAATACGCCGGGGGCGTGAGGCACGTTGCCGCCAAAGATACTGCCTTTTTCAAAGAACAACTGGCGGTTCAAAAACCCGGTGATGCCCACTGCCAGGATGTTGATCACCGTTCCGCCGATGATCTGATCCACCTTGAAGGTGACCGAGAGCACGGAATGCAGCAATCCCAGCAGGCCGCCGGTCAATATGGCAGCCGCGACACCGCCCAGCAGGCTGGGCATCGGCGCGATGCCAAAAACCGTGTTCATGTAAATGGCCGCCAGCCAGCCGAAAAAAGCCGCCGACAGCATCATCCCCTCGATGCCGATATTGACCACGCCAGCGCGTTCGCAGTACACGCCGCACAGCGCGCCGAGCGTGAGCGGAGTAGCCACGGCAATCGTGGTGGCCAACATGCTGGTGACGATGATCACAGGCGCGATTTGCACGTGGCCGATCAATACGACCACGCCGAAGAGGACAGAGATGATCAATGCGATGAAACCAAAACGACGCCAGTCCATGAGCCTACCCTCCCCAGCCGCGCGTCAGCACCACGCGTTCCTCGCGGGCGCGGATGCGGTAGATGTAGCGGATGATCGCGTCTGCGGCGACGAAGAGCAGGATCAGCGCCTGGATGACCGAGATGATGTCCACCGGGATCTGGGTCAGGAATTGCATGCGCGTCCCGCCGTTGCGCATGGCGGCAAAGAGCAACGCCGCCAGCACCACGCCCAGCGGGTGGGTCTTGCCCAGCAGCGCGATGGCAATAGCATCGAAGCCGTAACCGGTGGAGAAGCCCAGTTCGTGGCGGTAGTTCAGCGCGGTGACCTCGATCGTCCCGGCCATACCGGCCAGTAACCCGGAGAGGGCCATCGTCAGCACGATGGTGCGCTTGACGTTGATGCCGGCGTATTTGGCGGCATCCGGGTTGGCGCCAACAGTGCGGATCTCGAAGCCCAGCGTGGTTTTCCACAGCAGCCACCAGACCAGCCCGGCAACCAGCAGGGCTAGAACAAATCCCCAGTGGACGCGAAATCCCTCGAACAGGGGCGGGATGCGGGCATTCACGGCGATCACGGGCGTGCGAGCCACCACGTTGAGCGGATTCGGGTCTCTCATCGGGCCGTTGAGCAGGAAACTGGTCAGGTTGAGGGCGATGTAATTCATCATGATGGTGTTGATGACCTCGTGCCCGCCCGTATAGGCTTTGAGCGCGCCGGGGATGGCCGCCCAAAGTGCCCCTGCCAATGCGCCGAATCCTACGGCCAGAGGAATATGAATAAATGCAGGCAGGGCGATGTGAAGCCAACCCGGCAGGGCATAGCCGATTAGGGCTGCCATTACTGCGCCGAAAGCCAGTTGCCCTTCCGCACCGATGTTGAACAGGCCGCCCCTGAAGGCCAGCGCCACAGCCAGCCCAGCGAAGATATACGGCGAAGCCCAGACTGCTGTCTCGCTCAGGGCTTTGGGCGTCCCGAACGCTCCCTCGAACAGCCCGATATAGGCCATGAACGGATCGCCGCCCGCAAACGCGATGATCAGCCCGCCGACGATCATCGCCGTCAGCACGGCCAGCAAAGGCACGCCGAGAGCGTTCAGGGTAGGGCGCAGGAAGCGCAGGATAGATTTGGTTTGCGGACTCGTCCGCTCTTCAGAACTTTGCATGTCAACCTTCGATTGCGCCTGAAAACTGCTCTGTTGCGATCATGTCATTGCTAGCGCTTTTTGCGAAGCACTCTCCTGGCCTGCAAGGGGATTGCTTCGTCGCAAAGCATGCCCTGAGTGTTCTTTGAAGGGAACGCTCCTCGCAACGACACCCGATTTGCCTGCACTTGCGCAGATACAAGTGGTTGCGTCTGGAAGCCGCGCTATGGATAATCGCGCTAATTATAGTTGAAAAAAGGGAAAGAGAGGAACATCTCTTTCCCTTTTTGTTCATACTGCCTTTATGGTAGCCGGCCTAGCCCTGGCGGGCTGGGCCAGGGTAGGCTACCATTATGTGAAAGTCCCGCCGGTTACGGTTTGGCCGGAGGTACGTTGGTCAGGATGCTGCCGTCGAGTAGGCCAGCGTTGATCTGCTCCATCTTGGCTTTGACCGCGGCGGGCACTTCGGCATCCAGGTCGTGGTACGGCGCGTAGCCGCCCTTGCCCAGATAGTTGCCGCTGGGGAATTTGCCTTCCTTGGCCAGTATGATCAGATTGAAGGTGCCGGGGGTGAGCAGCTTCAGGGCGCTGGAGAGCAAGCGCGAAGCGGCTTCGGGCAGGGTGTAATACTGGTCAGTATCCACGCCGATGGCATATACGCCGCGCTGCGCCGCGCCAATGACCGCGCCGTTGCCGGTCTTGCCGCCGCCGCCGAAGATCACATCCGCGCCTTTGTCAATCATCGAGTTGGCCGTCGTCGCGCCCCACTCAGGGTCGGTGAAGGTCTTGTCGAAGCCGACGTCATTGTGATAGACGATGAAGATCTCGATGTTCGGGTTGATGTACTGCGCACCAGTGCGGTAGCCCTCGCCAAAGCGCCAAACGGGCGGGACAGCATCCGTGCCGAACACGCCACCGATCTTGCCGCTCTTCGTCATCTGCGCGGCCAGAGCGCCTACTAGAAAGCCAGCCTGATCCTCGGGGAAGTTCAGACCAGCCAAGTTGGCGATATCGTTGGTTGCATCATCATCATATTGCCATGCCTGGAACTGGTCCACGCCGATGAATTTAATGTTCGGGTACTGCACGGCCGCCGCAGCAGTGGCCTCACCCAGGGCGAAGCCGACGGTGACGATGACATCATAGCCGGCATCCGCGAAGGTGGAAATGTTCTTGGCGTAGTCCTTCGAGTCGGTGGTCTCGATGTACTGGACGATTGCGCCCAGTTCGGACTCGGCCAGTTTCACGCCTTCCCAGGAGGATTGGTTGAAGGACTTGTCGTCAATCTTGCCGACATCCGTCACCATGCCAACACAGAAGACATCCGCCTTGGTGCAATCGGGGGCCTTGGGGGCGCAGGCCGGGATGAGCATCGCAGTCACGAGCAAAACAGCAATTACTCCACATAGCTTTTTCATAATGCTTCTCCTCATTTGTTATATTTAACGAAATTGATTGATAGAGACAGTAGACGTGAAGAAGGGTCAACTTATGTCAGACATCCACCTCCTCGTGAGTAGAACGAATAGTCGCCAGCCCCTTGTATCCATCCAAGATAAGTATACAGCGACTTCCACCTTTGTGCAAGTCTTCGCGACCACGTTCTGGGAATTCAGGGTTTTGTTGGAGGCACTTCGGTCTTGATCGTATCCTCGTGCAAACCCTGGTTGATCTCTTCCATCCTGGCTTTGACCTCGGCAGGCGCCTGCGAATCGAGATCATGGAAAGGAGCATAGCTGCATTCGCCAAAATAGTTGCCGCCCGGAAACGCGCCGGCGCCGGCCTGGGCATCCCTGGCCAGCGCGATCAACGCGTAAGTTCCAGGGCTGACCAATTTCACGGCGCTGGAGAGCAGGAGCGCGGCCGCCTCGGGTTGCAAATAATACTGATCCATTTCCGCGCCGATGGCGTAGATGCCGCGCTGGACGGCCGCGACGAGCGCGCCGTCGCCCGTCGCGCCGCCGCCGCCGAAGATCACGTCAACGCCCTCGTCAATCATGGTGTAAGCGGTCATCGCGCCCCAATCGGGGTCGAAGGACGCTTTGTCGAAGCTGGCATCGTTGTGATAGGCGACAGTCACCTCGATCTCAGGGTTGATATATCGCGCCCCAGCGCGGAAGCCCTCCCCGTAACGCCAGACAGGCGGATAGGCGTCCGCGCCCAGCACTGCGCCGACCTTGCCCGTTGCGGTCATCTGTGCGGCCAGGGCGCCGGCCAGGAAGCCGGCCTGATCCTCCGGGAAAACCAAACCGGCCAGGTTTGGCTTCTCGGCGCCGGCCTCCTGGAACTGGTCTACGCCGATAAAGTAAACCTGAGGGTATTCTTCCGCCGCGACAGTCGTTGCCTGGTTCAGGGCTGAGCCAACCGTCACGATCACGTCGTAACCGGCATCGGCAAAGGCGGCAATGTTCTCGTCGTAATCCCTCGCATCCATGCTTTCGATGTAATGAGCCAACTGGACGAGGCCCTCCCCTTCCGCCTGTTGGACGCCTTCCCAGGCAGACTGGTTGAAGGAGTGGTCATCTACTTTGCCGACGCTGGTCACTAAGCCGACGCACACGATCTCAGGCCTGGCGCAGTCAGGATTCGAGGAGGAGCAGGCCGGGAGGGACATTGCAGCGAGCAACACAACCACGATCGTGAACCATCGCTTCTTCATCGGACCTCCGGCCTGCTCCCGTTTAATTGGCTGTCGCCTCCCCGCGGCGGACGCC
>Ga0210039_1004543_pt1 | contig 10078 bp, 14 predicted proteins | sample CryGeyCG2114_250_3_FD_185460 | JGI IMG/M metagenome (GOLD analysis project Ga0210039, IMG submission 185460) | Groundwater microbial communities from aquifer - Crystal Geyser CG17_big_fil_post_rev_8/21/14_2.50 (SPAdes) (version 2) | ecosystem: Environmental > Aquatic > Deep subsurface >... | reverse complement strand
CCCCCCCCCCTTGCCAGTTGCCCCCGCCCCCGTTACACTACGCTCCGTACCTCCTCGATTAACCGAATTCCTTGCGAAAGGTAAACCCAATGGCACCTCCCGTTAAAGTAAGCGTTACGCACGAGGCACTGATGGACTGGATGATAACGAATCCCGGCGGTTCAATGAAGGAACTCGCCGCCACATTCGGATACTCGCAGAGCTGGCTTTCCTCCATTATCCATTCGGGATGCTTCAAGGCGCGGCTGTCGGAGAAGCGGAAGGAAATCACCGCTATGGTCGCGATGGACTTACCGGCTAAGCTTGCCGTCGCCGCCGGTGCCTCGCTCGACATCCTCAATAAGCACCTGGAAACGAGCGCCGACCCCGACTTCGCGCTTTCCGTAGCGGAAATGTCGCTGAAGGGGCTTGGTTACGGGGCGAAGACGGGAGGGGTTATCATCAACCAAGGTGGCTCGACGGTTCAGCAGGTCTTTGCTTCCCCCGCTGACCTCGCTGAGGCGCGGCAGCTCATCATGCAGCGTGGCCTCCCGCCACCTCCCCCGTACCCTCCCCTCAAGCTGCAAGTATGCGACGCGCAGGAGAAGTAATCCAGGCGTACTTCTCCGGCTGGCCACCGTTCGCCCTCCGCCGCCGATGTACAGGGAGACGAGCCGCCGGCGTCAGGTACGAGAAAGCTGTGCAAACGCACCTCCGCACCCAGTCCCCCTGCTACCTCGACAGTCCTTGGCTCCGCTTCCTTGACGAGACAGGCTGGCACTGGTGCCAACCAGACGGAATGCACCTTGACTTCGCCACTGGCGTTCTCACTATCGTCGAGGTTAAGTATCAGCACACTCCGCAAGCGTGGGAACAGATGGAAGACCTGTACTCCCCCGTCCTCCGCTACCTCTTCCCCGCCGCCCTGTGGCAGATTCGCTATCTAGAAGTGGTGAAGTGGTATGACCCTGCCGTAGTCTGCCGCGATGCGGTGAGGCTCGTGGCAGCCCCCTTCCTGCAACACTATTTAAGAGGAGTCCACATATGGAAGCCGTCTCCGAGGGGTTAGTTCCCCTTTCAGCGAAGGAAGCAGTAATGCTCGGGGCGAAGAGCCTTGATGCTTATGGAAAGCTCTGGTTCCCCCGCGCCTACCGCCAAGGAACGCCCCCCTTTCACAAGGACATAGGGCGAATCCTCTATTCCCCCTCGCGTCTCAACGCATTCGAAGTCTTCCGTGGGGGCGCGAAGACAACTCTCCTCCGCGTTTTCACCTCCCAGCGGATTGCCTACGCTATTTCCCGCACTATTATGTACGTTTCCGTCTCGCAGAGCCACTCGGTCTTCTCCGTTCGCTGGCTGAAGCGACAGATTGAGTACAACTCGGCGTGGGCACAGACCTTTCGGTTGCGCAAGGGCTCGAAGTGGACTGACGAGATTATCGAGATCTACCACGGAGTGGACGAAACCCCCATCACCGTCCTCGCTATGGGCATCACGGGGCAGATTCGCGGCTTCAACCTCGACGACTATCGCCCCGACCTAATTATCGCGGATGATATTCTGAGCGAGGAGAACACAGCTACGGCGGAACAAAGGCATAAGATTGCCGACCTCTTCTTCGGCGCACTGCTGAATTCCCTTGCACCGGAGAGTGACTGTCCGAATGCGAAGCTCGTTCTGCTCCAGACACCGCTGAACAAGGATGACGTGGTGGAAACGTGCTTGAGGGATGTTTCTTGGCACGGCGTTCGCTACTCCATCTTCGACGAGCAAGGGAATTCGCGCTGGGAAGTTCGCCTCCCCACCGCGCAACTGAAGGTGGATAAGGAAACGGCGGTTCGGATGGGGCGGTACGCTATCTGGATGCGCGAGATGGAATGCGCAATCGTTTACTCGGAACAAAAGCCCTTCCAAATAAGCAATATTCAGTTCATCGATGTGCTGCCGGATAAGATTCGCTGCCTCATCGCCATCGACCCTGCCTCCAGCGACTCCGCCTCCGCAGACGATAACGTGGTGATGACTGTAGGCACCCACGGGGGGAATGTCTACGTCCTGGAATACCATGCGGACAAGGGGGAGATGCCCGATGCTACCGCCGCCCATTTCTTTCAGCAAATTCTGAAGTGGCGGCCATTCAAAGCTGCCGTCGAGGCCATCTCCTTTCAGCGCGTCCTCGCTTGGTTCCTCGAAAGGGAGATGGAGAAGCGGCACATCTTCATCCCTATCGACCGGGTGCAGGACAGGCGGAAAAAAGTTGACCGGATATTGCAAGCTCTGGGCGGCGTGGTAGCATATAAACAGCTATACATCTACCCAGGTATGGAGAAGTTGCTGCAGCAGTTGCAAGACTTCGACCCAATGGTTGACCAGAAGGACGATGTCATTGACTGCCTCGCGATAGGTATCATGGCGCTCCGCCCCTACCTCCGCGATGATGCCTTTACCCTCGATGGGGAGGCGAGGGAACTGGATGAAGATGAATATGAACCGGTAGTTTACACAAGGGGTTGTCCATGAGTGCTTCGATTAGCATCAATCTGGAGGTTAGGGGCGCGCTGCACCAGCGGCTAGCGGAACGCCTCCGCGACCGAATCAATGCTTCGCAGCAAGCGATGGCGGACAGGAAACTGGCGTGGGATAGGCTGGAGAATAATTACCTCGCCTACTTACCGGAGACCGCCGTCGATTCGGTGCGGAGGGGGTTGCGTGACCAGAATGGCCTGCCGCAATACACCACCATCATAGTGCCGTACAGCTACGCCATGATGCTCACCGCGCATACCTACCAAACCTCCGTTTTCTTCGGGCGCTCTCCGCTGCAGCAAGTGCAGGGTCGCCACGGGGAAGGGCAGATGCAGGAGCAGGCCATCGAGGCACTCCTCGACTATCAGGTTAACAGCGGCCGCCACCTCCCCCCGTACTACATCTGGCTGCACGATATGCTGAAGTATGGACTGGGGATTGTCGGATACTATTGGGAAGACGAGATGATTTCCTCCCCCCGCTACGAGATACAGGAAGAAACCTTCCTCGGCGTGAAGACGGGGAAGAAGAAGCGGGTTAAGGTCGAGCAGGTGCATAAGGGGTACTCGGGAACGAAACTCTACAACGTCCGGCCGCAAGACTGGCTCACCGACCCTCGCGTGACTTACGGCAACTTCCAGCAGGGCGAGTTCTGCGGGCGCTATATCGAGCTCTCCCGCCTCGAATTGCTCGAGGGAAAGGCGCGGAAAGACTATGTGAATGTGGATGATCTACTCCTCCGTGGCCCTTCGAACACTCAGCGGGACGGGGGTAATTCGCAGATGCCGCTGCCGGGTGCGGGTTTTGGGGCGATTTACTCGAAGGACAACGACCTTGCCCCGTTTAAGGGGTATGAAGTCTACGTGAAGTTGCTCCCGCGTGAGTGGGGCTTTGGGGGCGGAGAACGGGCGGAAGTCTGGGTCTTCACCATCATGACTGACGACATTATCATCGCCGCGAAGCCCGTGGGCTACTGGCACGGGAAGTTCCCGTTCGAGGCGCTGGAAGGGGAGGTTGGCGGTCACGCGACCTACAATCGCTCGATGCTCGAAGTCCTCCAGCCGATGAACGATGTGCTGAGCTGGCTTGTCAACACCCACTTCTTCAACGTGCGGAAATCGCTGAACGACCAGTTCGTCGTCGACCCCTCTCGCATCGTGATGAAGGACTTCACCGACCCCGGGCCTGGCCGTTTGCTGCGGCTGAAGCCGGAGGCCTACGGTTCCGATGTTCGAGCGGTTGTCTCGCAACTTCCCGTGCAAGACGTTACTCGGGCGCACCTGACCGACTTCAATCTCGTTGCGGAGATGATGCAGCGGGTCGGCGGGGTGAATGATTCCTTAATGGGCATGGTGAATGCGGGGCGGAGGTCGGCTACGGAAGTGCGGGCATCAACGACCTTTGGCGTGAATCGGATGAAGACAGTGGCGGAATATGCTAGCGCAACGGGCTTCGGGCCGCTCACTCAACAGCTCATCCAAGTCACGCAGCAGCTGTACGATGACGATAGGCAGTATCGGATAGCGGGGAGCGCCGCGAAACTCGGTGAACCCTACCGCAAGATTGCTCCGGAGGACATCGCAGGCTTCTACGACTTCGTACCAGTCGATGGGACGATGCCTGTCGACCGTTTCGCGCAAGTTAACCTTTGGCAGACGATGATTGCGCAGTTGGGGCAAATGCCGCAGGTGGCGGGGCAGTACGACTTCGGGAAGATCTTCGGCTTTGTGGCGCAGCTTGCGGGGCTGAAGAACATTGAGCAGTTCCGCCTGAGCGTAATGGATAGCGAACAGGTTGCGCGCGAAGCGGAAAGGGGAAACCTTGTCCCCACGAACGAGGTGGCATCCGCCACGACCTCCGGTATGCCGGAGCCTGGGCAAGTGCCTGGAATGGGGCCGACATTATGAGCGAAGAAAATAAGGAAGAGCTCCTCTCTTCCGCACTGGAACTAAAACGGGCCTACGAGGAGTTGCAAGTCTTCCCTGCGTGGGCGACAATCAAGGCACAGTTAGAGAAGCAAGTACGGGCGCGGACAGACCGCATCATGCTTACCCCGCTGACTAACCTCGACGCTGCGATGGAGCAGGAATATGCGAAGGGGGAAGTGGCCGGTATTCGTCTCGTCCTGTGTCTCCCCGAACAAACGGTGGAGGACCTGGGATTCGAGATTCAGCAGCTTATCAACCAGATGAAGGAGGCAGAGAATGGGCGAGGAGACTAAGGAAAGTGGCGCAGCGACAGCGGCTAGCACAGCGGATACTGAATCCGTTAAGTGGGAGGATTTGAATTCGGCGGTACCTGGAATTGACGACCACGGTGACGACGAAGGGGACGATGAAGAGTCATCTTCGGATTCCTCGGAAGAGAGCGATGAAGGCTCTTCCGACGATTCTTCCTCTGACGAGGGGGATACCCCAGTCGATGCGGCGTCAACCGCAGATGCTGTTGCTGAAGGAACGGAGAACGAGGAAGGGGCTGCCCCAGTCACCGAACCGGTCGCAGAAGAGGCGCATGAGCTCACGCCTGAGCAAATTGCTAAGCGACAATCCGACTATCAGGAATGGCTGGAGGAGCAGCGGAAGGGCTTGGAGACAGTTTACAAACTGGATGACGAGACCGCCGAGCAACTCCAAACGGAGCCAGAGCTGGTGCTACCGAAGCTGCTTGCGAACATGCACTTAAACCTGCAACGCTCGCTGCTGGAAGGTATGCAACAACTCGTGCCGCAGATGCTGGAAAAGACGCAGAAGGTGAGTGCACGGGAACGGCAGGCAGTCGATACGTTCTACGGCGCTTATCCGGAGCTGAGGCCGCATCACGATAAGGTGCTTGAGATTGGCAAGACGTACCGCCAACTCAACCCAAAGGCAACTCCACAAGAGGCGACGAAAGCCATCGGCTTGCTCACGGCACAGATGCTAGGGGTGGAATTGAAGGGTGGGAATTCCGCAGGGCAGAAGAAAGCAGCTCCTTACGTTCCGGTTCGTCCGGCGGGTAAGGGGGCGGCAGTTCCGTCCAGTGGGAAGAAGTCCGGAGAAAACATCTTCGCGGATTTGCTAGACGACTGAGCTGGTGGAAGACTGGGGGAAGTTTATTCTAAATGAATGTCCCCCGATTAAACCATCTTAAGGAGAAGTAAAATGGCAATTCTTGGCATACGTGGTACTGGTGACTGGGGCGTGGATGAGCGCCCCAAGAACTTTCGTGAAACAATCCTGTGGCGGCAGCCGAACGGTCAGACCCCCCTAACCGCTCTGTTGAGCAAAATGGGCAGCGAGTCGACCAACGACCCTGAGTTTGCATGGTGGGAAGAGCAGTTGGAAACTATGCGCGTTCAGCTCAATGGTGCGATTCTTGACGGCATAAATACTACGTTCGTCATTCAAGCTGCCGTCGATACGTCCAACCTGGTCGCCGGCGATCTGCTGCTGGTGGAGAAGGCCGATGCCGCTGTCTATGACAACGAGATTGTGGAGGTCGTTTCGGTGACCAATGCCACTACCCTCGAAGTCATTCGCGGTGCTGCAGGTACGGTCGCCGCAGCCATTGCTGATGCCAGTTACCTGACCAAAATCGGCAACGTGTACTCGGAAGGTTCCGGTGCGCCCACCTCGTCCACGCGTAATCCGACGAAGCTGAGCAATTTCTGCCAAATCTTCAAGACCACTTACGAGCTGACGAATACCGCAAAGGGTACGAATCTGCGTACGGGTGATCCGCTGAAGAACGACAAGAAGCGCAAGATGTTCGACCACTCCATTGCTATGGAATGGGCGTTCTTGTTTGGCCGGAAGTCGGAAGTGACCGGCGGCAACGGTAAACCGAAGCGCACCACCGGCGGGATTCGCGCCTTCCTGTCCAGCAACGTCACGGTCTTCGGCGCAGCTGTCACGGAAGATTCGTTGCTCGACGCCCTGTATCCGGTGTTCAACTATAGCTCTGGTGCGGGTGATGAGCGTCTGATCTTGGCCGGTAATGGTGCAATTAACATCATCAACAAGGTCGCGAAGAACAGCGCCTCCAGCCGTGTGAACTTCGACGGTGTGGTGAAGCTGTACGGTATGTCTCTGCAACGCTGGATTACCCCGCAAGGTGTGTTCTTCCTGAAGAGCCATCCGCTGATGAACAACCATGCTCGCTACACGAACAGCGCCTTTGTCATCGACCCGAGCGCCCTGAAGTATCGTCACTTCCGTGACACGGCCTTCAAGGATAACATCCAAGCCAATGACAGCGATACCCAGAAGGGGCAATGGCTGACGGAAGCCGGCCTGGAAGTGAACCACGAAGGCACGATGGCTTATTTGGGCGCGTTCCAATAGGTCGGGGTAGTAGGTAATCAAGAGGGGGAGCTTCGGTTCCCCCTTTTTACTGGTGAAGACGGAGGCTTTATGAGTAATACAGGATTTGGCGAGCGGGAGATAGCACAGGCTACCGTGGTGGTTAAGAGGATGGTACAGACGAAGGCGATACCTGTGCCGCTGGTTCTGGAACTGGCGCAGGGCAATGATGAGGGGTGGAGGGCTGTCGCGATTGAGTATCTCATTGCAAGGAAGGACGGGCGGAGATACACTCCGTCAACAGTTGAGCAACCTAATTGGGAAGAGGAGGCAGGCAATGCTAAAGGGCGCTAGTGCGATGGACGAGTACAAACCTTCACTGTATCTGGATTTCAAGGATGCAGAGGAGGCGGCTGCGTTCCTCTCAAAGCTCGACAAGACGATTACGGTCGTGGTGCAGGGGAAGCTTACCTCTGTTCGGGTGGAGGGAGGCGAGGGAGACCGCAGCGGTTCTTCCGTTCGCATTGAGGACTTCAAGGTAGAGCTCGTTGAGAACAACGCCTTCGACGAATTGGCGGACGACTAGGCTATGACACGAGATGACGCGATTGAGCTGATACTGGCACGACTGGGGCAGAGGCAGAATGACGAGGCTTTACAGTCCGCCGCCGTCCTCGAGATGAACCTTGCGCAGAAGCAGCTCGAGCGTGGTGCATTCAAGCCTTGGTTCTTACTTTCCGAGCTGCGGGATACGGTAACACAAGCGGGGGAGGAACGGCTAGCCCTCCCCGCCGACTACTTGCAGGAAGCGGAAAACGGCGCACTGTGGTTGGTGCAGAATGGGGTACGGACGGAGCTGGTTAAGACCGATTATGAGCTTGGGTTGCAGCAGTATCCGAATGCCGGTGTACCGAAGAAGTATTCACTGAACGGTAAGTACCTTCGCCTACACCCTACACCCGACGCAGTCTACTCCTTGCAGTCCCAGTTCTTCGTTTCGCAGCCGCTGATTACCGTTGCCTATAACCCCACTGTCCATGGGACCGATACCAATGCTTGGTTGACCTACGCTGAGGATTGGTTGATTGCGGAAACGGGGAAGGCGCTCGCTGCGGCCTATACGAGGGATACGGAGTTAGCGGTTATCTTCGGCGGCATGGCGACGGAAGCGCGCACTCGCGTTATGACGGATACGGTAGCAAGGGAAGAAGCTAACTACCAACGCAGCATGGGGGACGCTTAATGACGACACCTGCCCACCAAATGCGTCGGCGCGCAGATACTATGACAGAAGAAGAGCTCGATATGCACTTCAGCGCATGCCCCGCCTTTCACAGTCACACTGATGGAACGACGATACATACAGATTTGCAGGAGATAAAACAAACGCTGGTGGAGATGAAGGAGATTGCGGCGGCATGGCACGACGCGAAGGGGTTTATCAGGATGATTTGCCTTATTGGAGAAGTGCTGAAGTGGTCCGTAGCGGTGGGGGCGGCGGTGCTGTTCATTTGGTACGCTATTACAGGTAGTAGAGGTAAGTAGAGGAGGAACAAAATGGTCGCACCACTGATTCTTGCTGCACTAACCCCGTTCGTTAAGGACTTATTCGCTAACGGGCTGAGCATGCTTGGCAATGCCGTCATGTCGAAGGGGAAGGCGAAGGTCGAGGAAGTGCTCGGCATTACGCTGCCGCCGGAAGGCAAGCCACTGACCTCGGAGCAACTCGCCTCCATGCGGGGACTGGAAATGACACACGAGGAAGTGCTGCTCGAGCTGGCGGTGCGGCAGCAGGAACTGAGCCTCGAGGCGGAGAAAGTGGCTACGGTAGCGGTGACGAAGCGTTGGGAAGCGGACATGCTTAGCGATTCGTGGCTGAGCAAGAATGTCCGACCCCTCGCACTGTTACATATGCTGGCCGCGCTAGATGTGATGTTGGTGTGCGCGCTCTTTGGGGCGCTAGTGCCGGACACTTACCTTACACTGGTCGGTACGCTACTCACCACGATGGTAGGCGCGTACTTTATAGGTCGCACGGTCGAAAAGGGCGTGGACGTATATCAAGGTTGGAAACAGACGAAGGGGGAGTGATATGACACTTGGCGAACATCAGGAAGCCTACACCCGGGACCACGTGAAGTTACTGCTCCGCGCATTCGAGCGCGGATATGAGGTGCGCAAGGGGGAGGCACAGCGTATGCCGGAGATGCAAGCTATCTACGTAAAGACGGGTCGGAGCAAGACCTTCAACTCCATGCACATTAAGAAGCTGGCCGATGACTTACACTTCACAAAGAACGGCAAGCTCTGTTACCCCGAAGAACTTGGGCGGTACTGGGAGAGCCTTAACCCTCGGAATAGGGCGGGAATGTTCTGGAAGTCCTTCAAGGACGCTCCCCATTTCGAGCGGCGACTGTAGCTATGGCTTGGGCAGAGGCGGGCGCACTAAGAGCGCCAACGACCCTGCCTTGGGGTGAAGGGGGCCCGGTTATTTGGCAGGAGGCGGTGGGGGCTTGGCAGGATGGATTGCTGAATATCGGGTGGAGACCCGGAGCCACCACTGTCAACACCTGGATACCTGGAGCTGCTACCGTTAGCACTTGGGGGGAAGAAGCACCGTTGGTGTAAACTGGAGATTGACATGACTGTTGAAACGGCTGTAGACATTGCGGGACTTAATGCGCTGTTGCCAGCGGAGACAGACCCGATTGCCGAGGGTGGCGCACATCTGCGGCTGATTAAAGCGGTACTACGTGCGGATGCGGTAAGGCAGAGCCAAATGACTGCCGCAAACGTCGGGCTGGGAAATGTCGATAATACTTCCGATATTGATAAGCCGGTATCTACGTCGCAGGCTGCCGCCGACCTAGCTGTCCTGGATGCAGCACAGGCCGCCGACCAAGTCGTTCAGAACGCGGCACAGGCCTACGCGGAGGGTCTTGTTGTCGGGTTGTGGGACGATCGAGGTGGCTACGACGCATCAGTTAACCTGTTCCCGAGTACAGGTGGTAGTGGCACAGCCGGTGCGATTGTGAGAGGTGATGTTTGGTTACTTACTGGGGCAGGCACACTTGGCACAAGCTCCGTACAGGTGGGGCAAACTATTCGTGCGCTTGTAGATACTCCGGCGCAGGTTGAGGCGAATTGGGCAATATCCTTCGGCGGAAGCGGTGCACCGGACGCACCAACTGCGGGCGCGGATAAGTACATAAAAAGCAATGCAACCGCGGATGGATGGGTTTACAAGACATCCGCAGAGGTAACGGCCGAGGTAACAGGCCTCACCGCCGGCA
>Ga0210039_1004541_pt1 | contig 10083 bp, 6 predicted proteins | sample CryGeyCG2114_250_3_FD_185460 | JGI IMG/M metagenome (GOLD analysis project Ga0210039, IMG submission 185460) | Groundwater microbial communities from aquifer - Crystal Geyser CG17_big_fil_post_rev_8/21/14_2.50 (SPAdes) (version 2) | ecosystem: Environmental > Aquatic > Deep subsurface >... | reverse complement strand
TGACACCCGAACATGCTAAACGCTTATTGCTTGCTTTAGATGATAACATTCAAAAGTTTGAAGCTAAAAATGGTAAAATTAAAGACCCAGGTCCAGCAGGTATTCCAATGAATTTTGGAGGTCCTACAGCTGAAGCTTAATTATTTATTTTCTACATTAAAAATTAAAAAAGAGAGGGGCTTGTTCTTAGAACAAGCCCCTCTCTTTTTTAATAATCTGAAATTCGATTATTTATCATTACCTCAATAAAGATAATGTACCTTTATAAACTTCTTTTTTTTCCGAAATGGTAATTGAAATTATGTAGAAATAAGTCCCTTCAGAACATATTGTTCCTGATTCAGTTCTACCATCCCAAGCCGCATCCAATTGATTACTTTCAAATAATTTTTCTCCCCATCTGTTGTAAATTTTCATGCTTAGTGTTTCTAAACCAAAACTTTCCACAAAGAAAAGGTCATTATTACCGTCATTATTGGGACTAAATACATTAGGAATAATAAAAATAGGCTCTTGCTGTATGCATGAATCTACCGTAATATAATTAGAAATTAATAAGGTGTCTGTTCCAAAAGAATTACTAACAATTAGTTGAACATCAAAAGTTCCAATAGAATCATAGCAGATGGTTGGGTTTTGATTGGTTGAAGAGGTTGGTGTTCCATTAATAAATGACCATGCCCAACTAGTAGGAGTACCAGCACTTAAATCATTAAACGTAATGCAACTTCCTATACAAGGAGTATTATTACTCGAATTAAAATTGGTGGTAGGAGCAGCACAAGAATTTACTGTTACAGTTACATTATTAGTGTTTTGACATCCGTTTAAATCAGTTCCTGTTACAGTATATAAAGTTGTGGCAGTTGGTATAAACGATACACCGTTTGTAACCCCATTATCCCAACTATAAGATGTAGCACCACTTCCTGTTAAAACAATACTGTCTCCAGCACAAATAGAAGTGTTACTTGTATTAGCAACAACATTAGGAAGTGCATTTACAGTAATAAAATTAGTTAAGAAAATAGAATCTTGTCCGTTTGCGTTTGATACAACCAAAGCCACATCAAAACTTCCAGAAGTTGGGTAACAAATATTGGTTGGGTTTTGTTGTGAAGAAGTAGGAGTGGAAGATCCAAAGAAATACCACGACCAACTTGTTGGACTTCCAGAGCTTAAATCAATAAAACTAATACAATCATTAATACAGATGGAACTGTCTGAAGAACTAAAATTTGCTATAGGCGAATTTCCACAATTAATAACTGTAACAACAACATTATCTGTATTTTGACAACCATTTACATCAGTTCCAGTAACAATATAGGTTGTAGTTGTAATTGGAGAAACAGCATGATTTTGTCCAGCACCTAAGCCATTGTTCCAAGTGTAAGTTAACGCACCAGAAGCAGAAATAGTGGCTGAGCTTCCCAAACAAATAGAAGTATCGTTACTAGCGATAACTGTTGGTAAAGGATTTACGGTAACAACAACATTATCTGTATTTTGACAACCATTCACATCAGTTCCTGTAACAATATAAGTTGTAGTTGTAATTGGAGAAACAGCATGATTTTGTCCAGCACCTAAGCCATTGTTCCAAGAATAAGAAATAGCTCCAGAAGCTGAAATAGTTGCTGAGCTACCCAAACAAATAGAAGTGTCGTTACTAGCTACAACAGTTGGTAGAGGGTTTACGGTAATAAAATTAGCTATAAAGATAGAATCTTGTCCATTTGTGTTGTTTATAACTAAAGCTACATCAAAACTTCCTGCGTTTGGGTAACAAATATTAGTTGGGTTTTGTTGTGATGAAGTAGGAGTGGAAGACCCAAAGAAATACCACGACCAACTTGTTGGACTTCCAGAGCTTAAATCGGTAAAACTAATACAATCATTAATACAAATGGAACTGTCTGAAGAACTAAAACTTGCTACGGGAAAAGTACAAGGCACAACAGTTACTAGAACAGGTACTAAATATGGTGCAGGGCAAACTCTAACCCAATAAGTGGTTGAAGTTGTTAATATAGGTGTTGTAAAATTTCCACCAGTAAATACTAAGTTTCCATTAAATTGAGCATCGAACCATTCTATAGTTGCACCTGAGGGTGGGTTTCCTGTTAATGAAGCAGAAATAGAAGCACTTGTGTTTGCACAAATACTGTCTCCTATCGTTGTTATATCAAAACTATTGATGGTTTCATTGGCTAACCCAGTTCCACCCATTGTAGCTCCATTAGGAGGAAATTGAGATACATAAGGACAGTTAGTTACTCCATTTATACCACCATTAGCAATTCTTAAAGGTGGAGTTCCTGCAGAAATAGCAATATAGCCTCCACCACCTCCTCCACCAGGACCTTCACCTTCATCAATGGTTGCAAATAAACCAGCAACCAATACTTGATTACCACCTCTTCCTCCATTAGCTACAATAGAATCTGTTAATGAAACAGTACCTGTTGTTTTCAGTATGATAGTTCCTCCAGCACCAGCACCACCAGCAGCATCAATACCCCTGAGTTGCCCTATTGGTGCAGATCCTGGATTAATATCAACACCATTTCTACCATTAGCCCTTATCTTTCCACTTCCAGTAATATTCCCATAGGTCAAAAAGAAGATAAGTCCACCTCCATTTCCACCATCAGAAGCTTGACCATTATCACCTTCACCAGCACCACCAGCACCACCTAAAAATATTTTTCCTGTAGAATAGTCTAAAGGTCTGCCTCCCAAACCACCATTGTCTCTTCTGAAATCTCCGCCCCATTGAGGGTCATTAGGAGGGACAGTTAATTCATTCATATTATTTTTTAGAATAGAATATCCTCCCCTTCCTCCTCCCGAAGAAGTGGTTATAGTTGCTAAACCCGTATCTATATTCCATGCTGTATTATAATTAGCAGTACTACGATCAGGAGTTCCGACACCTTTGTTCCAATTAAAAATGTCTCCAGCATTAGCACCACCTCCACCACCAGAATTATGACCATTGCCACCACCACCAGCATTAGCGGCAGCTCCTCTACAATATCCTGCTCCTCCAATATTGAATGTTGCATAAATAGATTGATCACCTGCAATTCCTTCTCCTTTCTCAGCTCCTTCTAATGCTGGTACATTTGAATCTGCATATCGCAACCCACCATTCACGGTATTAACACTTGTTGTGTATGCAGTTCCTCCTCTAAAACCTAAACCACTAACATCAACAATACCTCCTGTATTTATTGTGGTTTGTCCTAACACTTCAACAGCTAAAACACCACCAATTGAACCATTCCATGGCAATGTGGTTAGCACGCCTCCACTATTAATAGTTAATGAAGAATATCGGGGAACTCTAACAATAATAACTCTATCTGCTGCTGTATAATTTTTGGTTAAAGCACAATCGAAATTAATGGTTGTAGCATTTGGAATGCTTGAAACTTGAAGAAATTCATAGTTTCCTGCATTATTATAGTTGGTAATTCTTCCCCATGTGTAAAAAAACTTGGAAGAGTTTGCCATGATACTATTTACTGTATCTTCAACACTGGCACCTTGAACTTGATAGATCATTATTAAATCACCTTGAGCAAGAGGATTAGAAAAATTTGAATTTAACGAACTACTTGCAACAGTTATGGATGTTGCACCTATAGCTGCATCAGAAGAAAGGGTCGTAAACGCATTAACCACTTCTGTTGTTGAAACTATTCTTGCACCATCTTTTCCTCTTTGAGCAAATAACGAAGTTGATGTAACAACTAAAATAAGGACTAGCGAAAAAGACTTTATGAATTTCATATTTTTTTTACTTATAATATAATAATAGGACTTTTAAAACACAAACAAAGTTGCATGCCATTGTTAACGGGCAAATGTAATTGTAATATTTTAACAAAAAAAAGTGATTTTCTAAATAGTTAGATACTATCTTGTTTTCCTAACTTAGATAAAAGAATATAATGACTTTTGAGGGCTCCTAAAAATGAATAGTTGGAGTAGTAGGGTAACTCAAATTCTTGAGCAGTATTTTTTACAATTTCCGATAATTTCCGATAATGGACATGGCAAATATTTGGAAATAAATGGTGTTCAACCTGAAAATTTAACCCTCCAACAAACCATGATAATGTTCTGTTGTTTCTGGCAAAATTTGCGGTTGTATGTAATTGGTGTATTGCCCAATTATTTTCCATGTTTCCACTGTTGTTAGGAATTGGAAAAGAGGTTTCTGTTACAACGTGTGCAGCTTGAAAAATAGTGGATAAAATAAATCCACACACATAATGCATCATAAAATAAAAAATTAAGGTAATCCACCAAGCCTGATTTGCAAAAAGTAAGGGTATAACAAGTATGTGGATAAAATAAAAAATTTTAACTATTACTAAATTAAAATAAGCTTTCTTAAATGAAATGGATTGTGTTTTTAGTAAATCTTTTTTCTTATACCGCCTTAGTTGAATAAAATCTTTTTTTAAAGACCACGAAATGGTTAACAAACCATACAAAAACCAAGCATAGTACTTTTGAAAACGATGTAATTTATATCTTTTTTGGTGAACGGAAAAACGCATTAAACCGCCAGAATCTAAATCTTCATCATGCTCATGAATGTTTGTGAAGGAATGGTGCAATACATTGTGTTGTATTTTCCAATTGATAGCACTTCCACCAACCAAATTAATTAAGTAACCCAGTGCTGAATTTATTTTTTTATTTTTTGAATAAACCCCATGGTTAGCATCGTGCATAATGGATAAGCCAATGCCTGACATACCAATTCCTATCAAAATCCACATCAAAAACACCAAAAAAGTGTTCTCAAAAACATTGAAAATAACAAAAAAGTAAGGGGTTAAATATAATGCTAACATAAATAAGGTTTTTATCACCATATTAATGTTACCATACTTTGAAATATTGTTTTCTTTGAAATAAGTGTTTACTCTACTTCTTAGTTCTTTAAGAAAATCGGGATTGCTTTTGGTGTTAAATTTTACTCTTGTGTTGTCCATTTAAAATTAAATAATCAATACAAAGTTACTAATTATTTAGCTACTAAAATTATTCTTCCGATTCATCCATGGTGTGATATACGTTTTGTACATCATCGTCTTCCTCAATCTTTTCTAAAAGTTTATCCATATCTGCACGTTCTTCTTGAGTTAACTTTTTGGTTATTTGTGGTATGCGTTCAAAACCTGAAGAAAGAATTTCCATGTTATTTTCTTCAAAATGTTTTTGTAATGAACCAAAATTTTCAAAAGGTGCATAAACAATAACTCCATCTTCATCTTCAAAAACCTCTTCAGCACCAAAATCAATCAATTCAAGTTCTAATTCTTCAATATCAATGCCTGTTTTTGCAATTCTAAAATTACAAGTGTGATCGAACATGAAAATTACAGAGCCAGAAACACCTAAACTTCCATCACATTTATTGAAATAGCTTCTTATATTGGCAACGGTTCGGTTGTTATTATCCGTTGCTGTTTCAACTAAAACAGCAATTCCGTGAGGTCCATACCCTTCTAAAATAACCTCCTTATAATCAGAAACATCTTTTGAAACAGCTTTTTTTATAGCTCTTTCTACGTTTTCTTTAGGCATATTGGCTGCCTTTGCATTTTGCATTACAGCTCTTAACCTGGAGTTTGATTCGGGATCTGGTCCACCAGCTTTAATTGCAATTACTATATCTTTTCCTATGCGAGAGAATGTTCTGGCCATTTGCCCCCAACGCTTCATCTTTCTTGCTTTTCTAAATTCAAAAGCTCTTCCCATGTTAATTTTGTTTTATATTACTATTTTTTATTTTATTTCAAAAAGCCCATGTAATTCTGCATCAACTCCTTGTATTATTTTTCCTAGGTCTTCGGCTGTTTCAGAGAAATTATTACTATCAACATCAACAATTAAAATTTTACCTTGATCATAGGTAGATATCCATGCTTCATAACGCTCATTTAACCTTTTTAAATAGTCTATTCGTATGCTTTCTTCATAATCTCTACCTCTTTTTTGTATTTGATTTACCAATGTTGGCACAGAAGCTCTTAAGTAAATTAATAAATCGGGTGGAGTTATAAAAGTTTCTTGCAGTTTAAATAAAGAAAAATAGGTTTCAAAATCACGTGTGGTCATTAAACCCATTGAATGTAAATTTGGTGCAAAAATATAGGCATCCTCATAAAGTGTTCTATCTTGAATAACGGTTTTTTTGCCTTTTCTGATTTCTTGTATTTTACTTATCCGGCTGGTCATGTAATATACTTGTAGGTTGAAAGACCAGCGTTGCATATCATTATAGAAATCATTTAAGTATGGGTTTTCATCCACATCTTCAAAATGAGGTTCCCACTTGTAATGCTTTGCTAAAAGTCTAGTTAGTGTAGTTTTTCCAGAGCCTATATTTCCTGCTATTGCTATTATCATAATGGTTGTTTCAATAAAGCTGTTAAAATTACAAAAATAGAAATTAATTACAGAAAATAATCTTAATCTTTATTTTTAGGTTATAAATAACAAATAACAAATAACAAATAACCAACTCCCTCCCTTTGGGAGGGCTGGGGTGGAAACAAATAACCACTTAGTTAATTCTGGAGATAATGAGTTCTTTATTTTTAAAAAGTTTGAAAATAAAGTTTTGCTCTATCCGAACTGCTAAAATTTCTTCGAGATTGGTTTTTCCATATTTAGAAATATCTAAGGTAAAAAAATCATAGGTCATTATTTCATTTTTTTCATTTACAAAAAGCAAATATTTTTCTTTTACCTGAAAATTGGTTAACCCAAAGATAGGAAGTGTTTTTATATATGTTCCAAAGTTATCAAACACCAAAACCCCAACTTTAGGGTCGTTTAAATATACTTGATTGTTATATTCTACTATAAAATTAGGTTGAATATTTTTGTTTAATAAATTTGCTAATTGCACAGATTTGTTGGTGGTTACTAATTCATTGTTTTTTCTGATGAGTTCAAAACGAATGGGGTTGTAATACCAAATTCCATCATTATAAGACCGACAAACCAGCGATGTTTCGTCAATATCTAAGGTAGTTAAATCAATTATGGATGAGGTAGGAGAAAGAGTGTTGTCTAGGGTAACTATTTTTGTAAATTCTTTAAAATAGACCAGAATTTTCATTGGATTAAAAACATCTATACTTGTTATTTCTCCGAGTAAGTTATTACTATACGTATATTGTAGTTTTCCTTTATTTGAATATTTTTTTATTTCAACATCACTTATTTCATAGTAATTTCCAAATTGATCGGTGGTGAAACTTTTTCCAGCAAAAGGCATTACTAATTGCTGTTGAGCCGCTAAGTTTACCGAAATAATAGAAAAAAGAATGATAATGTATTTTTTCATGAATTAATAACAAATAACAAATAACAAATAAACTAATCACGTGCCAAATTAAGTATTTCTTCTAATAGTTTTCTATTATTGGATAAACGAGGTACTTTATGTTGCCCTCCTAATTTATTTTTGCTTTTTAACCAATTATAGAACGTATTTTTTTCTAAAATTAGTATCTCAGGCTCAGCTAAAATCATATTGCTAAAACGTTTTGCCTCATAATCGGAATTGAGCTTTTTTAATGCTTCATCTAAAAAATATCCAAAAAGTGCTACATCAGCTGGTTTTTTTTCAAATTCAATTAACCATTGGTGTTTGCCTGCGTTGTTGCCCTCCAAAAAAAATGGAGCAACCGTGTAATCTTTTATAATAGCTTGTGTTTTATCACAGGCTTCTGTAATTGCTTTTTCAGCATTATCAACCATTAATTCTTCTCCAAATGCGTTGATAAATTGTTTGGTTCTTCCAATAATTTTTATTCTAAAAGGATTTAAGCAAGTAAATTCAATTGTATCTCCTAAGCGGTATCGCCACAACCCTGCATTGGTAGTAATAACCATTTCATAGATTTTATTGAGTTCAACATTTTCTAAAGCTACGGTTGTTGGTTGCTCTTCATTTGTGTTTTCGAACGGAATAAATTCATAGAATATACCATAATCGAGCATCAAGAGCATTTCATTACTTTTTTGTTGATCCTGAATTCCAAAATAACCTTCCGAAGCATTATAACTCTCATAATAATTCATTTTTGAAGAAGGAATTATTCGTTCAAATTGTTTTTGATAGGGGGAAAAGTTAACTCCTCCGTGCATGTATAACTCTAAATTTGGCCAAATATCAAACAGGTTGTCGGTTTTGTTAATTTCTAATATTCGGTTCAACAACAATAGCGTCCATGAAGGAACTCCTGAAATATTTGATACATCTTCTTTTGATGTGGAGTTTGCCATTTTTTCAATTTTCTCATCCCAATTTTCCATTAAAGCTATTTCCATTTCTGGCACCCTGCGTTGTTCCACCCAAAACGGAAAATTTTTCATAATGATGGCCGATAAATCTCCATAATATGATGTTTCACTAAATGGATTCAGTTTGCTACTGCCTCCTACTACCAATGTTTTTCCTACTATTAATTTAGTTTCGGGATGGATGTTATGATAAATAGCCAACAAATCTTTTCCTCCTTTGTAATGGCAATCTTCTAACGATTCTTTGCTAACAGGAATAAATTTACTTTTTCCTGTAGTTGTTCCCGATGATTTGGCAAACCATTTTATTTCGGAGTGCCAAAGCACATTTTGCTCGCCTTGTTTTATCCTTAAAATGAGAGTTTGTAAGCTCTCATAGTTTTGTAATGGAACTTTATTGATATAATTGTTGTAGTTTTTTATGTTTTTGAAATCGTGTTTTATTCCCCATTCGGTATTTCTAGCTTCGTATACTAATTTTTGGAGTAACTCGTTTTGCACATCAATAGGGTATTTCATAAAAAGCTCTATCTGGTGAATACGCTTTTTAATTAACCAAGAAAAAACCGAATTAATAATTTCCATTGTTGCTTTATTTAATAGGTTATAAAGTTAGAGAAATTAGTGAAATGTTTTCACATTCGTTTTTTTTCATCAGTTAGAGTAGGTTTAATGAAGTGCTAACGGAATTAAACCGTATCGAGACCACGTAGTAGCATCAATACAAAATTAAAAAATAGAAAACTTATTGATAACACAAAAAAAAAGTCCCACCGAAGCGGGACTAAAGGTAAAAACCTACGGCATATAGCCTTATTGTGATAAGATTAAAGATTAGGATTCTTTTTTCTTGCTGTAAAAGTATCATTTTTTTTTATAAAAAAAATACCTATTTTTAGATTTTATTTAAAACACACACATTATGAGCAAAATTTTAGGATTAGATTTAGGAACAAATAGCATTGGTTGGGCTGTGGTGGAAAAAGACGGTACAGAATTTTCTTTAATTGATAAAGGCGTTAGGATATTTTCAGAAGGTGTTAAGTCTGAAAAAGGTGTGGAAAGTTCACGTGCTGCTGAAAGAACAGGTTTTAGAAGTGCCAGAAAAATCAAGTTTCGTAGAAAACTAAGAAAATACGAAACTTTAAAAGTTTTGGCTGAAAATAATATGTGTCCTTTAAGTATTAATGAAGTATTAGCTTGGAGAAAATCAGGATTTAAAGAATATCCTTTAAATGAAGAATTTCTAAAATGGTTACGAACCGATGATGATAAAAATATTAATCCTTATTATTTTAGAGACAAAGCAAGTAGAGGAAAAGCGAGTTTGTTGGAAGTAGGGAGAGCGTTGTATCACATTGCACAAAGGCGTGGGTTTTTAAGCAACCGATTAGACCAATCTGCCGAGGGTATTTTGGAAGAACATTGCCCCAAAATTGAAGATGTCATTGAAGAATGTACAACCGTTGTTGAATTGAAAACTGAAATTCAGGACTATTTTGAGGGGTTAGATATTTTAGATAAAAATGCAAAGGACTTGGATGAAGGTGAAAAAAAGTTAAAATCACTTTTTAATTCCCTTGATAAAATAATTAAAGCGAACACCAAAAATTTTGAAAAAGCAAAAAATGAAATCGTTGAGCGATTAAACAAAAAAGAAAATCTCGGAGCGGTAAAACAAAAGATTAGTGAAATTTCACAAGCTATGGCAGATGGAAATTTCAAAACCCTTGGTCA
>Ga0210039_1004540_pt1 | contig 10083 bp, 12 predicted proteins | sample CryGeyCG2114_250_3_FD_185460 | JGI IMG/M metagenome (GOLD analysis project Ga0210039, IMG submission 185460) | Groundwater microbial communities from aquifer - Crystal Geyser CG17_big_fil_post_rev_8/21/14_2.50 (SPAdes) (version 2) | ecosystem: Environmental > Aquatic > Deep subsurface >... | reverse complement strand
AAAGCCCACCCACGAGAAAAGGTCCGTTGCACGCGCGAAACGTCAAGCCACGAGGAAACGTTAGCGGCACGCGGAGGACACCCCATGCACAGGAGGACACCCATGGACAGGTCCGCTGTCGTCCGGTTCGGACGCGCGAGGCGGCACCCCGAGCAGATCGGGAGTACCGCCCGCCTGAACTGTCGTCCGGTCCGTGCGCGCGAGGCGGCACGCCGCAATACCGGGCCCGGTATTCGGGATCGGCCTGTCGTCCGGTTCGGACGCGCGAGGCGGCACCCCGAGCAGATCGGGAGTACCGCCCGCCTGAACTGTCGTCCGGTCCGTGCGCGCGAGGCGGCACCGTGTACAGGCGGGTTCCCACGTGTACACCGGGCGGCAGGGAGCGGGCACCCCACCCCTCAGTTGAGCGCGGCGCTGGTAGTCCCTGCTTGAAGGGAGGGTGCGGCGACACACCCACGGCGCAATTGTGACTCTGCATGACTCTGCATTGACTCTGCATTGACTGTGTGGTAAGATTCTCTATCGGACAGCGAAGAGGTGACGAAATGCAGGCCATCGGATACGTGAGAGTCAGCACCGAAGAGCAAGCGGCCGAAGGTGTTAGCCTGGCGGCTCAGCGGGCGAAGCTGACGGCCTACGCGACGCTGAAAGGCGCGCACCTGGTGGAGGTCGTGGAGGACGTGGCGGTGAGCGGCGGCAAGCCGTTGGCGGAGCGGCCGGGCGGCAAGCGGCTCACGGACGCCATTCGGCGGCGCGAGGTGGACGCCGTTCTCGTCGTGAAGCTGGACAGAGCTTTCCGCGACTGTGCGGACTGCCTGAGCACGTTGACGGAGTGGGATAAGCGCGGCGCTGCTCTGCACATTCTCGACTTGGGCGGCAACGCAGTGGACACGACTTCAGCGGCCGGGCGGTTCATGCTCACGGTTCTGGCGGGCGCTGCCGAAATGGAGCGCAACCTGATCCGGGAGCGGACTTCAGCCGCCATGCAGTACAAGAAGGCGGCCGGCGAGTACACGGGCGGCACCGTGCCGTATGGCTTCACGCTCTCCGCGGACGGTGTGACGCTCACGGAGGACGCCACGGAGCAACGCGTCCTGGTGGACATCGCGGAGTTCCGGGAGCGCGGCTACACGCTGCGCGCGGTCGCGGCGGAGCTGAACAGCCGGGAGGTTGCGGCGAAGCGCGGCGGCAAGTGGTACGCGTCGAGCGTCCGGGCGGTGTTGGCGGCATGACGGCGACGGCGGAGCTGCTGCGCGAGCGGGCGCGACGAATGACAGACGGCGAGCTGCTGGACGACTTGCGGCAGGCTCTCTGCGAAGCCGGGCGCGTGCCGGCTCAACTTCAGTTCGGCTTTGAGGGAGTGACGACGAATGACAGGAACGGCGACAGTGACGGCAATGGCAAGCATCCCGAGCACAAGCGTGGCGCCCGAGCTTGGCTACGTCCCGCTTGCGCGCGCGGCGGCTCAACTGGACGTGACGGAGGCGACGGTCCGGAGGTGGATCCGTGACGGGGAGCTGCCGGGCTACTACATCGGGCGGCGGCTCTACGTGAAGCCGAAGGACGTGGCGAAGCTGGCGCGGCCGGTGACGCCGGGCGAGTTCGGCCAACCGGTGAGAAGCTGAAGGCATGAACGACGCTCCCGCGAAACTGAGCGGCACAGGTATCATCACACCGGGCAGGCCGGACTTGACGACGATCAACGCTCTCCACCGAGGGAGTGACGCCTTCGTGACGCTTCACACCAACCTGGGCGGCAAGTGGCGAACCATCGGCTCCCTGCGGGCCTCGGGCATCAGCGGAGCGTTCCCGGAGATACTCGAGGACTTGCTGCGCGACAGCTATCACAGCATCAACGCGTTTTACAGGAAGGGCACGCGCAAGACAGGCGACTTGCGCTATCTCACCGCGTGTTACGCGGACATCGACGTTCACGACAAGGGACTGGACGAAACGCGGGCTATCGTCGCCAAGATGGCGGGCGACATCGTGGAGCTACAGGTTCGCGGTGCGCTGCCGTACACGAGTATCATGGTTCTGAGCGGGCGCGGTGTGTGGCTCTTCTGGGTTCTGCACGACGCGAAAGACGCGAGCAAGCCGCAACCGGCATACCCGGAGAAACGGCACTTCTACGCGCGAATTCAGCGGGCTATCAATGAGCGCCTCGCGTCGATCGGTGCGGACGCCGGCGCAACTGACGCGGCACGGGTGACGCGCGTTCCTGGCTCAGTGAACACGGCGGCGGGCGACTTCCGCGTGAGCTACTCGTTGCAGTTCAACGACGCCGGCAAGGTGTTCGCCTACACGCTGGACGAGCTTGCGGAGTGGTTCACCGTGAAGCCACCGGAGTTTTACAACGCCGCGACGGCGCAAGCGTTCTCGGAGGCGGAGCGCGAGAAGAAACGGAGCGGACACCGGGCGCTGTGGCAGCGGCGGCTTCGCGAGCTTGAGGTTCTGCGGGTCCTGCGCGGCGGGTTTCGGGACGGCACGCGCAACCATGCGGCGCTGCTCTTCGCGGTGACGCTCACGAAGAACAAAGCGGCGGCCGGGGACGTTCTCGCGGAGGTGGGCAAGCTGGGCGAGGAGTGCCTTGACGCGCGCGGCGAGCGGCCTTGTCCGTTGACTGACGACGAAGTGGCGGGTGCGGTCCGCAGCCGGTTCGCGTGCCCGCAACTCACGGACGCGACTATCAGCGATTGGCTGGACGTGACGCCGGACGAAGCCGCGGCGCTGGAGAAGCTGCGGCCGGCTTCGCGGTTCCTTCCGGAGGGCGAGCGGGTGCAAGAGCGTCAGCCGTCCAAGCAAGCGCAGGAGCGCGAGGAGCGGCGCGCAGTCATTGCGGGACAAGTCAACGAGCGGCGCTGCGTGCCGAAGCTTGAGGACATGCAGGAGCTGCTGCGGCAATGCGGTATCGCGGCTTCGCCGGAAACGATCCGCCGGGACTACAACGCGCTTGGCGTCCGCAACCCACGCCGCCACAAGCCACACGAACGGCACGCCGGGCTCTTCGTCTGACGGCGGCAGTTCTCAACACGGCGACGAATTCTCAACTTTGCTGCGTATAGAGAGAGCACTGCCCTTGCCCTTGCCCTTGGCCTGGTTGTGTGCCGTGCAAGGGACACACGGGCCCTCACGCAACGCGTGAAAGACGCCGGCCTTGTAGCTACAGACAGCCGCCCTTGACTTTGCTGCGGGGCCCTACTCTCACACCTGACAGACGAGCACGAAACACCGTATAGACGGCGCGCAAACGGACGGTGAGACTATGCGACATCCTGACGGCACCTTTGCTGAGGGCAACCCGGGCGGTCCGGGCCGGCCGCGGCGCGAGGTGGAGGCGGGCTACCTGGCGCGGCTCACGGACGCCGTGACGCTGGACGACTGGAGCGCGGTCGTGGCGCGGGCGGTGACGGACGCGAAGAAGGGCGACGGACGAGCGCGGGAGTGGCTCAGCCGGTACCTGGTGAGTAGCGCGGACATCAGCACCCTGGGCGACTCGATACAGGTCGTGCAGGTGGGCATTGACACGGACAGGCTGTGAGCGCTGGACGTCCTGGAGGTGACGCGGTGAAGTGGCTTCAACGCAACGCGGGCAACCTGTGCGGCGGGCTGGTGGTGGCGCTGTTCCTGGGTTGGTGGCTCTACGCCGACAGGGAGGCGTTCTTCGGGCCGAGGTCGGCACCGGGGCCGGGCGTGTCCGTGCGAGTGAACGAGCTGCCCACCGGTCGACGCGGCGAGATCGACGCGACAGCCGCGGCGGCACTGGCGCGGGAGTGACTGCGTGAGACGGCAACGCTCACGGCGAGAAGGCACCTGCTGCGAACGCTGGGCGGGCACCACGCCACGCAGGGCACCGGGCTAAGGCTTCCCTACCTGCCAATTCGTTACAGGGCATTCTCGCGCGTCGTCAGAGGGGTTTGTAGACACATGCGCGCTGGCGGTTCACGCGTGATTGCGGGCGCGCGCGAGTACTCCCACCTTCCGCCGGGCGGTTCGTCGCGTCCTGGGCAAACGTGGCGCGGTTGGCGGGCATTCTCACGGAGAAAAGCCCACCCACGAGAAAAGGTCCGTTGCACGCGCGAAACGTCAAGCCACGAGGAAACGTTAGCGGCACGCGGAGGACACCCCATGCACAGGAGGACACCCATGGACAGGTCCGCTGTCGTCCGGTCCGGACGCGCGAGGCGGCACTGAGAGAAGCTTCCGCAGATATCTGCCGAAGCTGTCCTGTCGTCCGGTTCGGACGCGCGAGGCGGCACCGTGTACAGGCGGGTTCCCACGTGTACACCGGGCGGCTCACGCGGCAGATTCGACACCTAAAAGAGGGTGTCGTCAGGGCGGTCCGTTGGACACTTCGTCCGTAGTGTCCAAGGAAAAGGCGCGTTGACTGTTGACTTCCTGCTAACTATCGTTGTATACTTGTATGGTAGTTGACAGGAGGGACCCGAAATGCTGAAGGCATACCTGAGAGTGAGCACGCAGGAGCAGGCGGAAAGCGGACTCGGGCTTGAGGCACAGGTGGCGGCTATCACCAAGGCATTCGGGGAACCGGGAGCGGTCTACTCGGACGAAGGTATCAGCGGGAGCAAGGCGGACCGGCCGGCCCTGGGCGAGCTGCTGGACTCTCTGCAGCCCGGCGACGTGGTAGCCGTCGCGAAGCGCGACCGGCTAGCGCGCGACCTATTCCTGACACTGTGGGTCGAGAAGGAAGCGAAGAAGGCGGGTGCCCGGATCGTGTCGGCGGCGGGCGAGGGCACCGAGAATGACGACCCGGCGAGCGGGCTTATGCGCCACATGGTCGACGCGTTCGCTGAGTACGAGCGGGCGGTCATCCGGCAACGCACAGCGGCGGCCCTGGGCGCCAAGCGGCGCCGTGGCGAGAAGACGGGCGGCGACGTTCCCTTCGGGTATGACGTGGCCGCAACTGAAGGCGCGGTCAAGATACTGATTCCCAACCTGGCAGAGCAGAAGGTCATCCGGTTGGCTCAGGAACTGAAGACGCAGGGCTTGAGCTTCAACGCCATTGCGGCGGAACTGAACGAGCGCGGACACCGGACCAAGCGCGGCGCCGAATGGACTCACAAGCAAGTGACGCGCGTTCTGGCAAAGGCGGCCTGAGCAATGAGCAAACGGACCAAAGAGCAGATCCTTGACGAGCTGACCGAGCTACTCGACTCGGACCCGGCCTTGAGAGGGCGGGCCCTGACCTGGCTTGAGGAACAAGCCGACGCAGAGGAGGCAGGCAACGTGCCAGCAACAGGCTTCATTCCCATTCGGCGGGTAGCCGAAGAACTGGAGATCAACGAGCAGACCGTCAGGCTGTGGATTCGCGACGGCAAGCTGCCAGCATTCAAGATCGGGCGGAAGGTGTTCGTCCGACCGGGTGACCTGCGGGCCCTGGCAGAGCCGTGGGAACCCGGCGAGCAGATCGGAGCGACCGCGGCGGCATGACCTACACGATCGCACAAGCCGCCCAAGCCCTCGGCGAGAGCGAGCGCACCGTGAGGCGTCGCGTTGACGCCGGCGAACTGAGCGTGACCACGGAGCAACGCGGCGGGCGTGACATGGTTGTCATTGACGGCGCCGAGTTGGCGCGCTACGCGGCGACCCACGGACGGGAGCTTGAGATACCGGCACTGACCAGCACTGCCAGGCAGATACCGGCAGGCACGGACCGGCAACAGACCGGCACTGACCGGCAGGCACCGGCACACAGCGGCGCGGTGACGGCTGACTTGGCGGCGGAAGTGGCCCGACTGCGGGCTGAGCGAGAATGGCAGCAGAGCGCCACAGCGGACCTCAGAGACCGTATCCGCGAGCTGCAGACCGAGCGCGACTGGCTGCGCGAGAAGGTGGACGAACTGACCCGAAAGGCGCTACCGGCAGAGACCGGCACTGACCGGCAGGCACCGGACCGGCAAACGGTGGCACTGACCGGCACTGCCAGGCAACCGACGCCGGCGACCACCCCCCCGCGGGCGACTTCGGCCGGCTTGTGGCAGCGGCTCACGCGGACGGTCCGCACCCTGACGGAAGGTTGACAGAGTTGACAGCCAACGATGCACGAGAATGCCCTACACGGCGACGACAGCGCCAGACGATAGCTAACCCGTCCCGAGCAGAACGACGCCACAGGCGGGCACTGAGCGCCACGAGACACGCAGGTGAGACATGAGCAAGCGACCGAGCATGGTTGACGACATCGAGCGGGAGCTACGGCGCCCGCGACCACGACGAACCCCGCGGGCCGCCGTCGAGCGTGCCGAGCAACTGAGGAAAGAGCGTCCCGAACTCAAGGACAAGGTGCTCTTCTGGTTCGGCTACCAGGACCACATGGTCCCGGTCGACTTGGACGCTGACGACGCCACCCCGGAGCTGTCCACCGACGTGCAGGGACCCGCGGGCGAGGACGGGCGGCCGATGGGCGCCGACTTCGCCGCGGCGCTGGCGGTTGCGCTGGAGGACCCGAAGAAGCGGCGGGCTATCGTGGAGCAGGTCCTCAACACGGACCCGGAGAGCGACCAGGTGCCTGCCGAGCTGCGCGACGAACTGCGAGACGTGCAACACCTGGCGCGGGACCTGGCACGGTTGGAAGAACACACCGTGACCGACGAAGCCCAACGGGAGGCGCTGCTGAAGCTGTGGCGGCGGGCGAGCGCAACTAAGCTGGTATTGGACTTCGTGAACGACCGAGCGCTGTTTGAGCGAGAGTGCGAGATCGAGATACGACAATCGGCAGACGGGCGACTCTACACGGACCTCGCGCTGCTGGCAGCTATGGAGCTGTGCGTTTCCGTCGGCGCGGAGCAGGCGGCGGCGCTGCTGAGCGAGAAGCTGCACGGCAACGGAAGTTGGCAGAGCGCTATCGGCGAATGTGCGGCGCCGAGCTGTGGAGCGCTGTTCGTGCGAATGGGGCCACAGGTGCGAAACACCTGCTGCAAAGCCTGTGTGGCGCGAGCTGGCCGAGCGCGCAAGGGTGCCACTACGCGACCTCGACCACCCAAGGCGCCGAAGGCAACAGCTTCCCCCTTTTACTGCGCGTCGTTGACAGTCAACGACGTTTGAGGGTAGACTGAACAAACGTCACCCAAGGAGATGAACACGAATGCAGATTCGAGGCGATTCAATCCGGCTGGTGCGTGGCGTCTTCGACGTTCGCGCGGCACAGGTAGCCGAGCACGCGGGCCGGTCCCGGCCGTGGATGGTACAGGTCGAATCGACGCCAGAGCTGACCCCCTACGTAGCGCGGCAAGCTATCGGCGGGCTGTTCGCTGCCGTGCTTGAGAACTTCGACCGGGAAGCCCGAGGGGACCCCAGAAATGAAGACGCCCGCGGCGGTGTTGACGCACCGAGCGCGGGCGGGAAACGTAGACCACCAAGCGAGGCAGTCACATGAGAAAGTATACCCCATCGGACCGACTGACGGAACTCCCCCACGAGCTGACGGCGCGCCGGGCCTGGGTCTGCTGGCGACTCGAGGAACGCGACGGCAAGCCGACCAAGACCCCCTACACCCCAGCAACCGGACAGCGGGCGAAGAGCAACGATCCGGACACCTGGGCTGACTTCGCCACAGCTTACGGGCACGCCGGCGAGTATGACGGGCTGGGCATCATGTTTGACGCCGGGCTGTGTGGCGTCGACCTCGACCACTGCCGCGACCCCGAGACCGGTGAGGTTGAACCGTGGGCACGCAAGATCGTGGCGGAGTTGGACAGCTACACCGAGACAAGCCCCAGCGGGGCCGGGCTGCACGTGCTGCTCTTGGCCACGCTTCCTGACGGCGGCCGGCGCAACGGGCGCCTTGAGATGTACGACAGCGGGCGCTACTTCACGGTGACGGGCGAGCACGTGGAGGGCACCCCCTCCACCGTGGCAGACCGACAAGCCGAGCTGACGGCCCTTCACCGACGCACCTTCGGCGACGCTCCGACAAAGACGCCCCCCGCGGTGACGCGACCGGCCGGACCCGTCACCCTCACTGACGCGGAACTCCAGGCGAAGGCGCTGGCTGCCAGCAACGGCGCGGAGTTCGCGCGACTATGGGCGGGCGGCTACCCGGAAGACGACTCGGCGGGCGACCTGGCGCTGTGCAATCACCTGGCGTTCTGGACGAGCGGCGACCGGGAGCGCGTGGACACTCTCTTTCGGCAGTCGCAACGGATGCGCGACAAGTGGGACGAGAAGCGTGGGACTGAGACCTATGGCGAGCGTACCATCGGGAAGGCGCTTGAGGGGCAGACGGAGTTCTACGCGCCGGGCGCGCCACCGTTGGACGACGCGGACGCACCTCCGGCAGGCACGGAACCAATGCCGAGAGACCCCGAGCAGCAGGCGGCGCTTCCTGGGCTGTTCAAACTGACCGACATGGGCAACGCGGAGCGGTTCGCGTCACAACACGCGGAGAATGTGCGCTACTGCTTCCCCTGGGCGAAGTGGCTAACCTGGGACGGGAAGCACTGGACAGACAACACTACGGGCAACCTCGACACGCGCGCCAAGGCGACTGTGCGCACCATCTACGCCGAGACCGCCGGCAGTGTCAACGACACCAAGCGCAAAGTCCTCGGTGACCACGCGAGGAGGTCAGAATCGGCCCAACGGCTGGCAGCTATGCTGTCCTTGGCGAGGTCGGAACCCGGCATTCCCGTTCTGCCAGACGAACTCGACCGCGACCCGTGGCTGCTGAACGTGGCCAACGGCACCATTGACTTGCGGACTGGAGAACTCCAGGAGCACCGACGCGGCGACCTGCTGACCAAACTGGTCCCTGTCAACTACAACCCCGAGGCTTCCTGTCCGATGTGGGAGTTGTTCCTGCGGCAGATCATGGGAGAGCAGCCGGACGCGACGAACCGGGAGCGCGAGCAGGTTGACTCGCTGGTGACGTTCCTGCAGCGGGCCGTCGGCTACTCGCTGACCGGCGACACACGAGAACAAGTTCTGATCGTGCTGCACGGCAACGGGAGCAATGGGAAGTCAACTTTCCTCGAACTGGTCAAAGACCTTCTGACAGACTACGCCATGCAGACACCGGCGAGCACCTTCCTGTCAAAGCAGGGCGACCAGATCCCCAACGACGTGGCCCGGCTCAAGGGCGCCCGGTTCGTGTGCGCCGTCGAGACCGACGAAGGGCGCCGACTGGCAGAAGCCATGGTGAAGCAGATGACGGGCAGTGACACCATCGCAGCGCGGTTCCTGCGGGCGGAGTGGTTCGAGTTCAAACCGGAGTTCAAGGTGTGGCTGGCGGCGAACCATCGGCCGGTCATCAAGGGCACCGACCACGCCATCTGGCGGCGCATTCGACTGATTCCCTTCAACGTGCGGTTCGTCAACCGGAAAGAGGATCCTGAGGCGACCGGACCGCAAGCAGACTCGACCCTGTCAAGTACCCTGCAGAGTGAGCTGCCCGGAATCCTTGCATGGGCCGTCCGTGGCTGTCTCGACTGGCAAAGGAACGGACTGGGAACCCCGGAGCCTGTCCGACAGGCAACGGCAGGCTATCGGGCTGAAATGGACGTGCTGGCGCGGTTCCTCACGGAATGCTGCGTCGAGGGGCCCAGATACGAGGTGAGCGCGAAATCAATGCGCGCGGTCTACACCGACTGGTGCCAGGAAACGGGAGAACGGCTGGAAACGCAGACGCGGTTCGGTTCACGACTCTCGGAACGTGGTATTGAGCGCGAGCGGAACGGCAAAGGCGCAACCGTCTACCAGGGAATCGGTCTGAAGTCTGAAGGGTCTGAATAGTCCGAAGTCAGTTTCGGTATTAGCAGCTTAGAAGTTCTCATAAGGCAATAACCCGGAAACTGACTTCGGACTATTCAGACCCTTCAGACTCCCCCCCGTTTCCGCTTGTGGCAGTAGTGGGCTTGCTGCCGACTGTCCGTTACCGAGCCCAAGCTGTGGGTGCGACCGACCACGCAGAGCGGCACCACGCTGACGGACGGAGAGGGGACCCCATGCAACGGAGGAACCCCTATGCATGCGCAGACCCGACGCCGTATAGTCGGCGCGAGAAACGGACGGTGAGACATCATGCGACATCCTGACGGCACCTTTGCTGAGGGCAACCCGGGCGGT
>Ga0210039_1004539_pt1 | contig 10083 bp, 9 predicted proteins | sample CryGeyCG2114_250_3_FD_185460 | JGI IMG/M metagenome (GOLD analysis project Ga0210039, IMG submission 185460) | Groundwater microbial communities from aquifer - Crystal Geyser CG17_big_fil_post_rev_8/21/14_2.50 (SPAdes) (version 2) | ecosystem: Environmental > Aquatic > Deep subsurface >... | reverse complement strand
TCGTCTCGTTGAGAGACCTGGGGGCGCGTGTGCCCCAATAGCGCGGTGCAATGCCGACGCCGATGTGTGTCCTGCCGCAATGGCAGGGCAGATTCCATGGGTGTATTGCCCTGGTGATTTGCTGGGGCATGCACTCCAGCCCTCTCCTGCACGAGCAGGAAATCTCCCTTGTCCGTTGATCGGCCGAGGGTATCTATCCGCATGTCGCAATGCGGCGCGGTCGGCTGCCATTACGCAGCTGCTGCACGTATGCCCTCACGACTGAGGGCACACCCACATCCCCCGGAGCATTGCTCCGGGGGATTTCTTGCGTCTTGTACCCCGCTACTTCGCCGCAGGTTTCAGCGTCGCAAGCAGCGCAGTGTTCTGGGACTGGACGGCCTCCAGCTGGCCGGAGAGCTTGGCGGCGACTTCCCTCGCCTCACCTGCCTGCAGCCTGGCTGCATCGCGTTCTGATTCCAGCGCCGCTACCCTCTTCTCAATCTCACCCGAGCGCACCTCGGCGCGCTCCGCACGCGTGACGGCAGCGGCCAACTCGGCGCGCAGCGACTCCAGTTGCTCACGGTGCGCATCAGCTGCGGCTTCGACCGCATGCTGCATCTGGGTCGCCCGCTCCTGGGCAGCTTCCAGCTCCGAGGCCTGGGCCTCGTACGCTGCGGCCATCTCCTGGCGCATGGCATCCAGCTCAGCTCGCTCGGTCTCCCACGAAGCCTGGGCAGCCCGCAGGCTCTCGTTGGCCAGCTCCTGGGCTTGAGTCCAGAGTGCGGCCAGTGCCTGGCTCTGCGCCTGCTGGACGGCCTCGGGAATCGCGACCACAACCGGCGTCGCCTGGACGGTCTGCTGACGACGCCATTCCCGCATGACGGCCGAGGCTGCATTCATGTCGACCCGGGCAGCACGCCGCACCGCGTCCACGGTCGGAAAGCTCTCACGCTCGGCTTGCTCGTACAGCGCGTTCGCGGCTGCGATGATGCGGTCGCGGACATCGGCGGGGATGGCGGTGGCGTTCATGGCGGCTCCAGTTCCAACTAGGGAAGAATCATCACAATAAGCATAATACTATTATTCTTATTCTTCCGCAATCGATTATCCGACCGTTTGTCGGGAACCCACCGGCAAGATCGCCCGCAACACGGTGCACTGGGAAATGGCCAGTCGCGGACGGCCCCCTGCTGTAGGCCGGGGCCTGCGCCTGGCTCGTGATCGGGTCCGATCATGCCTCGACCGCTCAGACCGCCGGGACCGGGGCTGGGACGCCGCAGGCGGCCCAGGAGGGGCGGAGCCCCTGCCGAACCGCTCTTGCTCTCTACTGCGGACTGCACGCCGCAGGAACGTTCTGGCGCGTACCGTGAACCACACCAGCCTCGGACCCTGCCCCGCGCCTGCTGACCGGCTTTTCGGCCGGCCTTGTGCCGGCCGCTGCATTTGCCGCGCAGCGGCACCTTAGTTAGCTAGATAGCTATCTGCAGCGGTGCTGGTTGTTGCGATTTCGCTCGGATGGCGGGGCGCGCGCCGCAGGCGCCGCCCATACTGCGGGCGTAGCCCGCGCCGATTGGCAGCGTAGCTGCCCTGTTTTTAAGAGCCCCTATGTAATAGGGGGAGCGAAAGAACTGACGTTTGGCAGAGCTTCCTACGACATTTAATTGCTATCCCCGCGCACAAAGAGGCCCGCCTGCCCCTCCGAAATGGGCCGGCCTATGCGCTCTGCTGCCCTGACGGTGGGCGCGCCGGGGGCTGTCCCCCTGTTTTAGCGCCCGAACTGCGTCGCAAGACGGTCTCGTGGCCATCCGGCCACACCGCTGGGCGTGCGGGACTACCGCACGCCCAGGAACTTGCGGATCGACTCGATGGCGGCCTGAGCCGTTTCGGGGCGCCCTTCTCCGCTTGCGGGCGGCGGCGCAGTGGGCGGGGCCGCCGAATCGAAGGGCCGATAGGCCCCGTCAGCCGCCCTCCCTGTCGCCACTGGCTGCTCTGCGGGTCGGCGTTTGCTGCTGGTGCCCATGACTCGCTTGAGGACGGCGACACGAGTCTCGCCCTTGGTACGATCGCGCTCCCTGCGTGCCTGCTTCACTGCAGCGGTCAGGCCTACCAGGGCGTAGAACTCGGCAGTCAGACGCTTGATCGCGGTGACAGACCGCCACTGCCCGGGCCCTTGCGGGATCTTCAGCTCGGCCACCGACACGAGGCCCATTGCCGCGAGGGTCCGCGCATGTCGCTGGGTTCGGCGGTTACTCCGTTCCAGCTCCACGCGGTCACCGTAGGCACGATAGTCGAGCCGGCCCCAGTCGTGTCGGTCCCAGCCCTGCCCGGTGGGCGTGCCAAGGAAGCCGGTAGCGAGGTCAGCCGATGCCAGAAGCGCCTGAGCAAGGGTGACCAGATTCCGAGCGCCATCAGAGCGCATGCGCCTGGTGCGGCTGCGTTGGCGCGCCTCGCCCTCCCCGTCGAACAAGGGCGATGTCTCCAGCGCATCGCGGATTGGGCTGCGGCGATCCTCGACAGCTGTGTCCAAGCGGCGCAGAGCGCGCTCGATCGGTTCGATGTAGCGACGCTTCGCCGGCCGGTGCCAGGCTACCGCGCGCAGCGGGCTGCCTGCTCTTACCGTCGCCATGTCCGCCGCGCCTGACTGTCATCCCTTTTCTCGGGATGAACGGGCTTGCGGCGGGGAATCCGTTGGTCTAGGATCATCCCACCCACCAAATGCAGCTCGGCGTCTTCGGCCAAGATTCCGCCAAGCTGCTACGTTTTAAGGAGCGCCCCGCTTGCGGGGCGCTTTGCTTTTGTAGCCTACGTTGCCTTCGTCTGGCAAGTTTCCCCTTTCATATCAGTCACTTGAATTCGCGTACTGATAGTCCGTTACGCGAACGAAAAAGGCACCAATTCGCTGATTCACAACGCCAACCTTTGCTGACGCCCTCGCGTCACCAAAGTGGTGCCGTCGACCTGCAACTCACCGAGATCCAGCTCAGCTCTGCGCAACCCAAGGGCCGCCAGATGTTGAGCCGCAGTGTCGATCTTCGAGTAGCGACGAGCCCCCCCACGCTTCGCTCCCAGTGTCCTGACCGCGGACCCGGCGCGAACACGCAGCACGTAGCTACCGTCCGCCTGAGCGGCAACAACCGCCTGGTCTATGGCGCCGGCCAAGGCCATCGTGCGCAAGGCGTCTGTGGATATGAGTTCGCTCATGTTCCGGATCATGCACGGCATTCCCGTTATGCGCAATACGGGCGCCGATGCCGGCATTCTGGATAGCTAGCTAGCTCGCTTGATAGCTAGCATTCCAGCTATATATCTATCCGCAATCCTGATGAATCATGCAGTTGCGGCCCTGTTGTCTGCTAGATAGCTAGCTATCTATACTGCGCCATCCGAACACGCCGAGATGGCCATGATCTACGCAGTGGTAAACACCAAAGGGGGCGTGGGCAAGACCACGACCGCGGTCCATTTGGCGGTCATGCTGGCCGGCCAGGGCAAGACGCTGCTGATCGATGGCGACCCGCAGGCATCGGCTGCATCGTGGGCCGCCTGGCGACGCGACAACCCTCAGTACGAGCCCAGCCCGACCACGACCTGCCTCGCGGGCAAGGCGATTCTGAGCGAAGGCAAGCAGCTCGCCTCCGGCTTCGAGCATGTCGTCGTCGACGCCGGCGGCCGTGACTCGATCGGGCTGCGCTCTGCCCTCCTTCTGGCTTCCCGGGCCATCATCCCTGTTGGGGCATCGAACCTCGATGCCGCGGCGATGACCGATCTTCTGGAAGTGGTCGAGCTGGCCAAGGACTACAACCCGGACCTCGATGTCCGGGTGCTACTGACCAGAGTCGACCCACGGACCAAGGACGCAGCCGAGATGCTGGAGTTCCTGTCCGAGCAGAAGCTGACGGTCCTGCCGACCAAGGTCTGCGAGCGAGTGGCCTTCCGCCGAGCCATCGGTGAGGGTGCGACGGTCCAGGAGATTGGCCGCGATCCGCATGCCGTCGCTGAAATGGAAGGTTTCTTCCGCGAGGTGACGGGATGAAGAAAAAGCCCGACATCAGCCCCTTCAGCGGGCTCAAGAAAGATCCGACCGATTTCCTGGAGGGCGGGGCTGGGGATGCTGCGAATGCGCCCGAGCCCAAGAAGGCAGCCCCCCAGCAGTCTCCCGCAGCAGCGGCCAAGCCAGAGCCAACAGTGCAGAAGCTGTTCCGGCTTCGGTGGGATACCGCCAATGCGTTGAAGATGGCTGCGACGCAGAGGTCAGTGGAGTCGGGGCGGCGGGTGACGGAGACCGAGATCGTCGAGGAGCTGATTCGGGGCAGCTTTAGGCTAGATAGCTAGCTATCTAGCTATGCAAGTCCACTTCGCAAGCCGAGTCACCAACGCGCTAGCATCAATGCGGATCGAGTGGCCGCAAGCACAGCGGTTCGCCGGTTGGTCGAGCATGACGACTGATCTTCCAATGCGTGCAGCAAGCGGCGCAGCGGCTCTACTACGAGAATTTATCCGATCAGCCCGGCCCGGCAGCAGGAGCCTTACCCGCGTAGCTAGATAGCTAGCTATCTAGCTACGCCCTTAGCAGAAGCATTCCCCGAATTCAGGCACTCTTGCCGCTCCTACGCTGCGACGAAATACGCATGTCCTGGCACGTGCCGCGCCCCACTGAATCCACTGAGAGCACGCAGCGCCCTGCAGAGGATTGGCCGTTAACGGAGGGAAATAGCGACATTCCCTTGTAACTGACTGTACGGGGAACAATTGCTTGCGGACGCGAAGCGCGATCGTGAATTGCGTACCGTGGTGCGTATTACGCTGCGGCTGTCGAATCGACGGACCTGGGCGGCTTTCTAAGGCGGCATAATCCTGACTTATGCCGCCAGACGGCTAGAGCCCAAGCTCGCTGTGCGAGCCTAGGCGAACCAAGCGCAGCGTCGCGTCGTCGGGCTTCTGGTAGATCAGCACCAGATCGGGCTTCAGGTGGCAATCGCGGTGATCCTTCCAGTCGCCAGTCAGTGCGTGGTCGCGGCAGCGATCCGGCAATGGCTGATCGGAGGCCAGTGGCGGAAGGGCATCGCGCAGCAGCGCGTCGAGCACGGTCCGGTGTTGGCCTTTCTGCTCTCGCTTGTAGTCGCGCTTGAACTGGGTCGTCCACTCAATCGCCCGCATGCAGTTCCGCCAGTAGCTCGTCCACGGTGTCGACGCGCGGCAGGTTGCCGGCCCGGGCCTCGCGCATCGCGGCGATGGTCGTCTCGTTCGGGATCAGCGGCTCGAACGGTAGGGCCTTCTCCCGAGCGACGCGCGTCAGCATGAGGCGGAATGCGTCGGACACGGTAAGGCCCATCGAAGCCAGCACAACGGTGGCTTCGTCCTTGATCGCTTCATCGATGCGGGCGCGGACAACAGCATTGGCGGCCATGTCGGAGTCTCCTAAGCAGTGGGCTACATTGTAGCCCAGCCACTGCACAAGGCGATGAGCCGCGGCGGAAGAGGCGTGAAAGCAATGGCTTAGCCGAGATTGTCGGTGTTTCTGGCGATTAACGGCCGAGGCTCCTGCAGCGTCAGCCACCACACCCGGCGACCCTTGGCTCATGTTGAAGATCGCGGGCGGCATCCTGATCGCTCTCTTCGCATGGAGGGCGTTCGAGGTGTATCAGCAGCGGCTCGCCATGGAGGAGTTCGCCAGGCAGATGCGGGAGATCACCAAGCCCGGGGCTGATCCGATGGGCCTACTTGCCTCTATTGAGCGGCAACGTCAGGCCGAAGCAGCGCGCCGGGCGGCAGCTTCCAGGGCGAACTCCCCGACGACCACGAGACCGGGGCCGAGGAGGCTGCCGGCGAGCTATCGGTGTCTGTCCGGAACGCTGATTTACACGGCCAAGGATGGAGCGATACGGAACATCACGCCTCAGTCGAACCATTGGTACTGCCCGCCAGGAGGTACCGCAGCGGATTGCTGGCAAGTGACGCCGGCGGCTGTGGGGTGCCGGTAAGTTAAAGAGAGAAAGCAGATCGGCCGCGGTCTTTCTCAGATGCATAGCTAGCTAGATAGCTAGCAATCACAGACATTGTCTGATCTACACTCCCTGTTCCAAACAAGCCTGACCTGTCCCCTGACGATCATGGCAAGCTGGGCCCTGCACGAGTCACCGACACGCTTGCCATGCATCGGTAGGTCCTTAAAGACCTGCTCGCGAGTGCCCCATGCCGTCAGGCGATCGCTCGCGCAGTGCGGGCAGCTCTACCCGGCGTTCTTGGTCCGCCACGCGTTCACCTGCTGTCTGGCGTTGCCGCTGAGCTTCGCTGCGGCCATCTGCAGCAGGTCGAACACGTCGCGCTTGTCTTCGGGGCGCGGCATGTAGTCGTCGAGGTCGACGAAGTCGGGAGACTCACCGCGGCGCACCGCCGCCAGTACAAGGTCAGCTACTGCGCGAGCATGGGTGGCCGCGAAGACGCGAGAGCCCTGGTGAGGGATGCGCAGACGTTCAACCACCTGCGTGCAGTCGACGATGCCGGCCCTGCCGAGCAGGTCGGTGGTGTCCGTCTGGCAGCCGACACCCGAGATGAAGGACCGTGACAGCCGGCGGCGAGGCCTGAAGAAGGTCTGCACCTGGTGCCAGTCGCCGGTTCCGACGGCCGTCGGCAGGTTCAACGCTGCCATGCCGCCGAGATAGCGGTCCGGGGATGTCTCCGGGATGAGGGTCGGCCGTTAACTCGGCGAAAAACAGCCGCTGGCGCGTAAGCCGCTGATCCGCACGGATCAGCAGCTCGCATCCATCCGTTTACATCATCAACTTTCCGCGGGCCGAGAATCCGTTCGGCTCCACTCCGGCGCAACGGCTATTCAAGCGGCCGATCGATAACAGTCGCGTCGGGCCTGACGGCGATCGATTGATCATGGTTCATGCGGCCCACCGGGCGGTTGAGATCCATCATGTAGTCACCGAACCGGTTGACGTGTGCAGTGCGGTACGGTGCCAGCCCGCTCAGCAATTCGCTGGTCAGAATATGCCCTTCCTGTTGCAGGCCGTTTAGTGCCCGCGTCATGCCTTCGACGTTGTGCAGGATCACCAGGTTGGCAACGAGGTGGCTGTACTTGACGACCTTGCGCTGCTCGTGGAGCACGTTTTCCTGGATGATGCCTTCGCCGCCGAAGAAGGCCCACTTCACGAACTGGTTGAATTCCTCGCTCTTGTTCGTGGCCGCGTGGATCACCTTGCGCACTTCGACGTCGTCGATGTAGTCGAGCAGGAACAGCGTTCGTACTACCTTGCCGAGCTCGCGGAAGGCGAAGTAGATCTTGTTCTTCTTGCTGAAGGTTCCCAGCCGGCGCAGGATCGCTGATGCCGTCACTTTGCCGAGTTTGATCGAAACGGCAACGCGGAGCATCTCCGGAAAGTGGGTCTCGATCAGAGTCCAGTCGATCGTGTCGTTGAACAGCGATTCGATGTTTTCGTACTTGATCTTTCCATCAGGCTTCGAGAACGCCAGGCTGTTGATGCGGGCGATGCGCGGCATCAGCTTGATGCCGAGCAGGAAGGCAAGTGCGAACACGGGTAGGCTCTGGGCATGGGTGTCGCCGTGGACCGTGTCCGGCTGGATGTCGGACTTGTTGGCCAAGAGCCCGTCGAGGATGTAGATCGCCTCATAGGTGCCGCAGGTAATGAAGTGGCTCATCAGCGCGATGTAGGTATCGGAGACGTGGTAGTAACCGATTCCACCGTAGCCGCCGTAGCGGATGTGGCGCTCCGACAGCAGATTGTTCTCGTAGACGGACCACTGCGTGCCATCGGCGGAGGCGCGCTTCCCCGATCCCCAGAAGCGTGGCAACTCATAGCGGTTGTACGCGTTGATGACTTTGACGATCGCTTTGTCGAGGTCTCCCTCGGTGACGTACTGGAGGTTGAGCCAGGCGACCTGTTTGCGCGACAGGCCGCGTACCGAACGTACAGTCTGCGTCGGACCGAGATTGCAGCCGTAGCAGAACAGCGTGGTGATGAAGCGGCCGAGCAGATCAGGCAATCGGCCCTTTGCGCCGGATGCGGTCCGGAAATGGGTGTGCAGGCGCAGCCAACGTGTCGATTCGATCAGCACGTCCATGATGCTCACCGGTTCGAGTCGGCTGGTAAGCAGCTGGTCGAGCGACCGCAGCTCAGCGGAGGCCTCGGGCCGCCGGGGGCGCTTGATGACGACACGGCCATCGACCATCTCGGCATGCTCGTTGGCCGGAAAGCGGCCGTCGACATCCTGGGCCTTGGCGATATGCTGCTCCCGAAGCTGCGCTACGAAGCTCGCCGCATCGGTCAGGATGCCCGTGGTGACGCCATAGGCCTCGATCTCTGCCGACAGCACGACATCGTCGACCAGTTCGTCGCGATAGTCATCGAAGCGCTCGCCATCGGGCACATACAGGTCGCCCGACTTCAGCTCTTGACGCACCTCGTACAAGATGGCGAGCTCGAGGTAACGTCGTTGCAGCTGGAACGCACTGGGTTCGAGCGGGTTCGGCGTCAACACGTGGCGGCGCCAAAGCGCGGACAGCCAGTCGAGGTCCTTGTCGACGTCAATGCCGGCCTCCCCGGGTTCGATAAATTCGCGCCGGGAGGGCCGGAGCGCAGCGAGAATCCGCAGCAAGCGCGCTGTGCTCGGATCTTGGCTCGCCGACTTCAGCTCCATGATCTCGATGCAATTCAGAAGCAGCGACCGCACCTTGGCATACGGGGCCAGCAGAAACGGAAGATAGTTCTTGCCGGCGAAGGCCAGATGCTTGTCGCACTCGATGAGCAACGGGGCGACGTCCGCCTGCAAGGTGTTGCCGATCGCATCGATCCGCTGCGTGTCGCTGCCTTCGATCTGATAGGCCTGCAGAATCCCCTTGAGCTGGGCGATCAGCTCATCCGCGCGCTGGGACTGCTCGAACTGCTCATTAAGCAGCTTCTGCCGAGCGGTGTTCTCCAGCTTCTGTACCAGGCGCAGGAACAGGTCCGCCGCTTCATCGAGAGCTTTGCCGCGCTGCGATCGGATGAAGACGGCTGCCAGCGCATAGCGCGTCGTTTCATTCAAACGGGAAAGCTGCGACGCATCCAGCGCGCGTGCCCATTGCTGAAAGAAGCGCATCTTCACCACCGGGATGTCGATCGCCGGCAGCTGCTCGACGAGCTGCTTCAAGCGCTGGATGTGCTGCAGTGTGAAGCGTACTTCCTTGTTGGTCGGCTTCTTGGGTTCGCGCTTGAGGGCATTCCATCCGCTGAGCGCCGCGCCGTCGCGGCGCCCGAGCAGCTGATCGATGAGTGTACGGGCTCCGGGGGTGACGGCCTTTGCGATCGCGCTGAGATAGCGGTCATGCACGACCTTGCGCGCCATGTCCGCCAGGCGCTCGAGCGTCGAGTATCCAGGGATCTCGTAGCGGTGCCGGGCGAGCTCCTCGAGCATGAAGTTGATGACGTCCGGCACCTGATGGCGGACTTCGGCGGCGCGTTCGGCCACCGTGGCGAGCCACGCCTTGTCGCTGTCGGTGCGAAGCGGGCGAACATTCAGATGGAGGCGCAACGCGGTGACGTGCTGTCGCTTTGCGCCCGACTGGTCGTAGCGCTGCAGGCGCCCGCCGCCGGGCACACGCATGCCAGCGGCGCCCGCGACAAGGCGGATGATCGTCTCTGGCACCTCGGCGAGCAGGACGAAGTAGCCGAGATATTGGAAGGTCTTCAGATGGACGAGCACGGCCAGTTGGGCGGTCGCCGTGCGGCTCATCTCGCGCACGAACGCCTGTTCCGCGCCGGTCGGCGTGTACAGGCGACGGAGCTCCTTCTCGGAGTAGTCGGCTTTGAGCGTACGGTAGGCGGTCTCGTGCCGGGTGGTCATCCCTGCGAGCTCCGGTTTGGGGGGGGCGGCGAGGTCAGTCCCAGGTCTGGCCGCTCTGCGGATCGACGAGCGCGGCTTCCAGGTAGCACTGATGGTTGTCAGCGATGCGGTGCAACTCATCGAGCAAATCGGCAATGCGGTCATCGAGCGTGCCGTCGGGTGACTCGATGTCGAGCCAGAGGTCGAATCGACTGCCGTCCTCGCGCACGGGTTGCGCGCCGTGGCGGGCCAGGCAGATCTGCTCGATATGGC
>Ga0210039_1004535_pt1 | contig 10085 bp, 9 predicted proteins | sample CryGeyCG2114_250_3_FD_185460 | JGI IMG/M metagenome (GOLD analysis project Ga0210039, IMG submission 185460) | Groundwater microbial communities from aquifer - Crystal Geyser CG17_big_fil_post_rev_8/21/14_2.50 (SPAdes) (version 2) | ecosystem: Environmental > Aquatic > Deep subsurface >... | reverse complement strand
TTGGCGGCATAAGCGGCAGCCGAAGCGGAGGTATTGCCGGTAGAGGCGCAGATGATTTTGCGCGAACCGGCATTATAGGCCTGAGTGACCGCCATGGTCATGCCACGATCCTTGAACGAACCGGTCGGATTCAGCCCTTCAAATTTAAGGAAGATATTCAGTTCCGGGTTAATCGCATTGCGCAGGTTGTGCGACTCGTGCAGCGGCGTATTGCCTTCATAAAGCGTGATGACCGCATCATCCTTGCCAATAGGCAGAAATGCGCGGTAGCGGTTAATGATTCCTTCGTATCGAGGCATGATATCTTCCTTTTATGCTACGGCTGATTCTTTACGCAGAATCAGCACATCTTCTTCTACGGCATCAAGGCCGGTAATGCGACTGATCGCCGCCTGCAGGTTTCCTTCGGTGGTTTCATGCGTGAGCATGATGATCGGCACATTATGACTCTTATGTCGCTCTTTCTGCGTCAGCGCTTCCAGACTGATGCGGTGATCGGCCAGAATCGAGGCAACCGCTGCAATCACACCCGGCTGATCTTTCACCATCAGGCGGATGAAATATTCACACACGGTATCTTCCATCGGCATGGTCGGAATGATGCGGCGTGATGACTCCACAAAACCCATCGGTGGTGCCAGATGGGTAATGGCATCAGGAAATCCGCTGGTGATATCCATGATATCGGCCACCACAGCCGAAGCTGTCGGACGCTCACCGGCACCGCGACCGAAATACATGGTGTGTTCAACAAAATCGCCGGAAATCTGTACGGCATTATAGGAGTCGGAGACCTGTGCCATCTGGGATGAGAGCGGCACCAGTGTCGGATGCACACGCATTTCAACTGCATCGACGACGCCATTTGCACCATGCGGTTTGGCAATGCCGAGCAGCTTGATGCGGTAACCCAGCTCATGGGCGGCCTGAATATCGGTTGCGGTGATTCTGCTGATTCCTTCGGTAAACACCTCTTCAAACCTGATTTTCGAGCCGAACGCCATGGCTGCCAGAATGGAGAGTTTCTGGGCCGTATCGATGCCTTCAACATCGAAGGTCGGGTCGGCCTCGGCATAACCGAGCGCCTGTGCCTCTTTAAGCACGTCGGCATAATCAGCGCCTTCGTTTTCCATCTTGGTCAGGATGAAATTGCAGGTGCCGTTGAGAATGCCGTATACCGATTCAATGGCGTTGGCAGCCAACCCCTCGCGCAGTGCTTTCATGCACGGGATGCCGCCACCGACTGCCGCTTCAAAACCGATCTGCAATCCTTTGCCTGCAGCCAGCGGAAACAGCTCTTCACCATGTTTGGCAATCAGCGCCTTGTTGGCGGTGACCACATGTTTACCGTTGGCCAGAGCGGCCGCCACAAAGGTGCGGGCCGGTTCATAACCGCCGATCAGTTCAACCACCAGATCAATATCATCGGCTGCAACAATCGCATTGGCATCATCGCACAGACGCACACCGGTAAAATCAAGGCCACGGTCACGTCCCAGATCACGGTCGGCAGCAGCGACCAGCCTGACCTGCTTGCCAAGGCGACGGCTGATCAGATCCTTCTGCTCGATCAGGATACGGGCGACTCCGGTACCGATCGTACCAAGGCCCAGCAGCCCTACTCTCAATTCAGTCATTTAATAACTCCATTTTTTCACCACAGAGATCACGAAGGACACGAAGAATAACATGAATAGATATTTCGTGATCTTCGTGGTTAATCCGCCACTATTTCCCTGCGTTGAGGAACTGGCGCATGCCGCGCAGAGCCTGGCGTGTTCTGTGTTCATTCTCGATCAATGCGATACGCACATAGTGATCGCCGTAATCGCCAAAACCGATACCCGGAGAAACGGCGACGCCGCCCTCTTTGAGCATACGCTTGGCAAATTCCAGTGAACCCATGGCTTTAAATTCATCGGGAATTTCTGCCCAGATAAACATCGATGCTTTCGGTTTCTCGGCCATCCAGCCCATCTTGTGCATACCGTCAATCATCACATCACGACGCGACTGGTACATCGCCCGAATCTCATCCACACAATCCTGCGGCCCGTTCAGAGCAGCACATGCTGCAATCTGCAGCGGCTGGAAGGTGCCGTAATCGAGGTAGGATTTAATTTTACCGAGTGCAGCCACAATTTCTCTGTTACCCACCATAAAACCCATACGCCAGCCCGGCATATTATAGGTCTTGGAGAGTGAGTAAAACTCTACCGCCACATCTTTCGCACCGGGAACCTGCATGATCGACGGGCACTTATAACCGTCAAAGGTGATCTCGGCATAAGCGATATCGGAAATCACAATCAGATCGTTCTCGCGAGCAAAATCAACCAGTTTGACATAAAAATCGAGATCCACGACCTCGGCAGTCGGATTGGATGGAAAGTTCACCACCAGAATTTTCGGCTTGGGCCATGAATCTTTTACAGCCTTCTGAACTTCCTCGAAATAATCGTAGCCCGGCCCCATCGGCACATGACGAATATCTGCACCGGCAATAATGAAACCGTAGGGATGGATCGGATAAGCAGGGTTCGGCGTCAGGATCAGATCACCGGGACTGGTGATCGCTACAGCCAGATGTGCCAGCCCCTCTTTTGAGCCGATACATGCAATGGCTTCTGTTTCCGGATCCAGGTCGACATCGAATTTGGTCTTGTACCAGCCGCAGATCGCCTTGCGCAGCCCCGGAATACCCTTGGACATCGAGTAACGGTGGTTACGCCCGTCCTGGGCTGCTTCACACAACTTATCAACGATATGCTGTGGTGTCGGCTGATCCGGATTACCCATACCAAGGTCGATAATATCGGCGCCGGCATGGCGGAGTTCCATCTTCAGTTGGTTAACAACTGCAAACACATAGGGTGGAAGACGTTTGATCTTTTCAAATTCACGCATGAATAGGGTTTTTTCTCCGCTGGAAGGTAACCCTTAAAGGGGGGTGGTGAGACTACGAAGCTGGTCGTTTACGGTCAAGGAAGGCTATTTGCCGGACACAGCATCTCCTCTGACAAGCCCGCCATGTCAATCGGGCCAAACCGGACTCAGGAAGAGAGCATGTCACGAATGATTCGGCTCAACTCTGCAACAGTAGCAGGTTTACAAAGCCTGATACTGCCAGGCAACGCATCTCCCTCAGAGAACACATGTTGAAGATCATAGCCGGTATAGATCAAACCGCCCTTTCATAGCCTGATCAGACCTCACAAAAAATAACACGAGGTTCAGAGGTTCAGAGGTTCAGAGGTTCAGAGGTTCAGAGGTTCAGAGGTTCAGAGGTTCAGAGGTTCAGAGGTTCAGAGGTTCAGAGGTTCAGAGGTTCAGAGGTTCAGAGGTTATTTTGATGAAAGAGGTGGCAGATGCAACTGCTTATTCAGGCCGGCCTTCAGCATATCTTTAGCGAAGAGAATCGATATGGGCTTGCAGCGCCTTGAAATCAAGCGGTTTGACAAACAGTTTGGCATTGCAGGATTCAACATCAGCAATCAGATCGGGTTCGGCAAATCCGGTCACAACAATGATCGGAAGCTGCTGATTACGCATGCGGATTGCATGGATCAACTCGCTGCCATCCATCTCCGGCATACAGATGTCAGTCACCAGCAGATCAAAGCCGCCATCCGCCTGATCAAACAACTCCAGCGCCTTCCTGCCATTTTCAGCCTGAGAAACGTCAAAGCCGAATGCGGTGATGATCTGTGCCAGCAGCAAACGCAATGTCTTGTCATCATCTGCGAGCAGCACTTGCCCGACCCGGGACAATGGCCTCAATTCCACGGCCTGCCAGCGCGCAGACTTGTGTTAAACATCACCACGGATATCTCGCACTCATGCGCGGAGGCGTGTGCATCCGGGCGGAAAACGGTGTGGTTATCTGCGCAGCTATGCCCTGACCGGAACCAACAATAAGTTTGCCGCCTGTAACATAGAAGAAGCCCCGGCAGCCGCACAGATCCCGCGCCAGCTTTTTGCGGTAGCCGTCATCAGCTGTAACAATGGCGTAGACCTCCATGGATGGATAGAGGTGGTGACTGCAGGCCAGAACAGCCAGCCCCCCCATATCCACAGCATCGATATCGGCAATCACCACATGTACCGGTTCGCGCTGCATAAACGCATAGGCCTGCTGATCATTGTCCACCACATGCATTCGCCACGCGTATTTTTCCAGCAGCGATGCCATCTGCTTTCCGATGCAGGCTTCAGCCAGAATCAGACATGTTCTTGGCGCCATGCCCGAGCCGGTAGCGCTGTTATCCCGCTGAGCCGTCATGGATGGTAACCCGGCAACAGGGCAATTTCGTTTTCGGCAGCCGGTCTCCGGCGACGTACTGTTTTCTGTTCGGTCATGATACTCTCCTCATGCTGTTACTCGATGGTGATTTTGCGGCGTCCGCCCTCTGCAGTTTTAGGAATGGTTAGTTCAAGCATGCCGTCATTGAACGTCGCTTTAACCTTGTCGCTGTCCACGTTCTCCGGTAGGGCAATGGTGCGGGTAAAAGAGCCGTGCGAGCATTCACGCCGGTAGTAGTCGCCCTTCTCCTCTTTCTGTTCGTGACTGGTTTCACCCCTGATAGTGACTGCGTTGCCACTGAGTGAAACATCGATATCCTCTTTTTTCACGCCGGGAATCTGGGCCCTGACCACAATCTCCTGATCGCGTTCGATAATATCCACGCGCGGCAGCAGTTTGCGCTCAAGCGGCGCTTCCCAGTCGCTCCATAGCGGCCTTGGCCAGTGCAATGGCGAGAGCCAACCACGGGAAAAAAAGCTCTCGAACATGCGATCCATCTCTTCAAACGGACTCAGGTTATGTACAGGTTCAGCCTGTTTCACCGATTTCTCCGTAGTTTCACCCTGCTTCACCTCATTTTTATCAGGCTCGCTCATTTCCGCTTCCTCCAGCTGTCAGCTGATCGGCAGACATGGGGATACACCCCGCTTCAACTGCCATGGACAACCACATAGTCCATTGGACCATTAAACAGGATTAAAAAAGGGGGGGGGTATCAGAACAATTCTGATTTTTCAGGGCCAGGGCAGTATTTATCGTGCATAAATTTGAAACAGAGCCGCTCAACACTGATAAATCCTGTAAGCGTCTGTTGCTCCCGGTTTAACAGTCAGCTGCCGGAAAGTATGCCTGTGCGCCGTACCGCCTGAACCAGCTCCGCCGATGTCTTCACGCCGAGCTTGTCCATAATATGCTGCCTGTGGGTGTAAACTGTTTTCGCGCTCACATGCAGAAGTCCTGCGATTTCAGCCACACTCTTGCCTTCGCTCAACAGCAGACAGACTTCAATTTCACGTCTGGAGAGAGCGGCCGCTGCAACCGTTTTCTTCGGCATCTCCACACCCGCCATCTCATCCAGAAAACGTCCCCCCCGCATCACCTGATGAATGGCAGTCACCAGCGAACGTGCGCCGCTGCGTTTGCAGACAAACCCCCGGGCTCCCATCTGCAAGGCGCGCTCCGCCACCATCCCGGCATGCATGCTGAGCATGATAATACGGGCGCGGGGATCGTCGCCCAGCACACGATGCATGGCCTCAAGGCCGCTGATATCGGGCAGGGAGATATCCAGAATCATAATGTCGGGTTTGAATTGCTTGTAATCGCAGCAGGCCTGTTTGCCACTCTCCGACTCGGCCACCACCTGCACCCCCCCCTCTTTTTCCAGCAACTGGCGAAATCCGGCTCGTACAATCTCATGATCGTCAACCAGCTGTATGCGAATGGGTCTGGTGCTCACTTCACCACCTCACCGGCATCCAGCGGCATGGTCGCCTCAATACGCGCCCCGCCACCGGGGACATCTGTCAGCCGGAACGTACCGCCCAGTGCATTCACCCGTTCGCGCATGCCGATAATGCCCATGCCTTCGGAGATACTTTGTGCCTGCAGTCCCTTGCCATTGTCGCTGACCTCGACCAATAGTTCTATTGCCTGCCCCCTGTCTTTCGGCGTGAGCCGCACGCTAATCTCCGCGCGGTCAGCCTCACCATGACGACGGGCGTTTGTCAGCCCCTCCTGAACCAGTCGGAAAATCGCGATAGCATGCATTTCATCCAGCTGATCAATCGCTCCGTCAATATGCAGGCTGCAGTTGATTCCTGAACGTTTCCAATGAGAACTCAACTCTGTCAACGCTGCAGAAAGTCCCAGTGTATCCAGGGTGGCCGGCCTCAGTTTCATCAGGGTGGTATGGCTGGCGTCGAACGAGGCGGCAGTATCGCGGACGATCGCCATGGCGATGGTGCGCAGTTCATCATTGCCGGCATGTCTGGCAATGTATTCCGCACGCGCATCAATACTGGTCAGCAGTTGCCCGAGCTGATCATGCAGGTCACGGGCCAGCATGCGTCGTTCCTGCTCCTGCACCTGCATCAACTGCCGCACCAGCCGGCGATTCTCCTGCAGCAGCAAGGCCCGCGCCTCTGCGGCAGACCTGTCCGAAGTAATATCCTGTACTGTCCCCCTCGAGTGCAGCGCAGCGCCATCGCTGGCAAAGATCGACTCGCACTGCTCCCGCACCCACTTGATACGACCGCCCTGCAAAAGCAGCCGGTGCTCGATACTGTAGGGTTGGCGGGTTACCAGTGACTGCCTATAGGCCTGACTCACAGCCTCGCGATCATCCGGGTGAACTGCATCCAGGAAATGCTCATAGGATAGCTCAAAACAGGCAGGATCAAGCTCGAAAATACGGAACACCTCATCAGACCAGATCAGCCGGTTTGTCTTCAGATCCAGCTGCCAGTGCCCGACTTGGGCAATACGCTGAGCCATATTCAGCCGTCCTTCACTGGTCCTGAGCTCGGCTTCAGTCTGTTTGCGGCCGGTGATATCGCGCAGTATGCCCTCGATGCCTACGGGCTGCCGCGCATCATCCAGCAACAGGGAGCCGGTAACCGACACCGTTCTGCAGACCCCGTCCTTACGAACCAGAATGACTTCAAAATCATTGACGCTGCCGTTCTGAAACAGCTCGCTGAGCAACGGCTCTCTCATGCTCGGGTCGGCATAAAACTCGCTCACATTACGCCCCAGTATCTCCTCCTGTGTATAACCGGTCTGGGCCAGGCATGAGGGGGTAATCGCCACGACACGCCCCTCCTTATCAGTCCTGTAATAGACATCAAGCATGTTTTCATAAAGGGAGCGATACTGTGCCGCGAATTTTTTCTTTTCTCCCGCCAGTCTCTTCTGTTCAGTGATATCCGTCTGTATCGCCACAAAGTGGGTGATATCACCCTGTTCATTTTTCAGTGGCGATATGGAAACCGCATCCCAATACAGGCTGCCGTCCTTTCGTCTGTTACATATCTCGTGCTCCCAGGTTCGCCCGGCACGGATATTTTGCCACATCTCCTCAAATACGCCGGCCGGCATCTTTCCTGACCGCAGAAGGCGCGGATTTTTACCGATAACCTCTTCAGCAGCGTATCCGCTTAAGCGGGTAAAGGCCGCGTTAACAAACTCGATACTGCCGTCGGCATCGGTGATTATGATCGCGGAGGGGCTCTGCTCCACTGCCGCAGAGAGCTTACGGATGCGCTCATCCCGCAGCTTTCGCCCACTGATATCTGTAAGCGAGAGGCGTACCACCACCTGATCTCCCTGCTGCACACGCAGGCAATTCACCACGGCGCACATGAATGAACCGTCCTGGCGTTTAAAGGTCAGCTCGAGGGGGGAAGCAGCAGCATCGCCACCCTTGAGTATGGCTGCCATATGCAGATACCAGCTGTCACTCTCCTGTGCAGCGACAAAGCTTGAAAATCGCCGCTTCATCATCCGACCACGCTCCACGCCGAACAGCCTGCTCAGTGTAAGGTTGACCTGCAGGATCAGCCCTTTATCGCTGATGGTGACATATCCGACCGGCGCAAAGTCGTAGAGATCGGCAAACCGGTCACGGGCGTCGCTGAGCTCCTGCTCAGCTCTGCGCAGCTCTTCATTCTGCATCTCCAGCTCAATCTGGTGGGTGCGCAGCGCATGGATTAGCTGGCGGGAATCCTGTACTGACATGTCGGGCGCATCATCGCCTGCAGCTGCCAGTCTGGCCTCCGCCTGTTGACGCAGTTCGTTTGCCTTTTCTTCAGACATCATTTCTCCCTGACAAGAACTTCCCGACTCCGCTAATGCTGATCCAGGGCAGTGATATCGGCTATTGCCAGCAGAATAAGTTCCTCTTCTCCGCCACTGATTTTGCGCGCATTGATCAACATCGAGCGCTGTCCGACTTCTTCAAACAGATGATCCACCCTGAAATCGTCAAATGACGCACTTCCCGGCAGCACCTCCTCCAGCTGCTTGCGCAGTTCGGGAATATCCCACTGGCCGTTACCCAGTTCATAGATAAACCGGCCCTCCGTCTGCGTCTCGCTGACCGCGAATGTGGCATAAAACGACGGATTGGCTGAAACCACCCGCAAAATCGAATCCAGCACGAGCAATGGTTCGCGCACGTATAATGACAAATATTTTCTGCAAGGCATCAGGCAAACGCCCTTCAGCCGGTGTTGATTTGCCATTAGCCTGAGTCATGCATGCCTCCAAATTTCAGCGCCCCCTCTCGAAACGCATGTCCTTACAATAACCATTAGCCTGCAGGCCGTCATCATTAAGAAACAGAATAAATACCGGATGCTGAAATCCAATTTTTGACCGCCATTTTCTCTATGAAACGGATTGTGATAAACAGATGGTTAATCTTGCGGGAATCTTTCAACGGGCCTGCAGCACTGTTCTTTTTATGCCTGAGTAACACTGAGCTGTTGCCACAAGCTGGTATTTCCCGCTAATGACGATGAACCAAAAAAAAGGCCCGCCGATTGGCGGGCCTTTCATTTTGCTACCGATCATTCAGATCAGTGTTTTTTGATATCTTTCCAGACTTCCACTTTCAAACGCCACAGTACCAGCGTCAGCAGCAGCAGGAAACCCATCACCCAGCAACCGATTGCGCGGCGCTCGTTCTGATGCGGATCGCCGATAAAGGCCAGAAATGCAGACACATCTTCAGCCTGCTGTTTCAGCTCAGCTTCATCCGCAGCATCATGATCCAGCCATGACAGAGGATCCGGCATGGCAATACGGTTACCCGGGAACACCTTGTTCCAGTTACCATCCGGCACCTTGCCTTCGTGATCATGCTCGTAACCGATCAGCAGTGAGTAGACATAGTCTGCGCCACCACGACGACCGGGAACAATCAGGGAGAGATCAGGCGGAGTCTTACCATAGGAAACAATGGCATCTTCAGGCGAAAGATCGGAGATCATGCCGCTCATCAGAGACTTATCACCACGCAACTCATCTACCGCTTCACGCGACAGGCCGAGTTCAGGATAATCAATCAGACCACGATAGGTCAGATACTTGGCCGAGTGACAGCCCATACATACGTCCGTGAACACAGTCAGGCCGCGACGAAGCTGTTCCTGATCCGTTACATCCACGTTGGCATGTTCCAGATGAGCGCCACCACCGCTTGCCAACGCCTGTGAAGAGAAACCCATCACAGTTGCGGCAATCAATGCCATCAAGATTTTAGTCATTTTCATGTTAAATCCCCTCCGGCACTGGTTTGGTCTTCTCGAACTTCGCCAGCAATGGCAGAGAGAGGAAGAACAGGAAGTAATAAGCAGTCGCAATCTGGCCAACCACCTTCAGCGTTGCAGTAGGCGCGGAGTGACCACAGTAACCCAGCACAATCACATCAACGAAGAACATAATCACCATCATCTTGTAGACCGGACGATAACGCGCCGAGCGCACAGCCGACTTACACAGGAACGGCAACACGAACAGAATCGCTAACGAACCACCCATCGCAGCCACACCGAGCAACTTGCTCTCGAACGAACGCAGAATCGTATACCACGGCGTCAGATACCAGACCGGCGCAATATGTGCAGGCGTCTGCAGGTTGTTCGCAGGTACATAGTTGTCCACTTCGATGAAGTAACCACCCATCTGCGGGTTGAAGAACACGATGTAGCAGTAGAACAGCAGGAAGAAAGCCACACCGAATGCATCTTTAATGGTGTAGTAAGGATGGAACGGAACC
>Ga0210039_1004531_pt1 | contig 10089 bp, 8 predicted proteins | sample CryGeyCG2114_250_3_FD_185460 | JGI IMG/M metagenome (GOLD analysis project Ga0210039, IMG submission 185460) | Groundwater microbial communities from aquifer - Crystal Geyser CG17_big_fil_post_rev_8/21/14_2.50 (SPAdes) (version 2) | ecosystem: Environmental > Aquatic > Deep subsurface >... | reverse complement strand
CCACCTGCATGATCTCCTTGGTGATGCCGTTGATCTTGATGTCCATCTGCAACGCGGTAATGCCCGTGTCGGAACCGGCCACCTTGAAGTCCATGTCGCCGAGGTGATCTTCGTCGCCCAGGATATCGGTCAGCACCGCGAAACGTCCGCCGTCCTTGATCAGGCCCATCGCGATACCGGCCACGTGATTCTTCAACGGAACGCCCGCATCCATCAGCGACAGACAACCGCCGCAAACCGAGGCCATCGAGCTCGAGCCGTTGGACTCGGTGATTTCGGAGACCACGCGCATCGCGTAGCCGCATTCTTCTTCACTCGGCAGGACGCCGACCAGCGCGCGCTTGGCCAGACGGCCGTGGCCGATCTCGCGCCGTTTCGGCGTGCCGACACGGCCGGTTTCACCGGTGGCGTACGGCGGGAAGTTGTAGTGCAGCATGAAGCGGTCGTTGTATTCGCCCTGCAGGGCGTCGATTTTTTGCGCATCGCGCATCGAACCCAGCGTGGCAATCACCAGCGCCTGTGTCTCACCCCGGGTGAACAGCACCGAACCGTGGGTGCGCGGCAGCACGCCGGTGCGGATGGTGATCGGGCGCACGGTGCGGGTGTCGCGACCGTCGATGCGCGGTTCGCCGCTCAGAATCTGGCCGCGCACGATCTTCGCTTCCAGCGCGCTGAACAGCTCGCCAATCTCGTTGTTCGAAACATTCTCGAATTCAGGTGTCGCCAGCGCGGCGGATACCTTGGCACGAATCGCCTCGACCTGATGGGTGCGCGCCTGTTTCTCGCGCACCGCGTAGGCGGCTTTCAGTTCGTCTTCCGCCAGCGTATTGATTTTGGCGATCAGCGCTTCATTCTTTGCAGCCGGGGACCAATCCCAATCGTCCTGCCCCGCCGCATCGGCCATTTCATTGATCGCATTGATGACGGTCTGCATCTGCTCGTGGCCGAACACCACTGCGCCAAGCATGATCTCTTCCGACAACTCTTGTGCTTCGGATTCGACCATCAACACCGCTTTTGACGTGCCGGCCACCACCAGATCCATTTGCGAGGTCGCCAATTCGTCCTTGGTCGGATTAAGCAGATACTGGCCGTTGGCATAGCCCACGCGCGCCGCGCCGATCGGGCCGTCGAACGGGATGCCGGAGATCGCCAGCGCCGCAGAAGCGCCAATCATGGCCGGAATATCGGCGTCGATCTGCGGATCGGACGACATCACGGTGGCCACGATCTGCACTTCGTTGTAAAAACTATCCGGGAACAGCGGACGCAGCGGACGGTCGATCAAACGGCAGGTCAAAATCTCTTTTTCGCGCAACGGACCTTCGCGTTTTAAAAACCCTCCCGGGATCTTGCCGGCTGCATAGGTCTTTTCAATATAGTCCACGGTCAGCGGGAAAAAGTCCTGCTCCGGCTTGGCATCCTTGCGCCCCACCACGGTGACCAGCACCACGGTATCGCCCAGGCTGACCATCACCGCAGCGCTGGCTTGTTTGGCGATCTCGCCGGTTTCCAATGTCAGTTGCTGGTTGCCGTAGCTCAGTGTTTTTTTGTAGTGGCTCAAAATAGACCTCTCTTGAAAGTGGGTAGGATGCGAGCTTGTCGCCGCCCCAAAACGAAGCGGGTCGCTCATGCGACCCGCCGGTGAATCCTGTCTTACTTGCGCAGTTCCAGACGCCCGATCAGCGCCTTGTACCCTGCTTCGTTCTTGCTCTTCAGGTAATCCAGCAGCTTGCGCCGACGGCTCACCAGGCGCAGCAGGCCGCGGCGGGAGTGATGGTCTTTGTTGTGCTCTTTGAAGTGGTCCATCAGGTAGTTGATACGGGCCGTCATCAGCGCGACCTGAACTTCGGGGGAGCCGGTATCGCCCTTGGCGCGTTGATAGTCGGCCACGATCTGCGATTTTTGTGCGGCGGTAATAGACATTGACTTCTCTCTCCAGTTAAAAGGGGTGGTAATTAAAAAGTGCGGCATTCTACACTTGTTCGGGGGATACGCTCAAGGGCATCTCTATAAATTCATTTTGCAGGCGAATCGCTGCGTTGCGCGGTGCTCGGAATCCTCATGTACCTCTGTGTACACTCCGGTTCCTGCGCTCCGTGCGCCTTACGCTTCATCCCGCAAAAGTGAATTTTTAGAGGTGCCCTCAAGTCGAATTCTTCCGCGCCGCCGCCTGCGCAATCGAGGACAGCAGACGGGCGGGGGACAGCCTGCCCGTCACCAACTCGCCCAACCCGATGAATTCATCGGCCACATACATCCTGCGCCGGCCGTCCGGGAATTCATCCTGCAGGGCCAGACGCTGCCCCTGCGCCAGCCGCCCCGCCTGAACCGCATCCAGCGCCAGTTTGGGCAGGTTCAGCACCAGACTGTCCAGCGGCAACAGACAGCCATCGCGCTGCGCCTCATCCATGGATTCCAGCGCTTCCAGCGTGTACGCCTGCGCCAGCCCGAAATCGCCGATCCCGCTGCGGCGCAAGCCGGTCAAATGTGCGCCACAGCCCAACGCCTCGCCGATATCCTCCGCCAGCGTGCGCACATAGGTTCCTTTGCTGCACCGCACATCAAGCACCAGTTCATCGCCCGCCCAGCGTTGCAATGCCAGTTCGTGGATCACGACCGGACGCGCTGCGCGCTCGACCGTCTCGCCCTGGCGGATGTATTCGTACAGCGGCTTGCCCTGGTGCTTGAGGGCGCTATACATCGGGGGTAATTGTTGAATCTCGCCGGTGAAGGCGGCCAGCACCTGCCGCAGCTGATCCGCGGTAACCGCCACCGCGCGCTGTGCGACGACCTCGCCCTCGGCATCGCCGGTAGTAGTGCGCTGGCCAAGGCGCAGGGTTGCCAGATAGCGCTTGTCGGCATCCAGCAGGGCATGGGTGAATTTTGTTGCCTCGCCAAAACAGATCGGCAACAGTCCGGTGGCGAGCGGGTCGAGGGTGCCGGTATGGCCGGCCTTTTCCGCCCTGAACAGGCGGCGCACTTTTTGCAGGGCGATGTTGGAGCTGAGCAGGAGCGGCTTGTCGAACAGCAGCACACCGTCCAGCGGCCTTTTGATGGGCACCGCGCGTTCAGTCTTCTTTTTGGTCACTCGCAACCGCTTGGTCGATCAGCTGCGACAGATGCGCGCCGCGTTCAATGGACGCATCGTACACAAAGTGCAGTTGCGGCGTGATGCGCAGCTTCATGGCATGCGCCAACTGGCTGCGCAGGAAACCGGCAGCCCGCTCCAGTCCCTGTTGCAGCAATGCGCTGTCGCCCTCCAGCGAGGTATAGAACACTTTGGCATGGGCGTAATCGTTGGTCACCTCAACGCCGGTCAGCGTGACCTTGCGCACACGCGGGTCTTTCACTGCCAGCCGCATCATTTCCGCCAGTTCGCGCAAAATCTGCTCGGCGATGCGATCGGTACGTGCGTAATCCTTTGCCATTACAACGCCCGCGCGACCTCAACGATCTCGAACACTTCCAGCATGTCGCCCACTTCCAGGTCGTTGAACCCGCGCAGGGACAGACCGCACTCGAAGTTGGACTTCACTTCCTTCGCATCATCCTTGAAGCGTTTGAGGGAATCCAGCTCGCCGGTATGGATCACCACGTTGTTGCGCAGCACGCGCACACTGGAGCCGCGCTTGACCATGCCATCGGTGACATAACAGCCCGCCACCGTACCGACCTTGGAGATGTGATAGACCTGACGCACCTCGACCATGCCGATGATGCTTTCTTTTTTCTCCGGCGCCAGCATGCCCGACAGGGCGGCTTTGATCTCATCCACCATCGCATAGATGATGTTGTAGTAGCGGATCTCCACGCCCGACGCTTCGGCCAGGCGGCGCGCCGACACATCCGCGCGCGAATTGAAGCCGATGATGATGGCTTTGGAGGCCAATGCAAGGTTGACGTCCGACTCCGTGATACCGCCCACGCCACTGTGGATCAGGCTGACTTTGACCTCATTGGTGGAAAGCTTCTGCAGGGAACTGGCGATCGCTTCGATCGAACCCTGCACATCTGCCTTGACGATCAGCGTCAGGGTGCGCACTTCGCCCTCGCCCATCTGCTCGAACATGTTTTCCAGTTTGGCGGCCTGCTGCTTGGCCAGCTTCACGTCACGGAACTTGCCCTGGCGGAAGAGCGCAATCTCGCGCGCCTTCTTCTCGTCCGCCAGCACCAGGAAATCGGCACCCGCCACCGGCACTTCGGACAAGCCCTGCACCTCGACCGGAATGGAAGGACCCGCCTCAACGACAGCCTTGCCATTCTCGTCCAGCATGGCGCGCACCCGTCCGGAAACCGAACCGACCAGCACCGCATCGCCGCGCTTCAGGGTGCCGGACTGCACCAGCAAAGTCGCCACCGCGCCCTTGCCCTTGTCCAGCCGCGCCTCGACCACCACGCCTTTGGCTGCCGTATTTTTGGCTGCCTTCAATTCCAGCACTTCGGCCTGCAACAAAATTCCTTCCAGTAAGGTGTCGATGCCTTGTCCGGTCTTGGCGGACACTTCAACAAACATGCTATCGCCGCCCCAATCTTCGGGTACAACGCCTTCCGCCACCAGTTCCTGCCGCACTTTTTCGGAATTTGCTTCGGGCTTGTCGATCTTGGTCACCGCAACCACGACCGGCACGCCTGCCGCGCGGGCATGGTGGATCGCTTCCTTGGTTTGCGGCATCACGCCGTCGTCCGCCGCCACCACCAGAATCACAATATCGGTCGCCTGCGCGCCGCGTGCGCGCATCGCCGTGAAGGCTTCATGGCCCGGTGTATCGAGAAAGGTGATCATGCCGCGCGGCGTCTCCACGTGATAGGCGCCGATATGCTGGGTGATGCCACCCGCTTCGCCGCTCGCCACGCGCGTGCGACGGATATAGTCGAGCAGCGATGTCTTGCCGTGATCGACGTGGCCCATCACGGTCACCACCGGCGCTCTCGGTTCCAGCACGGCATCCTCGTGAACGATCGTCTCCAGCAGGAAGGCATCCGGATCATCCGGCTTGGCCTGCACCGCCTTGTGCCCCATCTCTTCGACCAGGATCATCGCGGTTTCCTGATCCAGCACCTGGTTGATGGTGACCATCGAACCCATCTTCATCAGGGTCTTGATGATCTCGGCCGCCTTGATCGACATCTTCTGGGCCAGTTCCGCCACGCTGATCGTTTCCGGGATGGTCACTTCCTGCACGATCGGTTCGGTGGGCAACGAGAAGGCGTGTTGTGCCGTCTCGTGCTTGTCATGCCTGTCATGCCGACCGGCGCGCAGAGAGCCGCCGCTGCGCTGACCGACACCGGCACGCGCATCCAGATTGCGCGACAGGGGGCGTTTTTTATGCCCCGCCCCATCCCACGGACTGTCCTTGGCCGGCGTCTTTTCGCTCTTTCTTGATGGCTTGGATACTTTGTCGCCGGGCTTGATCGTCGGCTTATGCAAGGTTCCTTCCGGCACCACGGCCGGCGCCGCCACGGCAGGTTTGATTTCCTCTGCCACCGGTTCCGGCTTGACTTCCGCCGCCACCTTGCGCTTGCTGCGCGATTGTTTGATTTCCAGTTCGGCAGCCTGGCGGGCAGCCAGCTCGGCCGCCATGCGCGCTTCTTCCTCACGCGCCTTTTGCTCCTGTTCGTCCAGCAATTTCTTGGGCTTTGCCTTGACCGGCTTTTCTTCCGGCGCGGGCGCCGGCTTGGGTTCGGCCTGCACACCCGGCGGGGCGATCGTGCGCTTCTTGCGCACCTCGACCTGGATCGTGCGCGCGCGACCACTGCTATCGGCTTTCTTGATCGCGGTCGTCTCGCGGCGCGTTACCGTGATCTTGCCCTTGCTGGCGCCGTGCGCGCTGCGCAGGTGCTCCAGCAGCTTGGCCTTGTCCTGTTCCGAGATCGGATCGGAATCCTTCTGCTTGCTGACTCCGGCAGACTGCAATTGCTCCAGCAACAGTTCGACCGGCAGCCCAAGCTCCCCGGCGAATTGCGCGACATTGATTTTTCCCATTACTTTCCTTCCGTCCAGCGGACGATTTTACTTATACGAACCAGGGTGCGCGCGCCGTCATGATGAGCTGATTCGCGCGCTCGCCATCCATGCCGGTGAGTTCGACCAGTTCTTCCGTATCCAGATCGGCCACAGCGTCCTGCGTGCCAACGCCCTTGCCGGCCAGGGTACGCGCGGTATCCTCATCCATCCCTTCGATCTTGAGCAAATCTTCGATGTTGTGCCCGACCTGCTCCTCGTTGGCGATTGCCGCAGTCAACAGCAAGTTGCGCGCGCGGCTGCGCAACTCGTTCACCGTCGCTTCATCAAACGACTCGATTTCCAGCATCTCTTCGAGCGGCACATATGCCACTTCTTCCAGCGTATTAAAGCCTTCCTGCACCAGAATATCGGCAACCTCCGCGTCCACATCCAGCTTGGACACGAACAGGTCGCGCACCTTGGCGAACTCCTGCTCGTTCTTCTCGGCGGATTGTTCCACCGTCATCAGATTGATCTCCCAGCCGGACAATTCACTGGCCAGACGCACGTTCTGCCCGCCGCGCCCGATCGCCTGCGCCAGGTTCTCTTCCTCGATCACCACATCCATGCTGTGCTTTTCCTCATCCACCACGATGCTGCTGACTTCGGCCGGAGCAAGGGCGTTGATGACATAGGTGGCGGAATCATCCGACCACAGGATGATGTCCACCCGCTCACCCGCCAGCTCATTGGTCACCGCCTGCACGCGCGAACCGCGCATCCCGACACACGTCCCGATCGGGTCGAGACGCTGATCATGCGAACGCACCGCGATCTTGGCGCGCGAGCCGGGGTCGCGCGAAGCGCTGACGATCTCCAGGATGCCCTCCTCGATCTCGGGCACTTCCAGTTCGAACAGCTTCTTCAGGAATTCGGTGCTGATGCGCGTCAGAATGATCTGCGGGCCGCGCACGGTGCGATCGACACGCAGCAGATAGGCACGGACGCGGTCGCCGACGCGCAGATTCTCTTTCGGGATCATCTGGTCGCGCGGCAGCAAGGCTTCGATCTTGCCGAACTCGACGATGGCGTTGCCGCGCTCGATGCGCTTGATCGTGCCGGATACCAGGTGCTCGTTGCGCTCCATGAAATCGGCGAGAATCTGTTCACGCTCGGCGTCGCGGATCTTCTGGAAGATGACCTGCTTCGCCGCTTGTGCGCCGATCCGGCCGAAATCAATGTTCTCCAGCGGCTCTTCGATGAACTCTTCCAACTGGATTTCAGGGTCGCGCTTCTGTGCCTCTTCCAGCTTGATGTGCAACTCCGGCGTTTCAAAGGTCTCGTCGTCGCACACCTGCCAGCGGCGGAAAGACTCGTACTCGCCGGTCTGACGGTCGATGCTCACGCGCACATCCGCCTCTTCGCCCGGGAAACGCTTCTTGGTCGCGGAGGCCAGGGCGGACTCCAGCGCGCCAAACACGATCTCCTTGTCCACGTTTTTTTCACGCGCCAGGGCATCCACCAACAACAGAACATCACGACTCATCGTATCTCTCCGACCACTTCAAAATACAGGCACCAAACGCGCCTTGTCCACATTCGACAATTCGATCGCGACCGAACTGCCCTCCATATCCAGCTGCACCACACCATCCTTCAACTCACCGAGGATGCCGACGAATTGTTTGCTGCCATTGAGCGGCATGCGCAGCTTGAACTTTGCCTTCTGCCCCTGGAAGCGCACGAAGTCCGCCTCCTTCTTGAGCATCCGATCCAGTCCCGGCGACGACACCTCAAGGCGCTCGTACTCCACCCCCTCGACCGCGAACAGGCGCACCAATTGATGGCTGACCCGCTCGCAATCCTCGACCGTGATGCCCTCCGGCTTGTCCATGAACACGCGCATCAGGCCGCGCCCGGACAATTCCAGATCGACCAGTTCGTAGCCCATGCCGGCCAGTGTCGTCTCTACCAGCTTCGCCGCATCCATATCCGCACCCACAAATAAAAAACGGGCTCGAAGCCCATCAAAAACGGCGCGCATTGTAGCAAAGGAATGCCTTAATGGAAACAGCTATTTATGCATTCAGCCCATCAACTGACGGACACCCCGCGCATCCGGCTGCTTTAACACCCCGCGCTCGGTGATCAGCCCGGTTACCAGTTCAGCCGGGGTTACATCGAAGGCCGGATTGCGAACTTGCACCCCCTCCGCCGCCCAGTGACAGTCGCGAAACCCCTTCACCTCGTCCGCCGCGCGCTCCTCGATGGGGATCCCCGCGCCGGTGGCAATGTTCAGGTCGATGGTTGACAGCGGACACGCCACATAGAATGGAATGCCGTGCCGCCGCGCCAGCACCGCCACCATGTAGGTTCCAATTTTATTCGCCACATCGCCGTTGGCCGCCACGCGGTCAGCCCCCACGATCACCGCATCCACCTCGCCGCGCGCCATCAGGTGGCCCGCCATGTTGTCGGTGATGAGCGTCAGCGGAATACCTTCCTGCACCATTTCCCACGCGGTCAGCCGAGCGCCCTGCAGGAAGGGACGGGTTTCGTCGGCAATCACCGAAATTTTTTTCCCCGCCGCCACCGCCGAGCGGATCACCCCCAGCGCGGTACCCCAGCCCGCCGTCGCCAGCGCGCCCGCGTTGCAATGCGTCAACACCCGCGCCCCGTCTTTGAGCAAGGCCGCGCCGTTCGCGCCCATCGCCTTGTTGATGCGGATGTCTTCGGCCAGAATCTCATGCGCCTCGGCCAGCAAACGCTGCGCGATCTGCTGCTGCGTTTGCGCGGCAACGCATTCCCAAACCCTGCGCATGCGCTGCAGCGCCCAGAACAGGTTCACCGCGGTCGGCCGGCTCGCGGCGAGCACCTTGAAGCCCTCCTCCAGACCCGCATTGAAATCCTCGGTTCCGTCATTTCCGCGAAGGCGGGAATCCAGTTTGTTGGAACCACTGGATTTCAGATCAAGCCCGGAATGACGACCTTCAACGGTCTGACTCAACTTCAACGCCTCCAGCGCCACCCCATATGCCGCCGCCACCCCGATCGCCGGCGCGCCGCGCACCACCATGCCGCGAATCCCTTCTGCCACCTCCGCCGCAGAGTGATAGCTCACATATTCAAAGGCGGCGGGCAGGATGCGCTGGTCGATCATCTCCAGCCTGTCGTGCGCCCAGCGCAGGGTTTCGATTTTCATTCAGCCTCCCCGGTTAAAGTCATTTCGCAGGCGCGCATCTTACCGCCGCCGTGCAGTTGATGCTTCTGCTAAAGTCACCCCATGAGCAAACAAAAAATTGAACGCATCCTGCAATCCCAAGGCTTCGGCACGCGCAAGTGGTGTGCCGAACTGGTCGCCGCCGGCGAGGTGCGCATCGGCGGCGAGACCGTTACCGATCCCCGCAACGCATTTGAAACGAACGGTCTCCAATTCAGCGTGTATGACGAACCGTGGGTATTCCGCGAACATATTTATCTCGCCCTCAACAAACCGGCCGACTGCGAATGTTCGCGCAAGCCCAGCCACCATCCCGGCGTCCTTTCGCTGTTGCCGGAGCAGTTCGCCAACCGCGACGTGCAGCCGGTGGGACGCCTCGATCACGACACCACCGGCCTGCTGCTGATGTCGGACGACGGCAGCTTCATCCACGCGCAATCCTCGCCCAAGCGCCACATTCCCAAAGTGTATGTCGCCACCACACACGATCCGGTCACACCGCAACTGGTGGAACACCTATTAAACGGCGTGAAGCTGCACGACGAGGCCGCGCCGCTTGCCGCCGAACTGTGCGAACGGCTGGATGAACACCGGCTGAAGATCGTGCTGGAACAGGGAAAATACCATCAGGTGAAACGCATGCTGGCCGCCGCCGGCAACCATTGCACGGCGCTGTGCCGCACCCGGATCGGCGAACTGAAACTGGATGAACTGAAGCTGGCGGCCGGCGAGTGGTGCTATCTGGACGAAGCGGCGCGGGCGTTGTTGAAACCTGCCGCTTAAGCCGTCACCCGTTCGCGTATTTGCAATATGTCTCGCGCACAAAGGCAATGGCGACCAATCCCACGAGCGAAAATCCCAGCATGATGGCGATGCCGGCCTGATAGTCGGCGAGCCCCAGCGGCGCGATGCTGCCCGCATG
>Ga0210039_1004524_pt1 | contig 10096 bp, 10 predicted proteins | sample CryGeyCG2114_250_3_FD_185460 | JGI IMG/M metagenome (GOLD analysis project Ga0210039, IMG submission 185460) | Groundwater microbial communities from aquifer - Crystal Geyser CG17_big_fil_post_rev_8/21/14_2.50 (SPAdes) (version 2) | ecosystem: Environmental > Aquatic > Deep subsurface >... | reverse complement strand
AGAAGAACTAACCGAACAAATCAAAAACTTCTTTCAAAAAGTTTCTTTATCGAGCCAAGACACCGAGAAAGTTTTGGCGGCGTTGGACAGCAAACAAGAATAGGCAAAACAGCAAGTAAAGTCAAAAGTCGAAGGATTGAAAGAGCAGTTAAAACGGGTAGAAATAAAATTAGGAAAACTGCTTGATGTGTTTTTGACTGACGCTTTATCCACAGAAGAATATGCCGCCAAAAAACAAGAATTGTTGTCGCAAAAAATGGAGCTTCAGGAAAAAATTAGCGACTTTGAGCGAAAAGGGTTGTCTTGGCTCGAACCGGCTCGTGAGTTCGTTTTATCCCTTAATCAAGCCGCAAAATTAGTAGAAACGGAAAACAAAGAAGAAATGACAATATTTCTTAAAAACATCGGCTCGAACCATATTTTACGAAATCGCCAACTGATTTTTTCGCCCAAAATTCAATACAATTTAATCGCCGAGCGAAGCGAGGCGAACCCTTCAAACTTGCAATTTCCTACGTGGTGCCCGGGGCGAGACTCGAACTCGCACGGGATTTCTCCCACAGAATTTTAAGTCCTGCATGTCTGCCTGTTCCATCACCCGGGCAGGTTATTTTGAGGCCGAGATGGGATTTGCACCCATGAATAGCGGTTTTGCAGACCGCCGCGTTAGACTACTTCGCCACCCGGCCGAAACGCAACTGATAAAAAATTACCATCATTTGAAGTGATGGTCAACAAACTTTTAACTAAAACAGCGTCGTCTGCTTATTCTCCTCCACCGCAACTTTCTCTTCAACTTTATCCGCCACCGGTATATCTTCTTCCTTCTCTATTGCTTCCAGCACCTTTGGAATTTTTTTGAAGTCAGAAATTAAAACTTCCCGCAAGCTTCCCTGATAAAGCGCCGCAGCGGGATGATACATTACATAAAAGACTTGTTTGCCAATTTCGGGAACTTCCCGGCGCAGAGCTTGCCCGCGAATCTTGGAAATTTTTTGGTTGGGCAAAAATCTTTCCATGGCATGTCGCCCCAGAAGAACAATCAATTTAGGCTTTATTGTTTTTATTTGCTCCACTAGCCACGGCCAGCAAGCTTCCACTTCTTCGGGAAGCGGATCGCGGTTTCCCGGCGGGCGGCATTTCAAAATGTTGGCAATGAAAACTTCTTCCCGTTTTTTTCCAATTATTGCAATTAATTCATCCAGAAACTTTCCCGCCGCGCCCACAAACGGCCGGCCCTGCTTATCCTCATTTTCACCCGGTCCCTCGCCGATAAACATAATTTCGGCATTGACATTGCCTTCGCCTGGGACAACGTTGAGGCAAGTCTCGCGAAGATGACATCTCTGACACGCTTTTATTTTTTCTTCGAGGTTTTTGTATTGAAGCATAAAAAGAATTTTATTCCACCGTAATTCCCTCTTCATTTTTCACTAATTTCCCTGCAACCTCAAACCCGCTAGCGAGGCGATGTCCGCCGCCGCGAAGTTTTCTCGCGATCTCGGAAACATCCACGTTCTTATACCATTCACTGCGAAGACTTCCTTTTATTTTGTTGTCCTCCTGCTCCGCCAGCACCAATGAAAATTTGGCTTCCGAAACGGTATTTAGGATTTCCGCCACGCTTGAAATATCCTCTGAAGTAGCGCCGAGCTCATCAAGATCCTCCTTTGTTATATACGACATTATGACCCCGGTTTTCTCATTCATCTCGGCGCGCTCGAGAGCACGGCCCCACAATTTCAGCGTTTCAAGTCTCTTGCTTTTAAAGCTCGACTGAATGGTTTTGGCAAGCGGCGCTCCCTTTCTCATTAGGCCGGCTGTTATTTCCATCACCCGGGGAGTGGTGTTGGCGTGCTGAAACATTCCCGTGTCGCCCAAAATTCCCGTGAGAAGATAGGTTGCCATTTTTTTGCTGATTTCAATCCGGTGAAAATCAAAAAAGTCATAAAGTATCTCGCAAACGGCCGAGTAATTTTCGTCGCTTATCACGATATCAGGCTTTATTTTTTTCATTTCCAAGTGAGGATGATGGTCAAGAAGAATAATTGTCTGGTTTTTATTCTTGCTGGTCACGATTTTTTCAAATCCACGTTCAACCGCGTCACAGCCTATCAAAAGATCATAATCATTTATTTTCACTTTTTCCGGATCTACAAAATCTTCACCAACGAAGATATCTTTCAGGTGTTCAGAAAAAGAATCGAGACAAGTCACAACCGCTTTTTTCCCCAGACTGCCGGCCAAATATTCTTTCAAAACGAAAACTGACCCGACGGTATCGCCATCCGGCCGCGCGTGAGCCACGAGAAGAATTCTTTTCGCCTTCTCAAGCTCTTTTTTGATCTGGTTGAATTCTTTGGAGAATTTATAGATCATATCTTAGTATTTTTTTAAATTTCCTTTAACAATTTTTCAATTTTATCCGCTTCGGCTTCGGTTTTATCTGCCGCGAACTCGATTCTCGGCAATGGCTTCATGTGAAGCTTTTTATTGAGCATTCCCTGAATCAAATAGATTTTTTTCTCAAGAAGCTCCAGCATCCTCCCAAATTTCTTTTCCGGAAAAATACTCACAAACACTCTAGCGTAGCGAAGATCGCGCGAAGTGTCAACTTTCACGACCGTCACAAAAACACCGGGAGGCATTTCTAGCTCCCTTGCAACAATTTCCGCCAAAGTTTCTCTTATCAATTCATTGATACGGTCAATCCTGGAAAACATATAGTAAATTTCTTACAACGTCTTCTTCACCACCTCTTCATGAAAACAAACCAGCGTGTCACCCTCTTTGATTCTTGCTTCCCCCTCAAAAGTAATCCCGCATTCGAGCCCTTCTTTCACTTTATCAATATTAATTTTGTTTTGCTGAAGATTTGAAAGCTTTCCTCGTCCTAATAATTTTTCGTTATGAAAAACTTCAATGTTTTCGCCATTTATCATTTTGCCGGAAGTAACTTTTCCGCCCACAATCATGTCCTGTTTTCCGGTTTTGAAGACTGCCAAAACTTTCAGTTTTCCAAGATCAGTCCGGACAACTTCCTCGCCCAACATTTCTTCCAGCCGCTTCCTGATTTCCTCTACCAACTCATAAATCACCCGATAAGTCTTTATTTCCACATTATTCATCTGCGCCAAACGCTTGGCCACCGTGGTCGGCTGGCTGTTGAAGCCGAAAACAACTGCCCCTGAATTTTGGCCAAGCTTCACATCCGATTCAGTAATATCGCCTACCCCCTGCTTCACATAATTTATTCCAACTTCGTCGGATTTAATCGTTCCCAAAATCTGGTCAATCGCTTCGAGCGACCCCTGAACATCCGTCTTGAGAACAATATTGAGGCGGTTTATATTCTGATCCTCAATACTTTTCAGCATCGTCTTCGAATCAAGTTTTTTCGCGCCATTTCCTTCAGCTTCAAGGCCTTTCTGGATTGCCTTTGCGAATTTCAAGTCCGCAATGCCCTGCAAAACATCATTCACATTCGGAGGTTGATTAAGCCCAATCACTGTCACCGGCGTCGAAGGTTCGGCAACTTTCAGTTGCTTTCCTTTGAAATTTTCAAGTCTCCTCACCCGCCCGGAAATTGCTCCGGCAATTACATCCTGCCCTTCCTTGAGAGTTCCTGTTCGCACCAAAACTGTCGCGATGCTTCCTTTCTTGGAATCAAGACGGGCTTCAACCACGACTCCCAATGGCAACCGTTTATAATTCGCTCTCAAGTCTTCAACTTCGGCCACAAGGAGTATCATGTCAAGAAGTTCGTCAATTCCAATGTTCTGTTTGGCCGAAATTTCGGCGCAGACCACTTTTCCGCCCCACTCCTCAATTATAATTTCCCGATCAGCCAGTTCCTGTTTTACCTTTTGAATATTGGCATTGGGCTTGTCAATTTTGTTAATCGCCACCACCATCGGAATTTTTTTCTCTTTGAGATACTGAATCACTTCTTCCGTTTGCGGCCGGACGCCGTCATCAGCCGCCACCACTAAAATAGCAATATCGGCCAGACTAACTCCCCGTTCCCGCATTGCTGAAAAAGCTTCGTGACCCGGCGTGTCAACAAAAGTGATCAATTCTCCTTTCTTTTTCACTTGATAAGCGCTGATGTGCTGGGTTATTCCGCCAGCTTCTTTTTCGACAACAGAAGTTTTACGGATGGCATCAAGAAGAGTTGTTTTTCCGTGATCAACATGTCCCAAAATCGTGACGACCGGCGGGCGGTGTCTCAAATTTTTCCCCGATTCTTTTTCTTTTTTGAGAACCTCGTCGAGCTGTTCAAGTGTCATCGCGCCAGTCCCGGTTGCCTCAAGATCTTCTTCTATTTCAAACCCCAAATCCGACGCGATCACCGCCGCTGTATCATAGTCAATCTCATCGTTGATCGTCGCAAGAATCTTGTTCTTCATCAACTCTTTTATTACGTCCGTCACTGTCAAACCCAAAAGCTCTGCGAACTTCTTCACGATTACCAGCGACGGAATTTTCACTTTTTTCTTCCCAATTTCTTCCATAAAAAAATTTCCCTTATTTCCCCGATTACCCCAATTTCCCTAATTTCTAAATTCACGCTTTCTTTCCCGCTCCAGCCCCTGCTTCCGCCCTTTTTATGGCTTCCAGCTCCTCATCCGTCAGCGGATATTTCACTGCTTTTCCTTTCTCAACCGGTTTCGAATAAACCCGATTGCTTTCCCTTGAGTGAAGCGCGGAAATCACCACTCCGGAATTCTCACCGTCGAGAAGCGCCACCGAAAAACTTTGATCTCCCCCAAAATCCTTAAAGGGATTGAAACGCACAATCCCGACTTTATGCACTGATTTTTTTGCCAAATTGTGAATCTGGTTCGAAATGCCATAGAGATCCTGAATATCCCGATCAAGCTCTTTCATATTTTTCGCGTGTTCAAGAATCGTTTTCTCAAGATCAGCCCCGTTCTTTCCGGAAAAAAGTTGCTGCTGGTTTCTTTTGATCCGGCTTATATTGAGATGCAGAAAAATATTCCAGATCAAAAGCAAAATATCCACGATCGCCGCTCCGATCACACTCAAGCCCAGATTGTCTTGAATAATTGAAAGCATAAATTTTGCCTTTATTTAACTTAGCAGTGATTCTGTTTGATGTAAAGAAAAACTCCCGTCAGTCGGGAGTTTTAGCGACCTACTGAATTACTTATTTGGCATCCAAAACCTCTAAAGCAATGTCTCGTAATCTCCATATTATTTCAACTTATCCCCAAATGTTTTATAAATATTCCCGCTTGTCATTTTTTCAATTAATTCTTGGCTGACGCCAATGCCCGGCAGGAAGTCTTCCATAAAATTTTTATACAGATAAAGCGAGGGATATCCGGACATATATGGATCGAACATTTTTTCCCCGACCGCATGCGGGGCGTGATCCGTTTCAATCCAGTCAATTTTCCCTTTTCGCAAATATTCGCGCAATTTCTCGACAGACTCCCTGTCCCGAAGCGGTGGGTTCATCTTGTATAGCAGTCCGTCCGGTCGCGCAAGCATCTCGTCAGACCATATGGTATGGTGAGGCGTCACTCCGCAGGTCATTTTCATATCTGATCGGGCAACCTCGACCAGTTCAACTGATTCCGGCGATGAGATATGGCAAATATGAAGCGTTCCGGAAAATTCAGCCCCTTTCGCAAGTTCAATCTGGTCTTTTATTGATTCAATCTCTGATTCCTTTGGCCTCGCCTCGGCATGCGTAATCAGATTCTTCGGATTCCAGAGATCATTTTTCAAAAAACTTTCTTTTTCGCAATGAACTGCGATTACGCCCGGGTAATCTAATCCTGCGAGAATTTCATAGACCTTTTTTTGGTCATTTTTTTCAGCAACTGTGAGATCGCCCACCGATTTTCCGGCAAACATCTTGAGGCCGATGACATTTTTGTAATTTTCCCAGCATTTCACTGCTTCTTTGAGTTGCCGTTCATTTACTGTCACTCCAATCCAGATATAATAATCATTTATTCTTTCTTTCGGAACGAGTTTCAGGCGTTCCTGAACATGCCGTTCTGTTGTAATCAGCGGATCGGTATTCGGCATATCAAATATTTTCGTGACGCCTTGAAAACTCGCAACTTCAAAAGCGTGCTTTATCGTTTCTTTGTACGACTGTTTACCATCGCGGCAATGAACGTGGGGGTCAATGCGCATTTTTTTATCCAACATTCAATGTTAGGTGAAACCTAACATTGAATGTTTATCATTATCACTTAATCATAAACCTTATCTTTCTCAATTACCTCTTTTTTATCTTTTCCCGAAAGTACAAGTTTCACAGTAATGAATTTTGTAACTCCATCAGACCGATTTTCGAAAGTATGCGAAACGAATCCCGGCTCAATGAGATCACCCGCTTTCACAGCTTGCTCTTTCTCTTCCCCATTTTCTTTCCACCGCGTGATTAGCTCTCCTTCTATAATATATATCGTCTCCCAAATTTTTTCATGGTGGTGCCATTTGAGCACCGTCCGCGACTGCTGTTCGTCGTATTGAAATTCATATTCAGAAAACCCATAAATCCAGGCCCTTCGCCCTTCCGGATCGTCAAAAAATCTCGCCTTGTCTTGTAAAATGATGTTCATAAGTTTTCCCCAATTTCCCTAATTCCCCTAATTTCCCCAATCTCCCCTATTTCTCCCCCTAATCAACCATTTTTCTTTTCGCCCTTTCGGTTGTGAATTCTTTTGGATAGCGTTTTTTCAGTTTGCTCATATTTTCCCCAATAATTTCCCCATTGGAATTTTCAAACTTCTTGGCAATCGTTTTTACAAACTTCTGATACTCTTTAAAGGTTGATTTTCTTTGGCATATTTTTGAAAATTTAATTTTCGGAGAGAGAGGGAGTCGAACCCCCGAGACCCTTGCGAGTCTACCGCATTTCGAGTGCGGCCCGTTCAACCGCTCCGGCATCTCTCCATTTGGTAGGCTATTCTTAAAATAGCTCGGACAGAGTTTCCCGAAGGCCACGAGGGAATCCGCCTAACGGCGGACGCCCCTCGCCTCGCTCGGGGCAACGGAGAAGCCCAAAAAATTTAACGGGCTCGCCGCGTTCTTTGACAATTTCAAACCTTGGCGAGTAAAACTCGCTATAAAAATCTTCAGGTTTTTATCCGAAGCTTATTGTAGCACTGCTTTTTCTGCATCAACTAAACCAGAGCCATAAAGATTGTCTTTGCCAACAACTCCTAAATTTTCAGCGGTTGCTTCTAATCTTTGTTGAACTTCAGCTGGAGAGCAGCCGGAAACCGAATCTAATAAAAATTCGCATTTTTCCGGAACCGTTAAAACTAATGCCGCAACACCAGCAACATGAGGAGCAGCCATTGAAGTTCCGCTCAAGGTCTTATAAGTTGAACCCTTATAAGTGGAGTAAATGCTGACTCCTGGAACAGCTAAATCTATTTCTAAACCACGAGAAGACCAAGAAGCAATGGTATCAGTATTATCAGTTGCCGAAACAGCAATCACTTCTGGATAGGTAGCCGGATAAATGACTGCTCCGCCAGTATTGCCAGCAGCTGCTACCTGGGTAATGCCGGCGGCGTAAACTCTGGCCACTGCATCGTGGAAAGATTGAACATCAGAGGCAGTGCCCAAACTCATATTTACCACTTGCATCCCATTGGCAACTGCCCAGTCAAGCCCTTCAATAACATCTGATAAATAACCCGAGCCACGCCTATCTAAAACTTTAACCGCATATAAATCAATCTTTGGGCCAACGCCGATGGTATTATCAATCGCCGCCGCAATCCCGGCTACATGAGTGCCATGACCATTATCGTCATTGTACTTTCTGGTATAAGCGACAGTGCTTACTCCGCCCTTGAGATTACCAACCAAATCAGGATGCTTAACATCAATACCAGTATCAACAATTGCTACTTGAATTGGATCGCCAGTAGTAATTCCCCACACCAAATCAGTATCAATTCTATCAACTCCCCAAGGTAGAACTTCTGAAGGTTGGGTGGGAGTTGGCTTAGTAGCGATGCCACCCCTAATTAAAGCTTCGACAACCACGTCATCATCAATTCTTAAAACCCCGAACTGATGAGCTAAAGCTGCTTCTGCCTTTGGCGGTAAATAAACTGCCTTAGCGCCAATTAGGTCTAGATCTTTGATCTTGACTCCACCGAATCGGTTTATTAACCTGTCTTGGGCAACGTCACTCACGAACCGGGTTTGGAAAACCACATTTTTCTTTGCATTGGCTCTAGCGCGGCCTCAGAAGTCAAGGCAATCCCCACCAAACTCAAAACTAATCCAGTCGGCACCGTACCAACTAACTAACAAAATACTAAATTTTCTTTTCATTTTAATATTTACTAATATTTAATTTGAATTTTTGTCTCCTAGCGAGTTTTACTCTGCTAGCAAGATCGACCTTTATTTGGTTTCAATCCCTAATTTATAATTTAGTTAGAAAATCGACTAATTTCTCTAAATGTTTCCTTATGATTAAAAATTTTCTTTTCCCAAAATATGGTTCGAGCCGATATTTTTTACAGGTTCTTTGGCAGTTTTTAAGTTCAGGATTTCGGTTCGGAATTTTTGGCCAAACTCACGCCGCCGCAGGCGGCGAAATGCGTCCGAACTACTTTAAGAATAGACCACCGGACAGGAAATTGCAAGTTTTTGTGCACAGGGCCGCCGCAGGCGGCCACCAAATCATAAGGAATTTTGGGCGAGAAAATCAGTTGGCGATTCTGCATTTTGGGAAAAGAAAATTTTTAATCAAAACCATATGAAATATATACTTTACGCTCGCAAGAGCACCGAAGACGACGACAGACAAATCTTGAGTATCGAGGCCCAAATTTTTGAATTAAAAGAATTTGCCGCCAAAGAAAAACTTGAAATTGTCGCTTCCTTTCAGGAAGCAAAAACTGCCAAAGAACCTGGGCGAATTAAATTCGCAGAAATGTTGTCATTGATTGAGAGAGGAAGAGCTGATGGCATACTTTCGTGGAACCCCGACAGATTAGCGAGAAATAGTGTCGATGGCGGAAAAATAATTCACATGATTGATCGTGGCTTGATTAAGGCCCTTAAATTTCCCACCTTTTGGTTTGAGCCAACACCGCAGGGATTATTCATGCTTTAAATTGCTTTTGGCCAAAGCAAATACTATGTTGACGCTCTACGTGAAAATGTAACTCGTGGAATGAGGCAAAAAGTGAGAAATGGTGTATGGCCAAGCAAAGCACCACTCGGATATTTGAATAATCCCAAAACTAGAGGAATTGATGTTGACCAAGAAAAAGCACCAAAAGTGAAAAAGATTTTTGAACTCTATGCCACCGGAAAATACAATCTCCGAGAATTAGCCGAGTGGTGCAAACGGGTAAATTTCAAAAGCAATTTAGGCAATGATATTTCTATCGGAAAAATCCACGAGCTTTTACAAAATGTTTTCTACATTAGTCTTATGAAATACAAAGGCGAAATCCACGAAGCCACTCATGAGCCGTTAATTTCAAAGAAACTTTTTGATAAAGTGCAAGAAATTATGCGAGAGAAAGGAAAGCCGCAAAAAGCAAAGAAACATAATTTCGCTTTTCTTGGCTTGACGAAATGTCCTTGTTCTGCGGCGATAACCGCTGAAAAGAAAATCAAGCCAAGCGGCAGAGAATACATTTACTACCGATGCACGAAAAAGAAAGGGCCATGCCAAGAAAAACACTTTTTGCGGGATGAGAAACTATATCAACAAATCAAATCATTTCTTCAAAAAGTTTCTTTGTCGAGCCACGACACGGAAATAGTTTTAGCTGAATTAAAAAAAGAAGAAGTGCAAGCAAAAGAGCAAGCTAAAATTACTGTTCAAAATCTCAAAAAAGATATTTCCGCCATTAAAACAAAACTGGAAAGATTAACAGACGCATATCTTGCCGAGGCGTTAGAACTGGCAGAGTATCAGCAAACAAAAAACGCCTTAATGGCGGAAAAGAAAACGAAAGAGGAAAAATTGAGTGATTTTGAGCGAAAAGGCAATCATTGGCTCGAACTCACCCGAAACTGGATAATTGAAGCCAACCAAGCCAAAAATATCGTGTGCCAGGAAAATTTT
>Ga0210039_1004489_pt1 | contig 10152 bp, 4 predicted proteins | sample CryGeyCG2114_250_3_FD_185460 | JGI IMG/M metagenome (GOLD analysis project Ga0210039, IMG submission 185460) | Groundwater microbial communities from aquifer - Crystal Geyser CG17_big_fil_post_rev_8/21/14_2.50 (SPAdes) (version 2) | ecosystem: Environmental > Aquatic > Deep subsurface >... | reverse complement strand
CTGGAAAACCAGATCCGCATCGGCCTGGTCCGGATGGAACGGACCATCCGTGAGCGGATGAACCTTCAGGATGCGGAGACGGTCCTTCCCAAGACCCTGATCAACGCCAAGCCGGTTTCTGCGGCCGTCAAGGAATTCTTCGGGAGCAGCCAGCTTTCACAGTTCATGGACCAGACCAATCCTCTCTCCGAGATCACGCACAAGCGGAGGCTCTCAGCCCTGGGGCCGGGCGGACTGACGCGGGAGCGGGCCGGATTTGCCGTCCGGGACGTGCACCCGACCCATTACGGGAGGATTTGTCCGATCGAGACCCCTGAAGGTCCCAATATCGGACTGATCACCTCTCTTTCCACCTATGCCCGTGTCAATGAATACGGTTTTATTGAAGCCCCCTATTCAAAGGCAGAGAACGGATGGATTACCGACCAGGTGAAATTCCTCAACGCGCTGGAAGGGGAACAGTATGTCATCGCTCAGGCCAATACGCCGCTCGATGCCAAGGGAAAGATCTCCGTCAGCCTGGTCTCTGCGAGGAAACAGGGGGATTTTATCATGGTCCCGCCGGAACAGGTGGACTATATGGATGTCTCTCCGAAACAGATGGTGAGCGTGGCCACAGCGCTGATTCCTTTCCTTGAGCATGACGATGCCAACCGGGCCCTCATGGGTTCCAATATGCAGCGTCAGGCTGTTCCGCTTCTCAAGACCGAGGCCCCGATCGTGGGGACCGGTATGGAATCCGTGGTGGCCAGGGACTCAGGCGTGGTTTCGATCGCCCGCAGACCCGGGGTGGTGGACTATGTGGACGCCCAGAAGATCGTGATCAAGGCGGACAAGGAGAAGCAGGGGAGATCCTCGACCGGATCGCGCCTCGACATCTATAATCTTCTTAAGTATCAGCGGTCCAATCAAAATACTTGCATCAACCAGAAGCCCATCGTGAAAAAAGGCGACCACGTGGTTCAGGGACAGATCATTGCAGACGGTCCCGCGACGGACCAGGGGGAACTGGCGCTGGGACAGAACGTTCTGGTGGCCTTCATGCCGTGGCGGGGGTTTAATTATGAAGACGCCATCCTGATCAGCGAGAAGCTCGCCCGGGAGGACCGATACACCTCGATTCACATCGAGGAGTTCATGATGGAGGCGAGGGACACGAAACTCGGGCAGGAGGATATCACCCGGGACATTCCGAACGTCAGTGAGGAAGGACTCCGGGATCTGGACGAAAGCGGCATTGTCCGAATCGGGGCCGAGGTCAAACACGGCGACATCCTGGTCGGGAAGGTCACCCCCAAGGGTGAGACGCAACTGACCCCGGAAGAAAAACTGCTCCGGGCCATTTTTGGAGAGAAGGCCGGAGACGTACGGGACGCCTCGCTCCGGGTTCCTCCAGGAATCGAGGGGACGGTGGTGGATGTCAGGGTTTTTGTGCGCCGAGGAGTGGACAAGGATGAACGGACCTTGAGCATGGAAGATGAGGATATCCTGAAGATCCAGAAGGACTATGAAGAAGAGATGCGGATCATTCAGGAGGAGTATCTTTCCAAGAAGAGGAGCCTGCTGGTCGGATACAAGGTCGTTGAATCCGTCCGTCACCCGGAGAAGAAGAAAGTCCTTCTTAAAAAAGGCGGCGTTTTGTCCCCGGAGATCATCGAAGAAATCCCGCTGGATTTATTCGAGTCCATTGAAGTGGAAACCGATGACAGCCTTAAGGAAAAGCGGGAGGCGCTGGAAGACCGGCATCAGGAGAACCTGGCGGATATCCAGACCTTCTACGATGAGAAGATCAACCGGGTACGCAAGGGCGACGAGCTCCCTCCGGGAGTCATCAAGATGGTCAAGGTCTACGTGGCCATGAAGCGCAGGCTTTCCGTGGGCGATAAAATGGCGGGGCGCCACGGGAACAAGGGCGTCGTGTCGAAGATCCTTCCCATAGAGGACATGCCCTATCTTCCGGATGGAAGGTCAGTGGACATCGTTCTTAATCCCCTCGGAGTCCCATCCCGAATGAACATCGGCCAGATCCTGGAGACCCATTTGGGCTGGGCGGCGAAGGCCTTGGGGCTGTACATTGCCACGCCGGTATTTGACGGGGCCACGGAGAAAGAAATCAAAGAGATGCTGAAAAAAGCCGGCCTTCCGACCCGGGGACAGTCGGTCCTCTATGACGGGAAAACCGGCGAGCCCTTCCATCAGGATGTGACGGTGGGCTGCATGTATATCATGAAGCTCCATCATTTGGTCGACGACAAACTGCATGCGAGATCCATCGGGCCCTATTCTCTGGTCACCCAGCAGCCTCTCGGCGGCAAGGCCCAATTCGGAGGACAGCGTCTGGGCGAGATGGAGGTATGGGCCTTGGAGGCCTACGGGGCGGCCCATACCCTTCAGGAGTTCCTGACTGTCAAATCAGACGATGTGTCGGGACGCACCCGGATTTACGAGTCGATCGTAAAAGGGCAGAATATTCTGGAGTGCGGACTGCCCGAATCCTTCAACGTTCTGGTCAAAGAACTTCAGAGCCTTTGTCTGGATGTGGAATTGATATAGATAAATAGGGTTCAAGGGGTCGAGGGGTCAAGGATTCAAGTGAGAAGAAGAGAAAATGGTTGGGAAAAGAACACTTGAACCCTGGGACCCTTGGACCCTTGAACCCTGTTCTCTCGGAGGGAATACGATTGAAAGACTTATACAGCTTGTTTGATAAACCCAAGAGCGCCGTGAGTTTTGACAAGATCCGCATCGGGATCGCTTCGGCGGAGAAGATCCGTTCCTGGTCTCATGGGGAAGTGAAAAAGCCGGAGACCATCAACTACCGGACCTTCAAGCCGGAGCGGGACGGGCTTTTCTGCGCCAAGATTTTTGGTCCCACCAAGGATTGGGAGTGTACCTGCGGAAAGTACAAACGGATGAAGCACCGGGGCGTGATCTGCGACAAGTGCGGTGTGGAGGTCATCCAGTCCAAGGTGCGGCGAGAGCGCCTCGGCCATATCGAGCTGGCCTGCCCGGTCTCTCATGTCTGGTTCTTCAAGGCCCTTCCCAGCCGGATCGGCAGCCTGCTGGATCTGACGCTGAAAGAGTTGGAGAAGGTCCTTTATTTTGAATCCTATATCGTGATCGACGGAGGGACGTCCCCCCTGAAACCTTTGACCATTTTAAGTGAAGAGCAGTACCGCAAGGCCCGAGAGGACTATGGGGATGCCTTTAAAGCGGGGATCGGGGCCGAGGCCATCAAAAGCGTTCTTTCCGCCCTGGATCTGGACAAGCTCTCCGAGGAACTCCGGGAAGGCGGCAGGACGGTCAAGTCCAAGGCCCTCAAGGCCAAGATGATTAAACGGCTGAGAGTGGTGGAGGCCTTCCGGGGTTCCGGAAATCGTCCGGAATGGATGATCCTGGACGTGATCCCCGTCATCCCGCCGGAACTCCGCCCCCTGGTCCCCCTTGAAGGAGGACGTTTTGCCACGTCGGACCTGAATGATCTCTACCGGCGCGTGATCAACCGGAACAACCGGCTCCGCAGACTGATCGAGCTCAAGGCGCCTGATGTGATCATCCGAAACGAAAAAAGGATGCTTCAGGAGGCCGTTGACGCCCTGTTTGACAACGGCCGGCGCGGGCGGATCATCCGCGGCCCGAACAAACGCCCGCTCAAATCCCTAAGCGACATGCTCAAAGGGAAACAGGGGCGTTTCCGTCAGAATCTCCTGGGAAAAAGGGTGGACTATTCCGGGCGTTCCGTAATCGTCGTGGGGCCGGAATTGAAGCTGAACCAGTGCGGCATCCCTAAGAAGATGGCGCTTGAGCTCTTCAAGCCGTTCATCTTCAATAAACTCGAAGAGAAAGGGTACGTGACGACCGTCAAGAGCGCCAAGAAGATGGTGGAGAAGATGAAAGAGGAGGTTTGGGATGCCCTGGACGAGGTGATTCAGGAGCATCCGGTTCTCCTGAACCGCGCCCCGACCCTGCACCGCCTCGGGATCCAGGCCTTTGACCCGATCCTTGTGGAAGGGAAGGCCATCAGGCTTCACCCCCTGGTCTGCGCGGCCTTCAATGCGGACTTCGATGGAGACCAGATGGCGGTGCACATTCCCCTTTCGGTGGAGGCTCAGACCGAGGCACGGGTCCTCATGCTTTCGATCAACAACATCCTCTCTCCGGCCAACGGCCGGCCCATTACCATCCCCAGCCAGGACATGGTTCTCGGATGCTACTACATGACCATTGAGGCCCCTGGCGCCAAAGGCGAGGGGATGCGTTTTTCCAGCATCAATGAGGTCCGGATGGCCTATGATGCGGGGGTGGCCAGCCTCCATGCCAAGGTCTTTGTGAGGATAAACGGCAAGATCGTTGAAACCACGATCGGCCGCGCCCTGATCGGCGATATCCTGCCCCCGGGCATTCCGTTTTCAAGCGTGAATCAGCTTCTCAAGAAGAAGACCATCAGTGCGATCATCGATGAGGCCTACCGTAGGGTCGGACCCTCGGAGACCGTTATCCTTCTTGACCACCTCAAGGATTTGGGGTTTGAGTTCGCCACACTGTCCGGCGTATCGGTCTGTCTTGACGACATGCATATTCCGTCCAACAAGCCGAAGATCCTGGACAAGGCCATGAAGGACGTGGATGAAATCTCCAGGCAGTATGCCGACGGGCTGATCACGGACGGTGAGCGGTACAACAAGGTGATCGATATCTGGGCCCAGGTCACGGATGCCGTTTCCGCCGAAATGATGAAGGAGCTGGGGAGCGAGGAACAGGGGAGGGAAAAAAGGGGACGGGAATTCAACCCGATCTTTATGATGGCGGACTCAGGCGCCAGAGGTTCGGCCCAGCAGATCCGGCAGCTTGCCGGCATGAGAGGGCTGATGGCCAAGCCGTCCGGAGAGATCATCGAGACCCCGATCACCTCCAATTTCCGTGAAGGACTGACCGTGCTGCAGTACTTCATCTCCACGCACGGCGCGCGTAAGGGTCTGGCGGACACGGCCTTGAAGACGGCCAATTCAGGATACCTGACCCGCCGCCTGGTGGATGTGGCTCAGGACAGTATCATCCTGGAAAACAACTGCGGGACCCTGGACGGGATCGAGGTCTCCTCCCTGGTGGAGGGGGGCGAGATCATCGAGCCCCTCTATGACCGGATTTTGGGCCGCTCGGCCGCTGAGGATATTATGGATCCGGACGGCAAGAGCGTCATCGTCAAGGCCGGCGAAGATATAGACGAAAAGACCGCATCCATGATCGTGGATTCGGGTATCTATACTGTCAAGATCCGTTCCCCATTGACGTGCGAAACCCAGCGAGGGGTCTGCGCCAAGTGTTACGGGCGGGATCTCTCGAGGGGGACCCTGATTGATATCGGTGAGGCGGCCGGTGTGATCGCGGCGCAATCCATCGGAGAGCCGGGGACCCAGCTCACCATGAGAACCTTCCATATCGGCGGAACCGCCAGCCAGGTCGCTGAGCAGACCACGCTCGAAGCCAAAAACAACGGGATCGTGGCCTACGAAGGCATCAAGACCGTCATCAACAAAGACGACAAGATCGTGGTCATGAACAGAAACGGCCAGCTCCTGATCCTGGACAAAAAAGGAAGGGAGAAGGAGCGGTACAGCGTGGTTTACGGGGCCGCACTCAAGGTCAAGGAAAAACAGCCGGTCAATGCAGGAGAGAGTCTGGTGGAATGGGATCCCTATACCGCATCCATCCTGACCGAAGTCGGAGGGAAGGTGGCCTTCGGCGACATTATAGAAGGCATTTCCATGAGGGAGGAGGTCGATGAGATCACCGGACTCTCGAGAAGGGTGATCATGGATTACTCCCATACGGACCTCAGGCCCAGGCTCTCGATCAAGGGCGCGGACGGGAAGACCTTGAAGCTTCCCGGCGGGAGGGGCGATGCCCGGTACATCCTTCCGGCAGGGGCCAATATCCATGTTGAGAAGGGCGCGGAGGTCTATCCTGGGGACGTGCTGGTCAAGATTCCGAGGGAGACCACCAAGACCAAGGACATTACCGGAGGGCTCCCCCGTGTGGCGGAACTTTTCGAGGCCAGGAAGCCCAAGGAGCAGGCCGTGATCAGCGAGGTGGATGGTGTGGTCAAGGATGGAGGGTTCCTGCGCGGCGCCCGGAGGATTATCGTCGTTACGGAGAACGGAGAGGAACACGAATACAACATCCCGAGAGGCAAGCACGTCAACGTCCATGAAGGAGATTTCGTGAAGGCCGGCGAACCCTTGATGGACGGGTCGGCCAACCCGCACGACATCCTGAGGATCCTGGGGCCGAAGGAACTTCAGAAATACTTTGTGGACGAGATCCAGAAGGTCTATCGCCTCCAGGGCGTCTCCATCCACGACAAGCATATTGAGATCATCGTCCGGCAGATGCTGAAAAAGGTCGTCATCGAAGAGAGCGGGGACACGGACTTTCTGATTGGAGAGCAGGTGGATAAGGTTCTCTTCTCCAGAAAGAACGCGGAGATGGTCAAGCAGAAGAAACAGCCGGCCATGGGGAAACCCCTGCTTCTGGGGATCACCAAGGCGTCCCTGAACACGGACAGTTTCATCTCGGCAGCGTCTTTCCAGGAGACCACCCGGGCATTGACCGAGGCGTCGATCAGCGGGAAGGTGGATGATCTGGTCGGTCTGAAAGAGAATGTGATCATGGGGAGGCTGATCCCGGCCGGGACGGGGATCCGCCAGTATCTCGATACCGTAGTCAAGCTGGATGAACCTGAGGAGACTGAGGAGCCCGTGAAGGAAGAGGCCCCGGGCGGTGAGGTTGCAGGGAGCCTTGAAGAGGCCGCCAAGTAGGATACGAGGATGGCCGGCCGGATCAAAATGCAGGATCATAAATATTGTTTCATAGAGCAGAAAAGTCTTGACAGGCAGTCTCGATTTCTGCTAAATTTCTAAAGTTTCGCTTTAAACGACAACATATCGGGCGGAGATTGAAATACTTGTAAAACTGAAGGGTTACACCTCGAAACGGAAGAGGGAGGATGGAGGGAAAAGGTGCCGACCATTAATCAGCTGGTCAGAAAAGGAAGGAAAAAGAGTCCGGTGAAGACCACCGCTCCGGCTTTGCAGGGGAGTCCTCAAAGACGGGGGGTCTGTACGAGGGTTTATACCTCCACGCCGAAGAAGCCGAATTCGGCCCTCCGGAAAGTGGCCAGAGTCCGGCTGACGAATGGATACGAGGTAACTTCTTATATACCCGGAGTCGGGCATAATCTGCAGGAGCATTCCATCTTGCTCATCCGCGGCGGAAGAGTCAAGGATCTTCCCGGTGTCCGGTACCACATCATCCGGGGGACTCTGGATTCCGTGGGGGTTGCGGACCGCAAGCAGAGCCGGTCGAAATACGGGGCGAAACGGCCCAAGAAATAGGATGATCGGGAGGAATGGATTATGGCTCGCCGAAGGGTGGCTGCAAAACGAGAGGTTTTACCGGATCCCAAGTTTCACAACAAGCTGGTGAGCAAATTCGTCAACAGCCTGATGAAACAAGGGGGCAAAGGTCTGGCCGAGAAGATCTTTTACGGCGCGATGGATATTATTCAGGGGAAAACCGGGGAGGAAGCGGTGAAGACGTTTCTCAAGGCGCTGGATAACGTCAAACCCGTTGTTGAAGTCCGCTCCAGAAGGGTTGGAGGGTCCACCTACCAGATCCCGATTGAAGTGCGGCCGAGCCGCAGATTCGCGTTGAGTCAGCGCTGGATCATCACGTATGCACGGTCCCGCGGAGAGAAGACCATGAAAGAGAGGCTTGCCGGAGAGCTTATGGACGCCGCCAAAAACACAGGGAATGCGATCAAGAAAAAAGAAGATACTCATAAAATGGCGGAAGCGAACAAGGCTTTTGCTCATTATAGGTGGTAGATATGGCGGGAGCCGCTCTGTTGACAGTTCAAGAGAAGGATCGGAGGAAAGCGGTTGTGGGCAGAGATGACGCTTTATCGAGATATAGAAACATCGGGATTATGGCCCATATCGATGCGGGAAAGACCACAACCACGGAACGGATCCTGTTCTATACGGGGATCTCCCATAAAATGGGAGAGGTTCATGACGGCGCTGCGGTCATGGACTGGATGATCCAGGAGCAGGAGCGGGGCATCACCATCACCTCCGCCGCCACGACCTGCTTCTGGAAGGACCATCGGATCAATATCATTGATACCCCGGGCCATGTGGATTTTACCATTGAGGTGGAGCGCTCACTGCGTGTCCTCGATGGCGCCATCGCGGTGTTTTGTGCGGTCGGAGGCGTGGAACCCCAGTCTGAGACCGTCTGGAGACAGGCGGACAAGTACAGGGTTCCCCGAATCGCCTTTGTGAATAAGATGGACCGTGTCGGCGCCGACTATATCAGATGTATTGACATGATCCGCTCACGGCTCGGATCCCGGCCCTTGGTGGTTCAGCTCCCGGTCGGCAAGGAAGAAGGCTTTGCAGGGGTCATCGACCTGGTCGGCATGCAGGCCATGCTTTGGGAGGGTGAAACCTCTCTCGGCCAGATCTATCATGTGACCGATATCCCTGAAGGTTTGAAGGAGGAGGCCGGTTCGTACCGTGAAAAGATGATCGAGACCCTGTCGGAATACGATGAAGGCATCCTGGAAGATTATTTGAAGGGGGCGGCTATTTCCGCCGATACCGTCCGCAAGGCCGTCCGCAGGGCCACGCTTGAACTCAAGATCGTCCCGGTGCTCTGCGGTTCGGCGTTCCGTAATAAAGGCGTGCAGCCCCTTCTGGATGCCGTGATTGATTATCTTCCCTCTCCCATGGATGTCCCACCCGTAGAGGGCTTCCAGCCCGGCACGGAAAAAAAGATCATTCGCAAGCCCGATGACCATGAACCCTTTTCAGCCCTGGCCTTCAAGATCATGACCGATCCTTATGTAGGCCAGTTGACCTTCTTCCGTGTCTATTCAGGTCATCTGGAGGCCGGTGATCACGTTTATAACAGCCGCAGTCAGCGGCGTGAACGCGTGGGCCGGATTCTTCGGATGCATGCCAATAAACGGGAGGACATCAAAGAGGTTTCCGCCGGTGATATCGCAGCCGCAGTGGGTCTGAACAGCTGCATGACCGGCGATACGCTCTGCGATCAGAAGAAACAGATCGTCCTCGAATCCCTGGAGTTTCCGGATCCGGTGATATCCGTGGCCATTGAACCCAGGACCAAGGCCGATCAGGACAAGCTGGGGATCTCGCTTTCCAAACTCACGCAGGAAGACCCTTCCTTCCGGGTGCATACGGACCGGGAGACCGGACAGACCATTATTTCGGGGATGGGGGAGCTTCATCTGGAGATCATTGTGGATCGGCTGATGCGGGAGTTCAAGGTGGACGCCAACGTAGGAAAACCCCAGGTTGCCTATCGTGAGGCGCTCCACAAGAGCGTAGAGTCGGTCGGGCGTTTCATCCGGCAGACCGGCGGGCGAGGACAATATGGGCACGTGGTCATCAAAATGATACCCTTGGCTCCAGGCTCCGGCGTCCTGTTTGAAGACAAGACCAAAGGGGGTGTGGTCCCCAGGGAATTCATCAGCGCGGTAGAGAAGGGAGTCCGGGAGGCCCTTGCGGGCGGGGTTCTTGCTGGATATCCCATGGTTGACCTTCAGGTGAACCTCATTGACGGATCCTCCCATGACGTCGACTCCTCGGAGATTGCCTTTAAGATTGCAGGATCCATAGCCGTGAAGGAGGGGGCCGTCAAGGCAGCGCCGTATCTGCTGGAGCCGGTGATGTCGGTGGAAGTCGTGGTCCCTGAGAATTATATGGGGCAGGTGATCGGCGATTTAAATGCCAGGCGCGGTCACGTGATCGGGATGGAGTCCAGAGGGAACATCCAGGAGATCAAGGCGCATGTCCCCTTATCGGAGATGTTCGGATATTCCACGGATCTCCGTTCCGAAACCCAGGGAAGGGCTACGCATACCATGCAGTTTTCGCATTATCAGGAGGTTCCGCGCCAGATTTCTGATGAGATCATAGCGAAGATACAGGGAAGATTTTGAAATTTCAAATTTCAAATTTGAAATTCGTTTCTCAGAAAAGGAGGGAGATCCATGGCGAAGGCTAAATTTGAACGGACGAAGCCTCATGTGAACATTGGGACCATCGGTCACGTGGATCACGG
>Ga0210039_1004474_pt1 | contig 10172 bp, 7 predicted proteins | sample CryGeyCG2114_250_3_FD_185460 | JGI IMG/M metagenome (GOLD analysis project Ga0210039, IMG submission 185460) | Groundwater microbial communities from aquifer - Crystal Geyser CG17_big_fil_post_rev_8/21/14_2.50 (SPAdes) (version 2) | ecosystem: Environmental > Aquatic > Deep subsurface >... | reverse complement strand
GACTGTACTGGTCCGCCGTGCCGATACCGGTCGCTGCGAGCGCAGTCGCCGCAGGTCTGCAATCAAGGCAGGAATGCCGCTGTACCGATCTGAAGCTTCTGCGGCAGTGGCCTTGCGCACGATCGCCACAAGGTCGGCAGCGCGCTCGATTCGAACCTGGTCCTGCTCCAGTCGGCTGGGTGCGTCAGTCACGCCACCGCGAGCCAACCAGGCCAGCAAGGCACCCAGCGACCAGACGTCGGTCTGGGTCGTTGCCGGCTGCCCCGCGCGCTGCTCGGGCGCGGCGAAGGCTGGCGTGAATGCTCGCGGTGACTCCGGATCCGAGTCATCCTCCTCGATCACCCGGGCAATGCCGAAATCAAGCAGCACCGCGCGGCCATCAGCCTCGATCCGGATATTCGCCGGCTTGATGTCACCGTGCACCACGAGCCGCTGATGCGCATGCGCCACGGCCTCGCAGACCTGCTCGAACACATCCAGCAGCTGCATGGGAGCTGCCCCGTCACGCTTCAGCGCCTGGTCGAGATTTTGACCACCGACCCAGTCCATGACCATGTAATAACGGCCATCGCCAGTCTGGCCGCCGTCGAGAATACGCGCCACCGAAGGATGGTCAAGCCGGGCCAGCAGGCGTGTTTCCTGTGCCAGGCGCTCGGCGAAATCCCGATGACGGCCGCGCATCAGCTTGATCGCGACCTGGCGCTCGAAACGGCCGTCGGCACGGTGGCCACGGTAGACCACGCCCATGCCGCCATGCCCGGCCATGGCGTCGATCTGCCACGGCCCCAGCCGGGCACCGGACTGCAGTTGATCAGTTTCCAGCTCGAGCCGGTCCAGGGTCTTTCTCGAGCTTCGTGCCAGCGAAGTTTCGAACAGTTCGGATTCGGAATCTGCTGCTTCGAGCAAACGACTCAGCCAGGCCGTTAGCCTGGGGTGCCGCAGCGACATCTGTTCGAGGCGGCGAGCACGTTCGGCACCATCAAGGTCCAGAAATTGGTCGAACAGGCCGTCCAGAACCCGGCGTCGCAGGCGAGTCAGACGGCTGATGCCTCGATCAGTCGCCATGGCCGGGCCCCAAATCATCACCATGGTCGCTCGAATAGTCGCTTGAGTAATCGGCCAGCTCGGTCCGCAACCAGGCCTGCGCCCGCTTGTACTCACGCCGGGCGGTGCGCGGCGAACAACCCACAAGTTCGGCGATTTCATCCAGCGTGTAGCCGGCAAACATCTTGGCCGAAGCGATCTCGGCCATGCGTGGACTGGCTTCTTCCAGGCGCTGCAGCGCGCGCTCGATCTCGAGCACGGTCGAGGCGTCGGCGCCATCGAACTCGACCTGCTGCTCGTCGAGGGTTTCCGCGGCTCGGCCGGAACCGCGCTTTTGCGCGGCTTCGCGCCGCGCATGATCAAGAATCAGCTGGCGCATCACGATCGCCGCCAGGCGCTTGAGATGGCTGCGGTTCTCGATCTTTCGGCCGGCACCGGCCTGAATCTTCATGAAGGCTTCATTGACCAGCGCGGTGGTCTGCAGGGTCTGGCCGGCGTTGAAGCGATAGCGCTGGTGACGCCCGATCTGCTTCAGATCATCGTAGACCAGCCGGATCACCTCGCCGAAGCCGGCATCCGAGCTGCGCACCTGCTGCAACAGCTGGGTCACTTCGCTCTCAGCCACGGGTTCGAAGACTTCTTCGGCCATTGCGGTGACGACTCCTGGGTGGTTGACGACAGCTCTGGACCGGTCACGATGCCCCCCCGGTAAATGCTCCCGATACTATAGAGCAAAGACCCGAATCAATTGCTGCAAGCCGCGCGTCAGCCATCGCGCTTGTCATTGTCTGCACCAGGCCAGCAATGTATCGGCCAGTCATCGACGTATCGGATATGAACGAGTTGAACGGCGCACGATAGCGTTGGCCGCTGTGCTTTTCAATACAGGTGAAATCTGCGGCGATCACTGCGACCGGCTAAAGCGCGCCCTGCCCGGCCTGGCCGAACGGCTCGGCGTTGATGCCGTGAGCCTGCGTGAAGGTCAGCCGCGGCCCGAAGACGACTTGGGCTGTTCTGACCGACGCGATCTTCTGGGGCTCCCATCAGGTGCTTACCGACAGCGTTGATCCCGTTTGGGCAGCATCTAGCCGGCCGGATGCGCAGGCCGGGTGGCAGGAAGGATCTCATTGACCGTGCGCCCGATTCGCAGCGTCACGACTGGCATCGCGGTGACGCTTGGTCCAGGCACGACCACGTTGCATCAGTTCGACAAACGCTGGCTCATCGCCCTGTCTCAGCGCCCGGGCAAGTTCCTCGATGACCGCACGCAGCCCATCGACCACGCCCGGATGATTCGGGTTCATATGCTGGATTTCGAAGTACAGCCGCGGATTCTCGGCAACCACCGCCGAGGCGATTCCGAGCTGACGGCCGAAGGTGGTCGAAGAGATCTCCGCCAACCGCTCGGCCGGAATTTCGGCTGCCGCGAGGGTCGCGGCGAAGACCAGGTTGAGCGCGTGCGACAGACCAAGTACCCAGGCCATCAGTCGATCGTGCTCGGCCAGGTCCAGTTCGACCAGTTCGACCATGGTGTCGGCAAACAGCGCTCGTGCTTCGGCCAGTGCGCCGGCATGGCCGCAGTCCATCAGCAGCACGTGACGGCCCGCCAGCAAACGCGTATCCGGACCGAACATGGGATGAACCGAGCAGATTTTCAGCCCGGTAGAGGCGGCTCGGCGCAGCCCATCGACCAGCGGCGCCTTGACCGAAGCGACATCGAATACCAGCGCGCTCGGGGCGCGCTCGATCAGCGCATCGAGAATTTTCCGGCTCGGCTCGATCGGCGCGGCAATGACGATCAGCTCGACATCCTCGGGCGCTTCGCGCCAATCGCTGAAACCGCCCTCCGAGGCAGAATCCACAGCAGGATCGGCCACCAGTGGCGCATACCCCTGGCTGTCAAGAAACCGGACCAGCCAGGCACCGAGCCGACCGGCACCGCCGATCACCAGCGCGCGCTTGCCCTGGCCCTGAGCGGCCAGCACGACGCGCTCGGTCTCCTGCCGGGTCAACGAAGCCTCGATCAGTGTGGCAAGCAGGGCTTCGGCCACGTCTGCATCCAGACCCAGACTGGCGGCATGCGCGCGAACTCCATCGAGCACCTCACGCTCACGGCGAAAATCGCGCAACTGGCGACCGGCGAAGCCTTTGGCGCGGCCGATTTCAGAAACGACACGCTGACGTTGCGCGGCTCGCTCGATCAGTTCGCGGTCAATCCGGTCAAGCTCGGCGCGTAGTCGTTCAAGGTCGGGAATGGTGTCGTTCATGGAGTACGCATCCGGATTCGGGTTTCGGCAACAAGAAGGCAGTGCCCATCGTATCCGGTCAGTCCTGGCTTGCCGGTCGGATTCCGGTCACGAATCGCCGAGAGGATTCGCCCGAGCACCGTCCATCGATCGCGCAGTGGCGTGCAGGAGAGGTTTCAAGCTCGGCCCATGAACTCTCCAGTCTCCGTATTCACCTTGATCCGCTCACCCGGCGTGACATAGTCCGGCACCATGACTTCGACACCCGAGATGGTGGTGGCAGGCTTGGCCGAGCGGCTGGCCGTAGCGCCCTTCATTACCGGCGCGGTATCGACAACTTCGAGTTCGACCGACTGCGGCAACTGGATCGCGACCGGGTTGCCGGAAATCACCAGCACGTAGATGCCGGCGAGGCCCTCGGTGATGTAGCCGCCCTGCTCACCGATGGCGGCGTCATTGAGACTGTACTGGGTGTAGTCCTCGTCGTCCATGAATACCCAGTCGTCACCGTCACGGTAAGAATAGGTTGAAAGGCGACGCATCAGGTCGGCCTCGCGCAGCACGTCGTCGCCCTTGAGCGTGAGGTCCTGGCGTTCACCGCCGGGGATGGATTCGAGCTTGAAGCGATACAGCGTATTGCCGCCGCGGGCAGTCGGCGCCGAGCGTGACTGATCACGCACCGCCCAGACCTTGCCCTCGTATTCGACGACGAACCCGCGCTTGATTTCGTTGGCCTTCGGCATGCTGAAATTCGACAGAAGTGGGAGCGCCAGATTGTAGCCGCAGATCCAGGTCGACGGGATCAGAGCGCACTGGCAGCAAAGGTGTCGCAGCGCGCGGGATCACCCGTGTCGAAGCCGATCCGGAACCAGCGCACCCGCTGCTCGGAGGTACCATGGGAGAACGAATCCGGCACTACGACGCCCCGTGACTGGCGCTGCAGGCGATCATCGCCAATCGCGCTCGCGGTTGCCAGCGCCTCCTCGATGTCGCCGGCCTCGAGCCAGGAGTGACGTCGCTCGGCGCGCTGGGCCCAGACCCCAGCGTAGCAGTCAGCCTGAAGTTCCTGTCGCACCAGCAGCCCACCGTCACCTTCGACGCTCTGGCCCAGGCGCCGGGCACGCGTGACGGCATCGGCGGCGCCGGAGACGGTCTGAACGTGGTGGCCGACTTCGTGCGCGATCACGTAGGCCTCGGCGAAGTCGCCGCCGCCGCCGAGGCGAGCTTCCATTTCGCGAAAGAACGAAAGATCGATGTAGACCTGGCGGTCACCGGGGCAGTAGAACGGTCCCATCGCACTGCCGGCGCTGCCGCAGGCCGAACGCACCTGACCGGAAAACAGCACCAGCGTCGGTGCCGGGTAGCGCTCGCCGCGGGCAGCGAAAACTTCAGTCCAGACGTCCTCGGTCTCGCCGAGAATTGCGGCGATGAAGCGACGTGCGGGGTCGTCGGCAGCGGGCGCATCGGTCTGTTCTGCGCCGCTGCTGCCCCGCATCTGCGACACCAGACCGAGCATCTCCAGCGGGTTCTGACCCAGCACCAGACTGAGCACGACGACAATCGCCACTCCGCCAAGACCCAGACCGCCACCGACTGCGGCACGTCGGCCGCGGCGATCATCGACATTGCGGCTCTGCCGCGCACGCTCCCATTTCATCGCCCTGCCCCGCTCGGTGTCAAACCATGATTCTATTGAATTCAGCGCCCGACGTGAACTGGATCGCGCTTTGAAGTGAAATTTGAGCTTGACTTCGAGTCCGAAGCCGTGCTGGCAGGTCAGGCTTGGCTCAAGCGGCGCCGGGGCCGAACGTGATCTCGGCGGCCAGAAGCTCGGCCAGCTGGCGGTAGCTGTCGGCATTCGGATGGTAGCCATCGGCGGCAAAGGCCTCGGCGGATCGTGGCCCGAGTGCAGTGTATTCAGGATGAGCGATCCCACTCCGACCGACGATCAGTGCGGCAGTGGCCCGATTGAAGGTCCGGGCCCGCAGCCCGAACACCTCGGCCAGCGGCCACGGCAAGGCCGGAAAGCGCTCCATCGGCGGGATCGCCAGCAGGCAGATGCTGGCGGCGGGTGAATGCCGGGCAAGTGCTTCGAGCAGGCCGTCAAGATCGGCGCGCCAGCGGCGCACACTGTGCAGGCCAGTCACATCGTTGACTCCGACCGAGACCAGAAAATGATCGACCGATGCGGGCGGCAGGCGCGGCAACAGCTGGGTCTGCGTGGCTGCAGCATCGGCGCCATTGCGGCCGATCGCGCGCCATTCGACTTCTACGCCGCAGCGCTCGGCCCAGCAGTCGGCGACACGGGCCGTGAGCATGGCCTCGGTGCGATCGGCACCCACACCGGCAATGATGGAATCACCGATCCCGACCAGGCGACGCCGTGGGCCGCGTCCGCTGCAGCCCTCGGTTGGGCCCTCGGCCGGACCGAGGCGCAGCGCGCGACGACGCAGCCACATCGCCTGTGGCAGGCTCAACACAAAGCCGGCCCAGAACAGCGGGCCGGCGAGCCAATACGAATTCACCAGGCAATGCCGTAGTCGTCGCCGTAGTCGCTGGCCGCACCGTGCATGGTGCCGAGTTCCTGATCGAACCAGATCGCGGTGGTCGGGTTGTAGGTGCGTTCGACCACATCGACCTCATAACCCATCCGCTGCAGCTCCGCGATCGTGAACGGCGCGACCATCGGCGTGACTTCGACCCGACCCGGCTCGGCCTGGTGAGCGCCGAACGAACTCTGCATCTGGTAGCCAAGAATATTGCCGCGGCCTTCGGCGGCCTGCTGCACGTTCATGTCCCATTCGACCATGTTGAGGAAGAACTGCAGCAGGTTCTGGTCCTGCGAATCACCACCCTGAACCGAAAACGCCAGCAGCGGCTTGCCGCCCTTGAGCGCGATCGAGGGAGTCAGCGTGACCCGCGGCCGTTTGCCCGGTGCGACCACGTTGAACGGGTTGAGCGTCTCGTCGAGCACGAAACTCTGCATTCGCTGGCTCAGGCCGACACCCGTGTTTCCTGCGATGAAGGCCGGAATCCAGCCGCCGGACGGTGTCACCGAGACCACCCATCCGTCCTTGTCGGCGGCCTGAATCGAGGTCGTGCCGGCAAGAAAGGCCTCGCGATCGCTCATCATCCGGGCCTGCTGGAAACCGTCGACGCCGAGCGCCTCGGCCTCGGGCGGCTCCGGGGTCCACTTCTGGCGCAGTGTTTCGAACGGATTGGTGCCGCCCTGAAACGGGTACGGATCGCCCGGCTTGAGGTTCTCGACCATGCGCTTCATCGAGATACTTGCGCGGCGCTGCGCTGCATACTCTTTCGACAACAGTCCAGTGATCGGCTCGGCCGGCGGAAAATACGGGTCACCATAGTAGAAATCGCGATCGGCGAAGGCAAGGCTCATGGCCTGGTACAGCGTTTGGACGTAGCGGGTCGAGTTGTAGCCCATCGCCTTGAGGTCGAAGCCCTCGAGGATGTTCAGCGTCTGCAGCATCACCGGGCCTTGAGTCCAGGTGGTCAGCTTGTAGACCTCGATGCCGCGGTAATCGGTCGAGACGGGCTGTTCGATCTTCACTTCCCAGTTCGCCAGGTCCTCGGCGCTGAACAGGCCGCCGGCATCGCGCGTGGCGCGCACGATTTCTTCGGCGATGACACCGCGATAGAAGATCTCGTAGGCGGCCTGGATCGCCTGCTTGCGGTCCTTGCCGGCGGCCAGTGCCTCGGCCTCGGCCTCGACCAGTTTTTCCAGCGTGGCCTTGAGCTCGGGCTGGCGAAAGATCTCGCCGGGGCGCGGGGCGGCCGGGCTGGACGGATCGTCCGGATCGCGATGCGGCAGGAACACGCGGGTCGAATCCGGCCATTGCTCGATGATCGAACGTCGGCGCTCGATATTGGCCGACTGCGAGGCCTCGATCGGATAACCCTCGGCCAGGGATATCGCCGGTGCCAGGACTTCGGCCAGGCTCAGGCGACCGTATTCGGCCAGCATTACCATCAGGCCACCGGGGGTGCCGGGCGTGACCGCCGCCAGCGGCCCGAATTCGGGCGGATACAACATGCCCTGTTCGCGGAAAAACTGCGGCGTCGCGCCGCTCGGGGCCACGCCAAGCGCGTTGATGCCGATAACCTTGCCGGTCTCGGGATTGAAGATCAGCGCCTGGGTCTCGCCGCCCCAGCCGAGCACGTCCCACATCGTTGCCGTGGCCGCCAGCATCGCCGCGGCAGCGTCGACCGCGTTGCCGCCACGCTGGAAAATCATGGCTCCGGCCATCGCACCCTGCGGCTTGCCGGTCACGGCGACCCATTCCTTGCCGAGCAGCACCGGGCGAGCGGTTCGCTGTGCCAGCAGTTCGGCCGGCAGACTCGCCAGCAGCAGCATCGCAAAGGCCGCAGCCACGCCAATCGAGGTTCTGAATGGCATCGGAAATCTCCGTAACAGTGAACGTCCGAGAATAGCAGAGCAGCAGCACACTCCCTGCGGCACGATCCTCCTCTCGATCCTCCTTCCAATCATCGCCGCAATCCTAGTGCCAGCAACCGTCTGAATCGCCATCCGCGGGCAGCGCGTTGCTCACTCGCGCCGGACCGACTGCACCAGGTGCTGCACATTGAGCTGCGCCGTGACATTGCCGCGCCAGCGATTGAGTTCGAGGCGATAGGTCACATGCAGCGGCTCGGGCAGCTCGGTGTGACACAGCGCGCCGGCACGAAAGGCGATCGCATCGAGCACCGGGCCACCCGCCTGCGGTTCAAGCACCAGTTTCAGATGACCGGCACCAACCACACACCGTTCCAGAACCCGGAAGCGACCATCGAACAGCGGCTCCTCCCAGCCCTGGCCCCAGGGTCCGGCATCGATCAGTGCCCGGGCCGTTTCAGCCGATAGCTCATTGGCGCTCAGTTCACCGTCGCTCCAGACCTGGTCGGGCGCAAACTCCAACCGCGACACCGCGGCATCGAAGGCGGATTGGAAGTCCTCGAGCCGGGCATGCTCCAGGCTGAGTCCGGCGGCCCGTGCATGACCACCGAAGCGATCGATCAGACCGGGCTGGGCGGCATCGATCGAGGCCAGCAGGTCGCGCATGTGCACGCCCTCCGGACTGCGGCAGGAGCCCTTCCACTCATCGCTGCCATCACCTGCAGGGGCCAGCGCAATCGAGGGGCGACGGCGATGCTCGCAGATTCTCGAAGCCACCAGGCCGACCACGCCGGGGTGCCAGTCCGGATCGAACAGGCAGTAGCCCGCCGGTTCGCCGTCCAGGCCATCCAGCATCGCTTCGGCGATCTGCTCGGCCTGGGTGGTCATTTCGGCCTGGATCTGCTGCCGTTCGCGATTGAGGCGATCGAGTTGCTCGGCCAGCGGCAGAGCACGTTCGAAATCATCCTCCAGCAGGCAGCGAATGCCGATCGAAATGTCATCGAGCCGGCCGGCGGCATTCAATCTCGGCCCGGCGATGAATCCAAGATCGCTTGCTGCCACATGGGCGAGGTTGCGGCCGGCCACTTCCAGCAAGGCGGTCACGCCCGGCTGGCAGTGACGGCTGCGGATTCGCGCAAGGCCCTGGTAGACCAGGCGCCGGTTGTTTTCGTCCAGCCGCACCAGATCGGCCACCGTACCGAGCGCGACCAGGTCCAGCAGCGAATCAAGCCGAAAACCGGCGTCGCGGCCACGTCGTCGCAACTCGGCGCGCAGCGCAATCAGGGTGTAGAACATGACTCCGACCCCGGCCAGGTGACGCGAACCAAACGGATCGCCAGGACAATTCGGATTGACGATGGCACTGGCCCCCGGCAAGGTCGGGCCCGGCAAATGGTGATCGGTCACTACCACCTCGATTCCGGCCGCGCGCAGCCGCTCGATACCGGCATGCGAGGAAATTCCGTGATCGACCGTGACCACCAATGCCGGTCGATCTGCAAGGCACTCCTCGGCCAGCTTCATCCCCAGGCCGTAGCCGTGACGGACCCGGTCCGGCATGCGCCACTGCACATCCCGCGCGCCCAGCCCGCGCAGGCCGCGCACCGCCAGCGCGGTGCCAGTGGCACCGTCGGCATCAAAATCCCCGACTACGACGATACGACGCTGCTGCTCGATGCATTCGGCCAGCAGCCGCACCGCCACGTCCAGCCCGGACAGGGTCGGCGGCAACAGTGCCGTGAGCGAATAATCCGGTGCTACTTCGGCGCCGCGTGCAGCCAGAGCGCGCGCGATTACTGGCAATGCTGCTGCGGGCACCGACTTCGGTACACTGCGACGTCGCAACTCGACCCGCCGGATCATTCGCTGTCCTCGACAAAGCCGCGGACCGGCCCGCGCCGCCAGAAAGCGTAGCGATCGCCGGGTGCCAACTGCCAGCGGCCACGATTGCCGACCAGCTCGACCGGCACTCGCAGCTGATTCAGCCAGCGCGATTCAAGCCTTTGCAATGCTGCCGCAGGGTCCGGACCCGACAATGGCCAGTACAACAGCAGGTCCGTGTCCCGATCCGTCTCTGCGGCCGCTTCAATCGAGTCCAGCGCAACCCCGAGCCAGCGCGCCAGTCCGGCCATGCAGGCTTCTCCGGAATCATCACAGACAGCCAGCCGTGACGAAGGCGCCTGCGAGACGCGGCCCGTGCCCCAGAACCAGAGCCCGAGTGAGCGTTGATCCGCACGATCCAGCGCTCGAAACTGGTGAAACAGCATCTGGCTCTCGTTGATCAGCCGGTGCCAGCATCGAGCATCGGTCCCTGATGGCAGCACTTCATCCAGCCGCCGCCCCTGCGCCTGTGCCAACGGCAGGAATTCAGCGGCCGGCGGTGCTTCGAGTTCGAGCAGACCGAAGCCTTGCCCCGGTGCCACCTGCCAGGTCAGCCCCTCGGCGGCAAACATCGCGCCCAGCTCGGC
>Ga0210039_1004468_pt1 | contig 10179 bp, 12 predicted proteins | sample CryGeyCG2114_250_3_FD_185460 | JGI IMG/M metagenome (GOLD analysis project Ga0210039, IMG submission 185460) | Groundwater microbial communities from aquifer - Crystal Geyser CG17_big_fil_post_rev_8/21/14_2.50 (SPAdes) (version 2) | ecosystem: Environmental > Aquatic > Deep subsurface >... | reverse complement strand
TTTGAATGGCGCGGGGGTGGAGTCCGTGCAGGGGAAGTGGGAGGAGATGTTTGGAATAAAAGATGAAAGCGGAAAGATGAAAGATGAAGAGGAAAGAGGAAAGAAGAATGAAGGGAAGAAAAGCGTAAAGCGTAAAACGAAAAAAGTGGCGGCGATATCGTCCCCGAAGAGGAAGAAACCTGCTGTAAAAAAACCTGCAGAGAAGAAAAGCGCGAGCAAGAAACCAGCGGCGAAGAAGACGATCGCAAAGAAAACCGTGAAAGAGAAGAAGGTTGGCGGATAGATATTGGCGTTTGCGTAGTGTAGCCTATTGATGCGAGAGGCTTTCACCATAACCAATTAATTCTTGGATGATTTGCTTATTGTCATCCAATTCTTTCTGAGTCAACACAACCTTGATTATTTCGGAACGGAAACTTTTGTTGCACTCAATACCTTTTTCTTCAAGTTTTGCGATGAAACTGTCTCTTTCGTCCCCGATCCGCACCTCGAAATGAATGTGCGAACCTTTTCTCGGATGACACCAAAGAAAATTTCTTCCACTCGTACCAATGGCAACATGACTTTTGTTGTAGGTTATTTTTGGTTCTGATATTCCTTTGACAATTCCAACCAGTAAATCTAAGAGTTCAATAGATTTCGCGCTTGCACGGGATTCCCAGTATTTTCTGTCAGTTAATTCTTGTATCCCTTGTTCCTCCTCATCACCAGTTTCAACAATATCGAGGACTTTGACAAAATTCAAGAACAGTTGATTGTCAACTTTAAAAGCATTTAACTGAATAGCAATTATTGGAATAGCCCTGTTCATCAATCCAATAATATTGAAGAATCTATTTGTAATATCTTCTGTGACTATAACCGCTCGGTGTTCTAGGGTTGGGTACCTTCTTCTTTCAATATCCCAATATTCAATGGTTCTGATAATATGGCTTTCATCTAGTGTTCCAAGCATTATTTCAATCTCATATCTGGTTGCGTCTTCGGGATCAAACATTAGAAAATCAATTCTCCCTCCTGTGTATTGTGGCCGTTCACGTCGGATAATTTCCAAATTGCCAAGACCAAGGATCGAGGCGTCTTCATTTATGCGATCTTGGAGCCATTTTTCATCTTTGCCAACCTCTCTTAACTTAACAGGTTCAGCCTTTTTGTATTCCATTTTTGTCTCCTTTGCATTGTATAGGCTTTCTACTCTGGTCTCACAACATACCCCTGCAATTCGTCAGGTGACGACCCGTCAGATCTCCCAGGAAAAGGTCACTTTGCCGATGGCGGGGAGTTTTGTCCCGTTTTCGGGGGTCAGCAATTTGAAGCAGGGGATGGGGGTTGGGGAGGGTGTGTCGGTGGGCGTGGAGGTGGGGGTAAAAGGGTGTTGGTCGCGGTCGGCGCGGGGGTGTCCGTGGATGTCGGCGCGAGGGTGGGGGCAGGGGTCGCGGGGATGCCGAGGGCGCGTCCGCAGGCGGCGAGGAAGGCCGCGGTGAGGGAGGTGAGGGTCAGTTTGAGGAAGTCGCGGCGGGAAATGTTTTTGGACATGGGAACCCTCCGAATCTGGTTTTCTGGTAAAGACCTGACATGTCTCATCCGCGCCGTGGTTAATCGAGTCGCGCGCGTGGATATGGGTTTCGATTAATCGGACTCTCGCGGAGACATGTCAGGTCTCTCTGCCAGCGTCATTTCTTCTCTTCCGATAATTTTTCTTCGATGGCAGTTATGAATTTCACAGCCGAGTTCACCGCGTCAATGGCTTGCTCTTCCGTGACCACCAGCATATCCCGATAGTCCCCAGACTGGCGCATATCAAACGCACGATGGAACAGTTTCCCCAACTCTTTGGGAAGGATATTCTGCTTGATAAAGTTTTCATCGAAAAGCGCGATAACGCCCTGATGTTTGGATGAGCCCCTGTCAATCGTAATGAGCAATGCCAGCGCCGCGTAAAACATGGCGTAATACGCGCGGTTGACCGTACTTGCATAACTGCCCTTTTGCGCCAGCATTAATCACGCGTCATTCAATGACTCATGGGCGCGTTCCATGCGGTATTGGATCAGTGCCTTCTTGTCGTAAGGCTTCTCGCTCATACCACGATCCCCTCCTGCTTGACTGCGCGGTAAAACGGCGAAGCCGAGAGACGCCTCCATTCGTTCTTTTCTGCAGGAACGACGGAAATGACTTTGCCCGCGTCCAGTCCCACTTCCCAGGCGACATCGGACGCGAGGTAGATCATGGAACTATCCAGCGAAGGCAGGAACACCAGCAGGTCAATGTCTGAATCGCTTTTCGCGTCGCCCCGCGCCTGCGAACCGAACATGATAACCTTGACGGGTTGCTTTAATTCCTCTGTCAAGCGTTCGCGTACTTTTCGAGCGAGTTTCAGGGCGCGCACCCTGGGTTGGTATTCCTTCATGCCGCGATTATAAACCAAGCGCGGACATTTCCGCGCATGATCTTTCCGAATCAAACGTCCCTGATGTTTCTGGCTTCAGGGACGTTCGTTTAGATTCCCGTAATCTCTGGCGCATGCTCGTCTTCGTATTTTTCGATCAGCAGGCGGCGAGGAAGGTCACGCCGAGGCCAGCACACCCTCCCGGTGTGCCATCCAAATGGGTATTTCTAATTGTCGCCATGGGTAAATCTAATTGTCGTTGACAGAACGGTAGCAAAAAAACATACCGAGTTGATGAAGCAATTCCATCAAAAAGGGACATTGTGGACACGCATCAATAACATTATCGAAACTCCCCTGTTTGTAGAAAGCCAGTTGACCAGTATGATTCAGATTGCGGACGTGTGCGCCTACGCCTTGCGTCGGTACCTCGAAAACGGCGAGGAGGAATTATTCGACATGTCTTCCAAAGGGCGGATAGAAAAGACGGGATCGTTGTCGGTGTCAGGCACTTTACCGGTCCGAACTGCGCTTGCAGGATTTGTAGCGGTCATCGGAAGGTTGCGTAATGAAGCCACGTTCCGCCGCGCATTCGCTGGAGGATTTGGATAAGGGGTTGGATGCGTTCAAGATGGTGGGGAAGAAGTTGGGTGTGATTTAGTCGGATAGTCGGTTAGTCTGATAGTCAAATAATCGGGCGGCGGAGGGAGGGTCGCCGCCTTGCAATCAACACGGCCTCCGAGCAACCACTCGGAGGCCACGTCTACCTGTGTACATGTGTGCTTGTCTACTTCGCCTTGACCGTGATCATCTTCGGCTTGACTTCCTCCGCCTTCGGCAGGGTGGTGGTCAGCACGCCGTTCTCGAACTCGGCTTTGGCCTTGTCCGAGACCACCGCGGTCGGCAGGGCGAAACTGCGCTCGAAAGCGCCGTAGCGTTGTTCGCGCAGGTGGTAGGCTTTCTCCTTTTTCTCTTCCTCCTGTTTGTACTCGCCCTTGAGCGACAACATGTCGCCAGTGATGGAGATTTGAACAGCGTCGGCTTTCAGGCCGGGCAGGGCGGCCTTCACGACCACCTCGTTGTCGGTCTGGTACAGGTCCACGGCGGGAACCTGCCAGCCGCCGGCCGTGCCGAGCGACGGGGTGAACGCGTCGTTGAACAGGCGGTCCATCGCTTCACGCAGGGTGATCATCTCGCGCATCGGTTCAAAACGGATTAAGTTGGACATAGCAGACTCCTTTCTTGTGCTATTGGATGTTGGATTTACGCCCTTAATTTAAACGGCCTGCGTTTAAAAAACGCAAGCCGTTCGTAAAATTTTCGTCAGAGAATTTTTATTTTATCGGCGCGAGGCCGTGTTTACCTGTGTACTTGTCTACCTGTCTACTTCCCCCTCCTAAAATCCACAAACCGATACCCCACTCCCCGCTCCGTGAGAATATACTTGGGGTTGGCAGGTTCCTTTTCCAGTTTCTGGCGCAGGTAGTTGATGTAGAGACGGACGTAATGCGGCTCGTCGCGGTACTCGTAGCCCCAGACTTTTTGTAGCAATTGATCGTGTGAAACCACCCAGCCCGCGTTCTGGACCAGGTGAAAGAGCAGGCGGTATTCGGTGGGACGCAGTTTGACGAGCTTGCCTTCCAGCCAGATCTCGCGGCGGTCAAAGTCAATCTTGAGACGTTCATCCACCTCGATCAGTCCGTGCATCGAACCGGTGGCGCCCTCCGTGCGGCGCAGGACGGCTTTTACGCGGCTGGTCAGTTCGCGCGGGCTGAACGGCTTGGTGACGTAATCGTCCGCGCCCAACTCGAGGCCGCGCACGCGGTCATCTTCCTCGCCTTTGGCGGTCAGCATGATGACCGGCACGTTGCTGACCTCGCGGATGGTTTCCAGCACGTCGAAGCCGTCCACGTCGGGCATCATCACGTCCAGCAGGATCAGGTCGGGCGTGAAATCGCGCATTTTGCTGATAGCCTGCTTTCCGTTGAAAGCCTCGGAGACCAGGAAGCCGTCATGCTCCAGGTTCATGCGGATGAAGCGCACCATGCGCTCCTCGTCGTCCACGACCAGGATCTTTCTTCGATCGAATTCTTCGGGCATGGAGTTACTCTCTCACGAAACTGATGACCTGTTCGGATTCTTCGCCGCTCAGGATCTCGATGAAACTGATCTTGTCCAGCGGCCAGATGATCTTGACGGCGCGCGAGTCAATGTAATGCAGGTCTTTTCCGTCGCGGCGGCGCGGATTGGTGACGGTAATGACCGTGTCGGCGGACTTGGGGAGTTCGTCCACTTCGCCCGCAACCGGTTCTTCACCGGAGAGATGGAGGAGAACGGTATGTGACATGTTGTCCCTTTCGTTGTTATCGGATCAATACCTGGAATTTGAATTTTCCAAGCGCCACCACATCGCCGTGGTTGAGCAACCGCTCGACGTTGGCCGTCAGGCGTTTGCCGTTCACGTAGGTGCCGTTGGCGGACCCGAGATCCATGAGAATGACGCGTTTGCCGTCCCGTTTGAGCAGGGCGTGCATGCGCGAGACGCCTCCCGCGTAGGCCATGTACGGCGACAGGTCCAGGTCCGGGACGGCCGGCTGGCCTTCGCTCACGCGTCCGAGGGTGAACTCGTCGCGTTCGGCCAGCGGCAGGATCTGGCCGCTTTCCATCAGGTGCAGGGAACCCCAGCCATGATCGGTGATGGGTTTGGGCGCGGACGGGATGTTGGTATCCCCGCCGACAGGGGCGATGACTTTGTCGGTGCGGATGGATTGGGTCGAGAGATCCATGTCGGATAATTGCGCGCCACAATCCGAACAAAAGATGGCGCCGGGCGAATTCTTATGCAGGCAATTTTTACAGGTGATCATGTCGAACTTTCTCCCTCTTGCATCAGCAACGCGCGGGTTGCATATTTAATCTCTTTCTCGCCGGTGAGCGAAAAAGCGCGTTTTCGCTGGATGTTTTCGGCTTCCAGCAGGACCGTGTTTGCCAGGTCGCGGTGTCCCTGCTCCAGCAGGTGGGCGGCCAGGTTTTTGAGCGAGCGCGTGGCCTGTGCCAACTCGCCATTCTGGGATTCGGCGCGCGCCCGTTCCTGCATGCGATAGAGCGTCAGCCGCGAAAGCGCCTGCAGGATGGCGGAAGGCGGCGAGACCGGGGCGGGTTCGTCGGCCACTTCGCGTTCCAAGCGGATGCGGATGGGAGGCAGGGGCGTCGGACGCGCGGCCATGACGATTTTGAGATTCCCGTCGAGCAAATGCGTTCCCTGTGGCTTGAGCGCCGGGGGTTGCACCAGGAATTCGAACAGGATGCTGAGGTCTGTATCCCGCAGGACGGAACCCAGGCGCGTCATTTCGCCGAACGACACCGGGCCGGTTTCCGGCTGCAGGCGGAAGGCGTAGTTCAGGCTGATGCCGTCCTGCAGTTTGCTTTCCAGCGTCACTTCCTCGACCAGGACGCGCGTCAGGTTGCGGAATTTTTCAGCCAGCAGTTTTTGGATTTCCTGCGGGCGGGCGATGTAGCGGCTGGTGTTTCCGGTGCGGCTCGCCACCTGGTCCAGGAAGGTATCGTTCCAGTCCGTGCCGATGCCCATCACGCTGATGCCAATCCCCTCCTGCGCGGCTTTTGTCGCGAGTTTAATGCAGGCCTCTTCATCCCCGTAAGTGTGGCCGTCGGTAAGCAGGATCAACTGGTTAACCCGCCGCGCGTCCAGGCCGCGGCGCATTTCGTTCATTCCACATTCCAGCCCCTGGAACAATTCCGTCGCGCCGGAGGCCTGGATGTCGCGGATGCGCGACTCCAGTTTCTGGCGGTCGGCCTGGTACGCGGCGGGGATGATGACCTCCGCCCGGTCGCTGAAGGCGACCACGCTGAAGATATCTTCCGGGCGCAGGCCGCGCATGAATTGGATGGCGGCCGCCTTGAGCAGGTCCATCTTCGCATCTTTCATGGATGTGGAGCGGTCCAGTACCAAACAAACATTTAGCGGCGGGATGGGGAACGGCTCATTTTGATGGTGCGCCCGCAGGTTCAACAATACGTAGACCAACTGTGGTTCATCCATCCTGACCAGTTGAGGGCGGCTGTATAAAACTTCATGGAAGATGGGATTGGAATCCGTCTCCTCTTTCGGGAGCGTTGCGTCGTAAGCCTTGCGCCGCTTGGGGTTGGATAGCGTCTCGTACGCCTGCTGGACCTCCAGGAAGATTTCCGTTTCGCCGGGCGCCTGGTTCTTGTCGGGATGCAGGCGTTGCGCGGATTCAATATAGGCGCGCTTGATCTCCTCTGGTGAGGCATCCCTACGAATACCTAAAAGGGCGTAATAGTCCGGCGGGATCGTCATTGATTATTGCCCTGCCAGTTGGACCAGGACGACGCTGATATTATCCGGGCCGCCGGCGGCGTTGGCCGCCGAGACCAGGTTTTGGCAGGCGCGTTGCAGGTTGGGGGCCTCACGCACTGCCTGCAACAGGTTCTGTTCTGAAATCACGCCCCACAACCCGTCGCTGCACAGCATGAGCAGTCCGGCGGTTGGGAACGGGATCGTGAAAATATCGGGTTCGAGCAGTTCGCCCTGGCCGAGGGCGCGGTACAGGACGTTGCGGTGCGGATAGTTCGCGGCTTCTTCCGGGCTGATGTGGCCGAGTTCCTCGAGGCGTTTGACCAGCGAATGGTCGCGCGTGACCGCCTCGAGTCGCCCGTCCGGGTAGACCATGTAGGCGCGGCTGTCGCCCACGTGGGCGATGGTCACCTGCTGCCCGAGGATCAGCGCGGCGGTCAGGGTGGTGCCGCTGCCGGGCGCCTCGCGCTGGATCACCTTTTGGGCTTCGGTCACAGCCGACTGCATGATCTCCTGGAGCGATTCATCCGGCAGCTCGGCTTTCAGGTTGAACAGGTAGGGATGGAATTTTCGCATGATCATTCCCGCCACGGTGCGGATGGCGGCGTTGCTGGCCACTTCGCCAAACTGGTGGCCGCCCATGCCGTCGGCCACGATGTACAGGCCAAAGGGCGTGTTGCCGCTGTTGCCTGCCAGCGTGGAGGTGATGGCCAGCACGCTGTCCTCGTTCAGGTCGCGCTGTTTGCCCATGGATTGCCCGCAGGCCGCGATGAGTTGCTGGGTGTCGAAACGGGCATTGGCATTGCTGGTGATGGATTGGAGTTGCAGCTCGCTTAACGGCGCGGTGGTGGCGCTATCCTGGCGAGGGGCGGCGGGCTTTTGGAACAACTTGCGGAAATAATTACGCACAGTGGACTCCTTCTCAAGCAAGCAATGCGTACACTTGGTGGTCGGTGGAACCGACGTAAACAATATCGTCGTAGACGAGCGGCGTGCCGGTGATGGGACCTTGGGTGGCGAATTTCCAGCGCAGGCGCCCGGTGCGATATTCGAGACAATAGATTTGCCCATCCGCCGAGCCGCAATAGACCGAATCCTTGTACACCACCGGCGATCCGCTGACCTGGTGTTCAGTGCGGAAACGCCAGAGTTCGCGGGCGCTCTGGGTTTCGATGGCGTAGATGAACCCGTCCACCGCGCCGGCAAAGACGATGTTCTCGGCCATCGCGGGGGAGACGATGGAGCCTTTCCCCAGCCGGTAGCGCCAGAGCAGCCAGCCATTCCGCCCATCGAGCGCATACAGGGTGCTGTCCATCGAGCAGAAATAAACGGCTTGCCCGCCTACAATGGGGGAGGAGGTAATGGCGCGCTTGGCCTGGAAGCGCCATTTCAACTCGCCGCGAAAATCCACCGCGTAGAAATCCCCGCTCTCGTTTCCCACGTAGACGAGTTCGTTGGCGACGAACGGCGTCGAGCGGACGGGGGAGGCGGTCTCGAATTTCCAGGCGGCGCGGCCGGTGTTCAGGTTGACTGCGTGCAGGTAGTGATCGTCCGAGCCGATAAAGACGTGTCCCTCGGCGATGCGCGGCGAGGAGCGGATGGGGCCGTCGGTGTAGTACGTCCAGGCTACTTTGCCCGAGCGCGCTCCCACCACGTGCAGGCGCTTGTCCTCCGAGCCAAAATAGACATTGCCTTCGTAGACACCCGGCCGCGAGACGATCCCGCCGTCGGTGGGGTATTTCCATTGAAATTTGCCGTCGGCCGCGTTCAAGGCATACAGGTTGTTGTCGTACGAACCGATGAAGAGCGTCCCCTGGTGGATGGCGGGCGTGCCGCGGATCTCGTCTTCGCAGGGGAAGGTCCACAACGGTTTGACCCCGCTGGCTTGCAGGCCGCTGGTGGGCATGTGAGAAAGCATGCCGGTCTTGCGCCCGGCGTTCAACAGGGCCTCTTTCATGTCCGCCGCGGAGGGGAAGCGATCCTGGGCGTTGTATTGCAGCGCGGTGGCGATGACCGCTTCCAGGTCGGGGGAGATGGCGGGATTCATCTTGCGGACGGGGCGTTCATCGAACGAGAAGGGCGGTTCCAGGCGCGGGTCGCGGCGCGTCAACGCGTGGTGCAGGGTGGCGCCCAGGGCGTAGATATCCGCCAGCGGGGTGGCTTCGCCGCGATATTGTTCGGGCGGGGAATAGCCCTCGGTGCCGATCATCGTCCCTTTGATGCCGGTCTGGAAGGTCTTGGCGATGCCGAAGTCCACCAGGATCACATCGCCATTGTGATTGATCATCACGTTGGAGGGCTTCATGTCGCGGAAGATGATCGGATCGGGTTTGTGGGCATGCAAGTAGGCCAGCACGTCGCATAATTCGATGCCCCAGGTGAGCGCCTGCTCTTCGGGCAGGAAACCGTCCGCCTCTGCGATGATGGCTTCCAGGTCTTTGCCGTGAATGAATTCCAGCACGAGGTAGGAACGGTCGTCCTGCGAAAAATAATCGTAAATGCGCGGGATGGAGGGATGGTTGAGCGTGGCCAGCAGGTTGGCCTCGCGTTCGAAATTCTTGACGATCGTCTGGCGGACGAGCGGGTCGGGCGCGAGGTTGATCATTTCCTTGGCCGCCACCAGTTTGACCACGTTGGGGAAATGCAGGTCGCGGGCGCGGTAAACCGAGCCCATGCCGCCCACCCCGATCACTTCCTGGATCAGGTAGCGTTGCGCAAGTGTCGTGCCAGCCTGCAACTGTCGGCGCGGCGCCGGGTCGTTCCCGTCATCCAATGGCTGGGTGATGCGATGTGTGTCCAGGGACATCCTCCTGCATGGTGTAGATTATATTGTGCAAAGACGGTATTGGCAACCGTACCTTTAGGTTCAATTTCTTCATTTTTGCAAGCCTGCCCCCACAGGCTTCCCCGCGTGGGACTCCAACTCCGCCTTCGGCAGGGTTTCGCGAGCAAATACGTGGCGTGTTATAATTCAAACCATGAGAAGAAAATTCTCCATCCCCCGCAAACGAATCACCGAATTCTGCAAACGCTGGAGCATTAACGAGTTTGCCTTGTTCGGGTCGGTTCTGCGCGAAGACTTCCGTCCCGACAGCGACATTGACGTGCTGGTGAGCATTGACCCCAAGGCGCATATTGGTCTGCTGGAAATAGTCCAAATGCAGATCGAACTCGAGAAAATGTTCAAACGCCCTGTAGACCTGGTTGAAAAAGAGGGACTTCGCAACCCGTATCGAAGGCGTAATATTCTGCGAACCGCACAGGTGGTTTATGCCGCTGGATGAACGGGAATTATCCTACCTGTGGGACATGGAAAATGCCGCGAAAGAAATTATTGGATTCATGCGCGGCGTCAAGTTTGCCAAATTCGAGAAGGACAAGAAGTTGCGCTACGCGGTGGAGCGTCAGCTGCTTGTCATTGGCGAAGCGGCTAATCACGTCTCTCCTCAACTAC
>Ga0210039_1004465_pt1 | contig 10194 bp, 4 predicted proteins | sample CryGeyCG2114_250_3_FD_185460 | JGI IMG/M metagenome (GOLD analysis project Ga0210039, IMG submission 185460) | Groundwater microbial communities from aquifer - Crystal Geyser CG17_big_fil_post_rev_8/21/14_2.50 (SPAdes) (version 2) | ecosystem: Environmental > Aquatic > Deep subsurface >... | reverse complement strand
GCCCAGAAAAGGCAATAGCGTTAACTAATGAAGCCATAAGCCAATCTTTGGAACATAACAGAATAGACAACCTTAACGACCATTATACGCTCCTTTCAGATGCTTATGAAAAAAATGGAAATACCACAGCTGCTCTAAACATTATGAAAAAATGGAAGAACCTGAAAGACAGTTTGGACTTCTATAAAAGCATTGAAACTATTCAAGAAATAACAGCGAAATACGACTTCGCTAGGTCTACCGAAATTTTAAATGAGAGTAAAGCTCAGACCTCGTTCTTTCAAAAGCTAACCACGCAATTAGCCGTAGTTCTTGTTCTGGCAATCTTCATTAGTATTTATTTCTACCATCGATTCAACAAAAAAAGAATCGAAGCTGCTCTTGCCTCAGATGAAGTCGAAGATTTAAATCAGCAAATCGAAGAACTACAAAACATCAAAGAAAAGGAAAGTAAAAAATTCATCAGCCTTAAAAGTAAAGCAGTCATTCAATTGGATGATCTTATGTTTGTGCAATCTGATGGACATTATCTTGAGTTTTACTTAGAGAGCAAAACAAACCCTGAAATTGACAGAGGTACCCTAAAAGAACTGTTATCTGATTTGCCAGAAAACGTCTTTATTCAGATTCATAGGTCATGCATCGTAAACATCCTCTTTGTACGCGAAGCTTACTCTAACAAATTGGTGCTTTTGAATAATCAAGAGTTGAACATTTCCAGAAGTTTCAAGGCCAATATTGACCAAGTATTAAAAAGCAAAAGCTAACCAAACGATCTTCAAGTTTTCTCCACCCTATTAATGCATGCTACTCATGCCCGATTGATTGTCGTTCATGACATTCAAGGTCTTTTCATTCCAATTTGATTTAGAATACCACATGTCATTCGTGTACAAAGGCATGCCACCCACGACATTTTTTTTTCTCGCGGCAAATGATTCCCCAACTTCCATGGCAATTATCACTACCCAAAGTCGGGGACACTTTAAAGTATAAAATATGGCATTTGGAAAATTTCGAGAGACTCGAAAGACCATAGAGAATAAGTTATCTACCAGAGAAATGGAAGTTCTTCAAGCTTTAGCCCATGGCCATTCAAGAAAAGCCATTTCAGAAAAACTTTCGATTTCGGTACTCACCTATGATGAACACCGAAAAAACATCAAAATAAAGCTTGGCCTTAATAGTCAAGCGGACTGGGCTTCGGCACTGGTGCTGTTTAGACAGATTAGAGTAGATAAAACGATTTAAAAACCAATAAAATAAAACGATCCATAACCATTTCACTCATGAAGAAACATTTACAGCTACTTACTATGATTTGTGCCCTCCTGATGTTTTCAGGACTAAGTCTTTATTCGTTTCCATTTCAGGAAACAGCAGTGCAAGACAACGGGCGAAAGATGAATTTCCAAGGTACTTTGTACGAAAACGGAGAACCTGTTAATGGTGATCGCTCCATGACTTTCAGCATTGAATTGGACGAAGACATCTGGACAGAAACTCAAACGGTTCAGGTGATAGAAGGACTTTATTCCGTGATTTTGGGCTCCATTTCTCCAATTCCAACGGATCTTTTCTACGGAGTTGAGGGAAGAACTTTAACCATAAGTGTTGGAAGTACAGTTTTAGGCTCTACAGAATTGCTTTCTCCCTTTTCTCCACAACCTATTGGCCCAGTGGATGATTTACCAAGAAGAATACTCATCGACAATTCCGAAGTTGATTCAGATACAATCTTCTACTTTAAAATATCAGCCGATAACTTGACGCAAGGCTCACAAAAAGGAATTCAGGTAGACATGACAGGCCAAGGTTTCAAAATGGCCTTGAGAGGCAATACACTCTCGCAAGCTGGTGATCCTTCGGGAGCAATTGCTATAATAGGAAGCGCCACAGGTGAAGGAACTGGTAATCATGAAGGCGTTAGAGGACAAGCTTTTGGAAAAGGAAGATACAATAACGGAGTACTTGGGTTGGCAGGTGGACCAGGAAATGGTGCAACTGGATTTGAAGAAGGCTCCTACAACACAGGAGTTGTTGGTTATGGACAAAATAATCCTTGGGGCAACATTGGAGTTACTGGCTTTGCAGTGGGTCAACCAGGGATAGACAACATTGGTGTTTCTGGAATAGCCTCTGTAGGTGCCGAAGGAAACCTAACGGTAGAGAACAAAGGTGTATTGGGCAGGGCCGAAGGATTAGGGATCAATAAAGCCATTTGGGGTCGTGCTATAAACGGTGTAGAAAACTGGGCAGGATGGTTTGAGGGCAACGTATCACTTAGGAATGGAGGTGACCTCACTATTTACAACGCCAACAATCAACTTAGATTAGACCTTAATTTCTTTGAAGATAATGATGCTGGATCACTTGTTACCTATGGTCATAACAATACTAGAAGGTCCATTTTGGGCAGCTCCTCTGATCGCTCTGGTGGCCTTTTAAATCTTTATGATTCATTGGACAGGTCTGCTCTTCAACTCAGAGCAACTTCAAGAACGGAACCTTGGGTAACTGACAAAAGACCTCATGGTCAACTAAGACTAAATGGTCCAACTTCGCAAAATATATCTTTTGGTTCAAGAGTTTGGGAAGAGGGCGGTGCTGACAGACCAACTTTCCAAATGTTTGGAACCAGAGTAGATAATCCTAATAACCCAGGGAATTTAATAGACTCTGAGATGATATTTATGTCGGTCCAAGACAATGGTGACGGGGAACAAGGTCTATTGCAATTTGGAAAAGCCGGAGCTGGCAATGCCATCTTGAACTATGACAATACAAAAAGACTGCTTGACCTTGTTGAAGGAGGAAAGTTTAGGTTCCTTGTAAATCAGCAAAATTCAGGAAGTTTACAACTGTTAAGCACTGTAGACTCTGTTAATGTATTGATCGATTCGAATGGCGAAAAGGCTGGATTGATTCATATTAATGATTCGTTAGGACGGGCAAATCTTAAATTATTAAGCTACGCAGGTGGTGGTTCTTATCTGGAACAGTCCGCTGGATTACCCGACATTAAAGAAACAAGGGTGACCTATCAATTAGTTGGAGATGCCAACCCTTGGACAAACATGATCGCCAGAAATGCCGATGGAACTGCTAAAGGAAGAGTGCAATCAGGTTGGTTGCCCAATGGCGGAGAAAATGTTGGCCAGTTTAGAATTTCAGATGGTGCGAATAGAACATTGGCCCAAATGTTGGCCAATGACACTCAAGGAGCATCTCTCCTTTTAGAAGGCCCTAATTCATCGAACTTTTGGTTAGGAAATAAAAACTGGGAAAATTCTAACTTACCCTATTTCGCAATGCGGGGTGCCGATTCAAAAACAGATGGCAATGGGAATAGTTATAACCCAGATTTGATCATCATGGAAATCAGCAAGGACCAGGAGGGGAAGGATTACGGTCAACTTCAATTAAAGTCTGACGATCGAACGGTCATCAATGCTGGTGTAAAAGGATGGGAAGCCAACGGAACGGCAAAGCCATTTTTTCACATGATGAGTACTCATCAGCAAACAGATGGAAATGGTAATACTTATAATCCAGCGCTTGTAAATGCCGAGATCAGCATATCAGATGCTAACACATTTACTGGAAACCTCAATCTTACCGGTTCTGCTCCTAATGTTGGCATTAGAATGTACGGAGCATCAGATTTTAGTAATGATGGATCGGATATTAAGGCACACATTGCGCTAGATGGCACAAATGGCAATCATATATTTCTCGATGGCACAGGCAATGCTGACTTTACAGGCACAGTTAGCGCAGCTTCATTGAACCAAACTTCTGATGCTCGTTTGAAGAAAAATATCTCTACGCTTACTTCAGGCTTAGCTACCATTAATAGACTGAGAGGAGTGCGCTACAATTGGAAAGATGATTCGAAACCCGAAAATAAAATTGGTTTCATCGCACAAGAAGTGGAAGAAGTTCTTCCGGAGTTGGTACATACAAAAGCAGACGGTTTCAAAGCTGTTAATTATGCTGAAATGACTGCGGTTTTGGTGGAAGCTGTTAAAGAGCTGACTCAACAAATCGAAGACCTGAAAAAGGAAAACACATCGCTTAAAGCAGAGCTTTCTACAGTGAAAGATATGGAAGACCGATTGTCCAAAATTGAGGCATTACTCGGTTCTTCAGAAAAAAGCACGCAATCAACCCATAAAAAATAATCCGAAATGATGTATTCAAAAGGAATATCAATATTCCTGAAATCCATTTCTTTACTCCTTCTTCTGTGCATTGGCATCGCCATTCATGCGCAAGAAAGTGACAAGCGAAACCTACGGGTGAAAGCAACAAGTGGAGGTGAATGGATTTCGGGAGGGATTTACGCAGGATATAGCGCGATTGGGCAATATGGAGCCTCCACACTGCTCACCGTTACTGCAGGACAAACAACTATTAGTGGGTCGATCGGTTTTGTACCACCCTTATTAACCACTGTTGTCAATAATGCTCCAATAGCGATTGTACCAAATTTTGAGACTTTTTTAGCAGAAGGTGATGAAATCATACTCGATGGCTTTGATCCGGATGGTGATGAAATAGAATTCATAGTTACAGCAAATCCGACATTAGGTACCATTGTGCCTTCAACTATTGAAGCTGGAGTTTATACATTCACTCCTTCGGGCAGTTTGCTACCCAAAAGTGGCTATCAAGATGTGATATCATTCAAGGTTAAGGAAGTAGGCGGTACTTTAGAGTCAGAAGTCAAGGCCTATCCGTTTACATTCAATGTTGAAGATAAACCGCACACCATTAATGATTTCGTAGTAAGCAGCAGCACCGATGATGCCATGACTCTTGGGCTTTCAATCAAGGATCCTCAATTCAACAGCGGCTATAAAGTCAAACTTAGCTATATCGACCTTTCTGTACCTACTTCACCCTCGGTAGTTACCGTGATTGATCAGGAGTATCCTTTGGCCAACTTAACAGCGAACAATGATATCTTAACAGCAAGTATCAACGCAAGCAAGGCGCAATTCCCTTACTTGTTCAATGCGAACCAAGTATTTGTAACCGTTGACGTATCTGTTAACTCTGGTTTTTCAGATGATGATGCTTTTATACTGGAAAATTCAGCCGATGGTGGTTCAAGTGGGAATGTTTTGAATGAAGATGCATTAACTGATTTATACACCAGTTTGACGGACAATACGAATCTTCCATTGGCTTCACAGGCTTCAAGCGATGGTCAGTTTTTTACCTTCGCAACGAGAAAAATAACGCCTGAAAATTCCACTGTTGAATTGAATCTTTTTGCGATTGAACTTGGATCATTCGATTTAAGCACGGCTACTTTGGGGATTTCAATAAACCCCAAAGTTGGCACTAACTCCGCACCAGCGAAAGTAAAAAGCACGGCCAACCTTGCACAATGGACTGTAAACTATTCGCCTTCTGGAGAAAAAGGTTATTTAGACTCTCTCGAATTCTCAGTGCTGAATACTAGTCGAAACTTTACTTCTAAGGCCTACGCGGTTGTTCAAGTAGTTGACGTGAATGATCCACCACAGCTTAAAACCATTGCCAATCAGCAACTTAATGAAGATGTAGTCCTTACCATTGATCTTGAAGGTACTGACGTAGACAACAATCTTACCTACACGGCTACCTCTTCAGACGGCACCAACCTTCCTGTTTCAGTAAGTGGAAACAAGTTGACGATAACTCCTAAGGGTGACTTTAATGGCAGGGGAAATATTACTGTACAAGTTAGCGAAGTAGGAACTACGGAGGCTTATAAAGTATTCCGAACTTTTGAAGTCACCGTTTTACCAGTAAATGATAAACCTGTGTTGGCCAGCATTGATGACAAATTGATCAATGAAGACAATCCGCTCACCATAAATTTGAGTGCAACAGATGTGGATTCAAGGTTAGCTGTCTTTAGTTATAGTGCCACTCCAGATGTTATTGGAGTTTTGGACATCGCCATTAATGGCAATACCATGCAAATCGTGCCTAAAAAAGACTTCAATGGAGTGGTTAATTTGTCGGTAACTGCTGACGATAGGTTGGGTACAGTTAATTCCATCTCTGATGCAAAAACCTTTAAAATCACGATCAGTGCGGTGAATGACATTCCTGAAATTGAACAGGCCATACCCACACAAAAGGTATTGAAAGGATTCCCAACTTATACGCTTAGCCTGGGTAGTTTCTTCAAAGACATCGAAACTCCAGATAACCAATTGACCTATACCGTTTCGAATAGCACATTATTCACGCTATCCGAAAGCAGTGGTGTTTTGAGCATATCGCCAAAAAATGTCGCAGCTGGATCGGAAGTGGTAAATATAACGGCTAGCGATGGAGTGGCCACTGTAACTCAGGCTGTCACTTTTTCTTTGGATGATCTAAGCGCTGATATCCAAATCGCGAATGCTATTGCCGATAGAACTGCGAATGAAGACTTTGGTCAGGTTCAAATTGATTTGAGTACAGTTTTCACCGATGTAAATAATAATGCGGCCGTATTTAGCTACGAAGTTTCAGGAAGTTCATCCATACCTGCTCAAATTGCCGCGGATGGAAAAACCCTTGTCCTCACTTCGCCAAGCAATTTTTCGGGAAGCGACAAGTTCTTCATCATAGGTAAATCAGGGGTAAAATCAGCATTCGCACAATTTAATTTGACGGTTAATGCTGTAAACGATGCCCCAACACTTAATTCGATACAGGACCAAACTACGCAAGAGGATACCCAATTGACGGGCATTGTAACCCAATTCTCAGATATTGATACCGATTTAACTGGATTGACCTTTACGACCAGTTCGTCAAATCAAGCCTTGGTTAAAGATGCTGGCATTGCGCTGAACTCAACTGTAAATGGGGTTGAAGTTAGCCTTACTCCTGAAGCCAATGCTTCTGGGACTGCAAATATTACCTTGAATCTATCCGATGGTGAATATACCGCTTCGCGCACATTTAAGGTAACCGTTCAATCGGTGAATGATAAGCCAACAGTTGTCAGTAGCACGCTGGCAAATGCCACTGAGGACATTGTTTATTCTGTTGATTTGAAAAGCCTTTTCAATGATATTGACAATGACCCATTGACATTCACCTTAGAAAATAGACCAAGTTGGCTAACCCTTACTGGATCTATATTATCAGGAACGCCTTTGAATGACAATGTCGGCACAGCCTCATTCTTCATCACTGCAAATGATGGAGGCGGTGGTACTGTCCGTCAATCTTTCAGTCTTATCACCGCGAATGTAAATGATGCCCCAATTTTAGCATCTGCCTTACCAAACATAACCGCAACTGAAGATGTGCTTTTAAGCTCATTGCTGAATACTGCCTCTTTCGCTGATGTTGACGGGGACGCATTGTCATATTCCGCAACGTTTAACGGTGCTACATGGCTCACTTTCGACCAAGCAAGCAACAGATTTACGGGGACTCCTACCAATAGCGATGTTGGTGCAGTAACAGTAACGGTTACTGCAACAGACGGAAGCGCAACCAGGGCTACAGGTAGCTTCACATTAACAATTGCCAATGTCAATGATGCGCCTGCAGATGTTAGCTTAGCCAACTTGAGTATTTCAGAAAATTCAAATGCTGGATTAGTTTTGAGCACCCTGAGTACAACCGATGTAGATGCCAACGACTCGCATACCTACAGCTTTGCAAGCGGAACAGGAAACGATGACAATAGTCTTCTCACCATTACTGGAGCAAATCTAGTGACCGCATCAAGCTTTGATTTTGAAACAAAACCAACTTTAAAAGTCAGAATTAAATCAACGGATGCTCAAGGAGCTAGCTTTGAAAAAGCTTTTGTAATCAATATTACGGATGTGAACGAAAGCCCAACCGCTTTGAATTTAAGTGCGCTTACAATTGCTGAAAACAATACTTCAGGAGCTCCAATAGGCACTTTATCCACCACTGATCCAGACAATGGCGATAGTCATACTTACACATTTGCCACGGGAACAGGCGACACGGATAATGCTTCTTTTGAAATTTCCTCTGGCAGTTTGGTCGCTAAGAATGTTCTGAATTTCGAAGAGAAATCTTCTTACTCAGTGCTACTTACCTCCACAGATGGAAAAGGATTGAATATTACTCAAAATCTCACAATTGCAGTCAGCAACGTGAATGAAGCACCTTCGAACTTAAGCTTAAGCAACCTTAGTGTGCTCGAAAACGAAGCTGCAGGTGCAGTGGTTGGTAATTTATCCTCGACAGACGAGGACAACAGTGATACTCATACTTATGCTTTGATAAGTGGCGCTGGTGATCAGGACAATGCTGCATTCTCAATCTCAAATAATCAACTGGTAACTTCTCAAATTTTTGATAGAGAAGCCAAAGCAGTTTATTCCGTAAGGATATCCACCACTGATGCCGGTGGTTTAAGTACCGAAAAGGCATTCACCATTGATGTCACCAATGTTGCCGAAGCGGCATTGGCTGTTGATAGTGAAGACGCACTTGATTTTGGGGAGGTGGATCTTGCTTCGAGCAAAACCCTGACTTTCGATATAAGCAATAATGGTGATGCAGATGGACTCCAAATCACAAGTATTTCTGCTCCAGCAGGATTTAACATCGATAAAAATAGCTTCACTTTGGCTTCTGGCAATTCAGAAACGGTGACTGTAACTTTTGCCCCTAGTGAAGGTAAAACATACAATGGCCAAATCGTTATTAGCTCAAATGCTGGTAATGAGAGCATTAATATTGTTGGTATCGGAACGGTAGTAACTTCCATTGATGATGAGATTGTTGACGAGAACGAAGTGAAACTCTATCCAAACCCATCTACCGATTGGGTGACGATCGACTTGGCTGCTGCCCCTTCCATAGTTCCTGATGTAAGCATTATCGATATCAATGGTGTAGCCATTTGGTCTAAGAACAAAGTTGCTAACAGGCAGCTAAAAGTGAATGTATCGAGCTATCCAGCAGGAACTTACTTAGTGAAGGTTGCCTCAGAAAAAGGTACTGTTCTGAAAAAACTCATTGTAATCAAATAAGCGATGAAGCAGTTGAAAATTGCACTTAGCAGGCATTTGGAGATTATCCTTTTCTTGACAGTTCTGATCATCATTCTTTCCTCCTGTGGGGGAAAGGGTGGTGGTGCGGAAGAACCAACAGAACAAGATTTAGCATTTGAAAAATTAAGCGGTGCTTGGTCATTGAATAATGGTGGAAGCATAACACTTGATGGAACTAATGTGAATGCAAATTATGCTGGATTTACACTCTCGTTCACTGATGGTAGTTTTACCACTACAAACGCTGGAGATCTTTTTCCTGCATCGGGAACCTGGGAATGGGTTGGGGAAACGAGCAATCAAATAAGAACAGGAAGAGGAAAAATTGTCACCATTTCTACCTTGACAACGAGCAACTTTCAGTTTTCATTTACCAAGAACGCTTCGAATGCAGCGGCTGGGATTGATGGAAATTATGTGATCTCGTTAAACAAGTAATTCGAACCGTGATCACCATGAAAAAGGAGCTATCTGATTAGCTCCTTTTTTTATGTCAAAATCGAAAAATACCGTAAAGTGGGTATTGTCCTCGCCCCTCTCATTGACCAACTTTGATTACACAATAAGTAGAACACTTCATATAGTAGTCTAATTTTTAGTTGAGTCTCTGGGGGTATTGCGGACGGCAATACCCCTTATTTTTTTACCCTAGTCTGAAACTACAAATCGAACTTAATCCCTTGGGCCAAAGGCAATTGCGTTGAATAATTCAAGGTATTAGTTTGTCTTCGCATGTATGCTTTCCAAGCATCAGAACCTGACTCTCTACCTCCACCTGTTTCCTTTTCACCACCAAAAGCACCGCCAATTTCGGCACCAGAAGTTCCAATGTTAACATTGGCAATACCACAATCAGATCCTGAAGCAGAAAGGAACATATGAGCGTCTCTCATGCTATTCGTCATAATTGCGGAAGAAAGTCCTTGGACCACCCCATTTTGAATTGCAATGGCATCATGTACCGTGCCCGAGTATTTAATGATGTACAAAATCGGAGCGAAGGTTTCTGCCTGAACAATCTGAAAACTATTATCAGCTTCGATAATACAAGGCCTTACATAACAACCACTTTCGTAACCTTCGCCAGAAAGTACTTCTCCATCAATCAATACCTTTCCTCCTTGGGCTTTCGCTGCAGCTATGGCATTTGAAT
>Ga0210039_1004459_pt1 | contig 10197 bp, 4 predicted proteins | sample CryGeyCG2114_250_3_FD_185460 | JGI IMG/M metagenome (GOLD analysis project Ga0210039, IMG submission 185460) | Groundwater microbial communities from aquifer - Crystal Geyser CG17_big_fil_post_rev_8/21/14_2.50 (SPAdes) (version 2) | ecosystem: Environmental > Aquatic > Deep subsurface >... | reverse complement strand
CCAACATTGACGGCACCCGAAACGCGATGGAATTCGCCGCTGCGGTCGAGGCGCGATGTTTTCACCACACCTCATCGATCGCCGCCGCCGGCCTCTATCCGGGGACCTTTCGTGAGGACATGTTCGATCAGGCCACCGGCCTTGATCATCCCTATTTCCGGTCCAAGCATGATTCCGAGGGCCTGGTGCGCAAGCATTGCCCGATTCCCTGGCGCATCTACCGCCCCGGCATTGTGGTCGGTCACTCGAAGACCGGCGAAATCGACAAGATCGACGGCCCGTATTTCTTCTTCAAGCTGATCCAGAAGCTGCGCCGAGCGCTGCCGCCATGGGTGCCGACGCTGGGCCTGGAGGGCGGCAGGATCAACATCGTGCCGGTCGATTTCGTCGCCCGCGCGATGGATCACATTGCACACCAGCCGAAGCTGGACAACACCTGTTTCCATCTGACCGATCCGCATCCGAAGCGCATCGGCGAGGTGATGAACCTGTTCGCCGAGGCGGCCCATGCGCCGCTGATGCAGATGCGCCTCGACGCGCGCCTGTTCAGTTTCATTCCACAACCGATCAAGCAAGGCCTGGGAATGCTGCCGCCGGTGCGCCGGATCGTCAACCAGGTGCTGGGCGACCTCGGGATTCCGAGGGACGTGCTGTCCTTCTTCAATTACCCGACCAAGTTCGATACCCGCGAGGCCGATCGGGCGCTCAAGGGCACGGATATCAGGGTGCCTTCGCTCGATACCTATGCCTGGGTGCTGTGGGACTATTGGGAGCGTCACCTGGACCCGGAACTGTTCATTGACCGCTCCTTGTCCGGCCATGTTCGTGACAAGGTGGTGCTGATCACCGGCGGTTCATCCGGGATCGGCAAGGCGACCGCGATCATGATGGGTGAGGCCGGTGCCCGCGTCATCATCGTGGCGCGCAAGGAACAAGAACTGCTGCAGGCCAAGAAGGAAATCGAGGCCGTCGGCGGCACCGCCTTTGCCTATACCTGCGACCTGGCCGATTACGATGCCGCAGACAAGCTGTGCAAGAAGGTGCTCAAGGAACATGGTGCGGTCGATGTCCTGGTCAATAACGCCGGCCGCTCGATCCGGCGCTCGATCGCGCTGTCCTATGACCGCTTTCACGACTTCGAGCGCACCATGCAGCTGAATTATTTCGGCTCGCTGAAGATGATCCTGGGCTTGCTGCCGACCATGGCCGAGCGCCGCAGCGGCCACATCATCAATATTTCCTCGATTGGTGTGCTGACCAACGCGCCCAGGTTTTCGGCCTATGTTGCCTCGAAGGCGGCGCTGGACTCCTTTTCACGCTGCGCGGCGGCCGAATTCAACGATGCCGGCGTGACCTTCACCACGATCAATATGCCGCTGGTGCGCACGCCGATGATCGCGCCGACCAAGATCTACGAATCGGTGCCGACCATCACTCCGCAGGACGCGGCCGACATGGTCAAGCAGGCCGTGATCTACCGACCGCAGCGCATTGCCACCCGGCTCGGTATCTTCGCCTCGGTACTGCATGCGCTGGCGCCGAAGATCGCCGAGATCGTGATGAACTCGGCGTTCCGGATGTTCCCGGAATCGGCCGCCTCGCGTGGCGAGAAGTCGACTCGGGACGAGTCGCACGCGACTCAGGAGCAAATGGCCTTCGCCAGCTTGATGCGCGGCATTCACTGGTAGGCGGCTCGGAACGCACAGCCCGGCACGATGTGCCGGGCTGCCGCCTGGTCTTCAATCTCAGTGGCGGCCGTGCTGCCGGTCGATCAGTTGGTCTTGCATTCCGTGGTGTTTCAGTTCAATCCAGCGTGCCGGAGCATGCAAACGCTGGCCCCAGGCTGCATCGAACTCGACGGGGGCGCGCGGCCTGCAGCACCTCCTTCAGCGATTTCCCCGATTCGATCAGTGCCTACATCCGCTCGTGCACTGTCGCCCGCATGGTTTGATAAGCGCGCAAGTTTTCGGTGTCGATCACCGGTCCGCCGTGGCCGGTGATGATTCGCGTGGCTGTCTTGCTGTAGTGGTGTTGCTGCAGTGACACCATGCCGAAATTGGCGATGCAGGTTCTGGGTCTTTGGCAGGTTTTGTCGTCGGAATTCGTTAATCAATATGTGGATTGCACAGATTCGGCATCCCGGGCCGGGTTTTTGAATTGTCGACCGGCGGACTCGGGGATTGTCGTGCACGCCGCATATTTGAATGGAACTTTGCGAATGAATTCTTTTGTTAACTACATGCTTAAAGTCTCTGTATTTGTTGTTCTTTTCCCAGGTGCTGCTTTGGCTGGGCCGGGCGTCTGGACATCCAGCGGCCCGGATGGCGGCGAGGTGGGGCGTCTGGTGGCGTCGCCGTTCAATGCAGGTGAATTCTATGCGCTGTCCAGGGGAGGCGTATTCAAGAGCTCCAACAGCGGTGCGACATGGTCGGAAGCGGGCGCGGGTCTGAATCGCCAGGTATTCCAGATTGCACACAGCGCAACAGCGCCGAATCGACTGATCGTGGCCAACTCCAGCAAGGTGTTCTACAGTGATGACGGTGCCGTCACCTGGCAGGATCGCTCGCCGCCGTCGCCCTTGCTCGCCGGGTCATTCCTGGGTTTTGCCACTGGATCGCCCTTACCGGGGACCTACTTCATTGCCATCAGCGATGGCAGGATCCTGATTACCGAGGACTCGGGTCTCAGCTGGAGGGCGTCGCCCCCGATCCCGCAGGTGGATCTGCGTGGCATTTCCGCGCTCGCTGCCGATCCTCTGATGCCGGGGCAGGTGTTGGTCGCCACCACCACCGATTTCGCGGTGCCGAACTTCAAACTCTGGCGCGGTAGCTTGACCGTGCCGTCGCCGCCGCTGGTCTGGACCGAGGTCACCTGCGGGGGCAGCTGCCCCTGGAGCACTTCTCCGGTCCAGGAACTCGAGTTCGGTAGCGCCGGTCGGCTTTGGGCCTCGACGCAGCTCCTGACAGCGCGAAGTGACGACTCGGGTGCGTCCTGGACCGTTCCTCCGGCGCTGGCAAATCTCGGTGCCCAGTCGATCTCGGTGAACCCCGCCGACAATGCGGAGCTCTTTCTGGCGGGGGGCCAGGGTCTGAGATACACCACCGACGACGGTATCTCGCTGACCGAGATCCTCGGCGGATTCATCGGCAACGATCTGTCGCAACCTGCAACCAGCACTGTGGTGATCCACAATCCGTTCAATCCGGCCTTTCAGCTTGCCGGCACGATCAGCAACGGCGTCTACCGTCGCAACAGTCTTGGGTCCGATTTCTTTGTCCAGAGCACTGCGGGCTTTCGCGCCCAGAACATTCGCGCGGTTGCCTCGAATACGTTCAACCGTGTGCATATCGGCGTCGGTGACGCGTTCGATGCGACCTTTGTCGCGTTTCGCAGCACCGATAACGCGGTGACCTGGGGGCAGGTCAATGGCGACCTGGAAGCTGACCAGTTCCGTGCGATCGTGGTCGACCCCAATGATCCGGAAACCCTCTACGCCGGCGGACGCTACGACGCGAAGATCGACGACCTCGGTAATCCCGTCGATGGCAATGGTGGCATTTACAAGAGCATCAACGGTGGTCTGAACTGGAGCACCATCGACAACGGCATTCCGATGACAGCGACCTCGCCGTTTTCCCGCTCGCTGTTCGGCACCGTGCGTGACCTGGCGATCGATCCGTCCAGCGTCGGGCCCGGGGGCGCATCGCAGGTGCTCTACGCGGCCGGGTCCGGGCGTTTGCGCGATGACAGCATGGGCGGCACGATCGTCGATGCCGCGAGGGTCTACAAGAGCAGCGATGCCGGAGCAACCTGGGTGCCGTCCGACAACGGCGTCGGTGACCTCGAGATTGGCAGCTCGGGTTTCGGCATGTTCGCATCCGGCGTGCAGATCATCGTGGCTCCGACCGATCCCACGGCGCAGACCCTTTACCTGGCGACCTTTCTCAGTCGAGCCAGCGGAGACATCCCCTTGAGCATCGACAACGGGGTGTTCAAGTCCATCGATGGCGGTGCCAACTGGACCAACGTCACCAACGGATTGCCGCGCATCGACGGTAACCCGGCTGCGGCGGCGCAGGATGTGCTGTCGCTGGCGATTGATCCGAACGATCCGACCGGCGGAACGCTGTATGCCTCGACCAACGATCTGGTCAACAGCACGCTGGGCTCTATCTTCAAGACCACCGACGGCGGGCTGAACTGGTTCTTCTCCGGGGTCGGTCTGGAGAATCGCGACGTGCGCGACCTTGTGGTCGATCCGGTCACGAGCAATGTCTACGCAGCGGTGACCGATCCCCTGGGTAATGGCGACAACGGGGTTTTCGTCAGCGAGGACGGTGGCCTGAGCTGGGCATCGATCAGCACCGGCTTCCCGGCGTCGGGCTCGGCCTTGAAGCTTGAACTCGAAAACAGTGGCGCCAATCTGCTGATCCACGCCGGCACGACCGCCGGGCTGCAGAGCTTCGAGGTGCTGCCGGACGAAGACACCGACGGTGCCCCGGACCCGATCGAGGACGATGCGCCGGCATCCACGCGCGGCGGTCTGCCCTCGGGCGACGGCAACGGCGATGGGATTCGTGATGCCGATCAGGCCGACGTGGCCTCGCCCAAGGTGCTCGTCGGCGGGCGTGGCTCCGAGATCACGGTCACGGCCACGGTGGCCCCGGCGTTTTCCGGTGCCGGCGCGTGCAACCGGATCGAGAACAGCTTCGGCATCAATCTGCTCCCGGGCGTTCCGATCGAGCCCCGGTACGATGCAACATTCAACGGCCTGTATCTGCGCATTCCCGATTGCAGTGCAGCAGAGGTGACGCTGGTTTATCACGGTCGCGGTTTCTCGGGCGATTCGTCGTGGCACATTCGGGGGTACGGCTTGGACTTTCCTGATGAGGAAAGCAACGCCTGGGCGCGTATCGACAGCGGAATCGTCAACGGCAATACCTGGACCTTCATGCTCGAAGACGGTCAGCCTGGAGACGGTACGCCGGAAGATGGGGTGATCGTGTTCACCGGGGCTGCCAAGCAGCTGACCGAGCGCTTCTTTGCTGATGGGTTGGAAGCAGAGTAGGGGTTTGCGTCGCGAGGATTTCAAGGCCGGGGTCATCGCCCCGGCCTTTTCTCATTTGCGCCGCCATCGGAAGAATCGCTCGGCCCAGCGCAGTGCGGCCTCCGGCTTGCGTGCTTTCTTCCATTCGCCGGCGGCGAACTTGTTGGCTTCGTTCATGGTCGGGTAGATGTGGATGGTGCCGAGGATCTTGTTCAGCCCGAGTCCATGCTTCATCGCAAGGATGAACTCGGCAATCAGCTCGGCAGCATGATGGCCGACGATAGTGGCGCCGAGGATGCGATCCTTGCCTGGCGCGGTCAGTACCTTGACAAAACCGGTATCGGTACTGTCGGCAATGGCCCGGTCGAGATCGTTGATGCCGTAGGTCGTGATCTCGTAATCGATCCCCTGTTCGCGGGCCTCGGTCTCGTTCAGACCGACGCGAGCGATTTCCGGATCGGTGAAGGTCGCCCAGGGAATGACCCGGTAATCGACCCGGAACGACTTGAACGGGGCGAGCAGACCGTTGACCGAGGCAAACCAGGCCTGGTGCGCTGCCACATGGGTGAACTGATACGGCCCTGCGGCGTCGCCGCAGACGTAGATGTTGGGAAAGTTGGTGCGCAGCCAGGGATCGACCTCGATCGTGCCACGGCGGCTGAGTTCGACCCCCAGTTCCTCCAGCCCGAAATCCCGTGTTCGGGCCTTGCGTCCGAGTGCGACCAGGACGCGATCGAATTCGATCGCATGCTCGTTGTCGGCGTGTTCGGTGATCACCCGTCCACCCGTAGTCATGGCCTCGAAGCGCAGCGCCTTGTGGCCGGTGGCGACCCGGATTCCCTCGGACTCGAAGTTCTTCATCAGGGCCGCGCTGGCGTCGGGATCCTCGCGCGGTACCAGCCGATCGGCCATTTCGATCACGGTCACTTGTGCGCCCAGCCGGGCGAAGGCCTGGGCCATTTCGCAGCCGATCGGACCGCCGCCGAGCACGGCGAAGCGCTCAGGCAGTTGCTGCAGCCCCCAGAGGTTGTCGCTGGTCAGGTAATCGATGGAATCGAGCCCCGGAATCGGCGGAACCAGCGGCTCGGCACCGGTGGCGAGGATGATGGCGCGAGCCGTGATCGTCCTGCCATCGACCTCGACCGCCCACGGTGACACCAGTCGACCAGTGCCTTCGATCACATCGACACCCATGCCACGGTAGCGCTCAGGCGAGTCATGCGGCTCGATCTTCCTGATCACGTTGGCCACACGCTGCATGATCTGAGGCATCGAGAATTCGGCCTCCATTCGCCGGATCCCGTAGCGCTCGGATTCGCGCGCCTGCTGGACCAGTCGCGCCGTGCGCAGCAGCGCCTTGGACGGCACGCAGCCGGTGTTCAGGCAGTCGCCCCCCATCCTGTTCTTTTCGATCAGCGCGACCTTCGCCTTGATCGTCGCGCCGATGTAGGACGACACCAGTCCGGCCGACCCGGCTCCAAGCACGATCAGGTTGTAGTCGAACGACTTCGGCTTGCGATGCCCGGCATAGACCTTGCGGTTCTTCAGCAGCCGCAGAATCCAGCGCAGGATCAGCGGCAGCAGACCGAGCAGGGCAAATGCCCCGATCAGCTCCAGCGAAAGGATGTCGCCAGTCGATTCGATCCGGCCGAGCTGTGTGCCGGCATTGACATAGACCAGGGTGGCCGGCAGCATGCCGAGCTGGCTGACCCAGTAGTAGGTCCAGGTGCCAATCGGCGTCAGTGCCATCACCAGGTTGATCACCCAGAATGGGAATATCGGCACCAGCCGGAGCGCAAGCAGATACAGCGCACCATCCTTGTCCATGCCTTCGTTGATTGCTCGCAGACGCTTGGCGAAGCGCTTCTGAATGCTGTCTCGGAACAGGAATCGAGCGGCCAGGAACACCAGTGTTGCCCCGATCGTTGAGGCGAACGATACCGCGACCGTGCCTGCAATCACGCCGAACAAGGCGCCGCCGGCCAGGGTCAGGATCGCAGCACCCGGCAGCGACAGCGCCGCCATCAGGATGTAGGCCAGCATGAATGCCGCCAGGGTGCCCCAGAAATTGGATTCGACGAAGCCGAGCAGCGCGTCGCGACGCGCCTGCAATTCAGCCAGGCTGAAAAAGCGGCCGAGATCGAACCAGAAGAACGCGCCGATCGCAACGGCGATCAGGACCAGAAGGATCAGGCGCGAAGCGGTCTTGTTCATCGGGGAAATGTCCTTGAGTGGGCGAAACGGCCGCGCTGCAACCAAGCATACAGGCCGAGGGGACCGGGGCCGGCATCGATCGATTGCGGCGGCAGGCGATCTGTCGCCGATTCCGGGCAGCGCGGAAAGAGGCTGTAAGCGTCATGGCTTGAGTGTCATCGAAACCGGTAATCGAAGCGGGTGTCATGCCGAGGATCAGGAAGCAGAATCTGGACAGATCACCGCGCGACGACGCCACGATCCGTTACCCTGCAGGACGGGTTCAATCCAAGGAGCAAAGCCATGTTTGCCAAAGTCACCATTGCCAGGATCACAATAGCCGTTCTGACGGTGCTCTCGGCAATCACTGTCTCCGGCTGTGCCTCGCTGGGTGATACCGCTGCCGAAAAACGCGCGACCGTGCTGGAAATGCGCGATGAATCCCTGGCGTGGCTGTATGAGGCCGAGCCCGGTGCGCGCCAGCGCATTGCCGAGGCAGCGGGCTATGGTGTATTCGATGCGGCCAGCCAGAACCTGATTCTGCTGCAGACTGGCGGTGGCTATGGCGTGTTGACCTCGGCCGCCGGCGAGACGACCTACATGAAAGTCGGTGGTGCCGGCGTCGGATTCGGCATTGGCATCAAGGACTACCGCGAGGTGATCATCTTTCGTGATCGCGCCGGCTTCGAGCGGTTTCGTGATTCCGGCTGGGAGGCCAGCGGCCAGGCCGAGGCCACGGCACAGGCGGGGCGGCAAGGTGGATCGGCTGCCGGAAAACAATCGTTCGACCCGGAGGTGCGCACCTACCAGATCACCGAGTCCGGTGCCGCGCTGCAGGCAACGGTCGGTGCCAGCAAGTACTGGAAGTGGAAGGAGTTGAATCGCTGAGCCCGGGCCTGGTGGACCCCATCGTTGATCCTGTGACATTCAGAGTGTGGCTGAGTCGACAGTGCAAAGCGCGACCTGCAGTGAATGGCAAGCCGTTTACCCCGGATTATTCAGTGCGCCGACTGTCGCGAGACGGCTCCAGGTCTTTTAGTCGCGGTATTTCGCGACCGAGCTCACCGCAGCCGGACTCGCCCTGCTGGTCAATACCGGCAGGTGAGGATGCGCGAGCGTGCAAAACGTCGCCGATGCACTGCCTGCGGGCGTCGCAGCAGGTCGAGTCATGAATGAACCGTGCGTAGGGCTCCTGGAAAGGCAATACGCATTCCCGGCAAGCCTTGCCTTGCAGCCAGGCGCTTTCCGACTCGCGGAACCTTACAGGATCAACAACGGCGGGTCGTAGAAATGGCATGGTGCCTCGATCGGCCTTGATTTCAGTCGACGCCCAGCGCCTCGGCATGATGCTGCAGATGCTCGGCAATGAAGCTCTGGATGAAGAAATAGCCGTGGTCGTAGCCGGCATGTCGGTGCAGTGCCAGCGGCTGCCCGGCGTCGGCGCAGGCCCGCTCGAAGCGTTCGGGCTGAAGTTGTTCGGTCAGGAACGGGTCAGCCAGGCCCTGATCAATTCGTATCGTGCCGGGGAAGGTCTGGCGCGCGACCAGGGTGCAGGCATCGAATGCGGCCCAGCGTTCGCGGTCCAGCCCGAGGTAACGGGGCAGGGCCTTGCGGCCCCAGGGCACCTCACTGGGTGCCACGATCGGCGCGAAGGCCGAGACCGAACGGTAGCGACTGCGGTTCTTCAGCGCGATGGTCAGCGCCCCGTGACCACCCATCGAGTGGCCGAAGATTCCGGCTCGACCGCCATCGACCGGAAAATTCTGCTCGATGACTTGCGGTAACTCGCGACTGATGTAGCTGTACATCCGGAAGCGTTCCGACCAGGGGCTTTCGGTCGCGTCGAGATAGAAGCTGGCGCCTTCACCAAAGTCCCAATCTTCGGTCGCGCCGCGAATGCCGGTGTCGCGCGGGCTTGAATCGGGCGCGACCAGCACCAGCCCGAGCTCTGCAGCAAGGCGTTGTGCGCCGGCCTTGATCGGAAACACCTCGTCGTTACAGGTCAGGCCTGAGAGCCAGTACAGCACCGGCAGCCGGGCACCTGCAGCATGTGGTGGCACAAACACCGAAAACTCCATTGGCCCCGAGCACTCGCGCGACTGATGGGCATAGAAGCCCTGACGGCCGCCGTGGCAATGGTGGATGGCGCGAATTTCGATTGAAGTCGGCATGGGGCGTCTGGTCGCTTGGTCGTTTTGTCATTTGGTCTGGCGGTCAGGACGGGGCTGGCTTGTTGCTGCCTCTTGAAACCTGCAATCTCTTAATAAACTACCACCGACCGGATCGACTCTCCTCGATGCATCAGCTCGAAGCCTTCATTGATGCGTTCGAGCGGCAGGGTGTGGGTGATCAGGTCGTCGATGTTGATCCTGCCCTCCATGTACCAGTCGACGATCTTCGGTACGTCGGTGCGGCCCCGGGCGCCGCCGAAGGCGCTGCCGCGCCAGTTGCGGCCGGTCACCAGCTGGAACGGGCGGGTGGCGATTTCCTCGCCGGCGCCGGCCACGCCGATGATCACCGAGGTGCCCCAGCCCTTGTGGCAGCACTCCAGGGCCTGGCGCATCACCTGCACGTTGCCGATGCACTCGAAGCTGTAGTCGGCGCCGCCCTTGGTCAGGCTGATCAGCCTGGGCACCAGCTCGCCCTCGACCTCGTTCGGATTGACGAAGTCGGTCATGCCGAATCTCTCGGCCAGTTCGCGCCGGGACGGATTGATGTCGACGCCGACGATCTGCCCGGCGCCGGCCATTCGCGCACCCTGGATCACGTTCAGGCCGATGCCGCCCAGACCGAAAACGACCACGCGCGCTCCGGGTTCGACCTTCGCGGTCCAGATCACCGCGCCGATGCCGGTCGTAACTCCGCAGCCGATGTAGCAGACCTTGTCGAATGGCGCATCGGGATGGATCTTTGCCAGTGCGATCTCGGGCAGCACCGTGTGATTGGCGAAGGTCGAT